>Ga0118677_10004458_pt1 | contig 25474 bp, 19 predicted proteins | sample AliMusrvi5mmetaG_FD_86154 | JGI IMG/M metagenome (GOLD analysis project Ga0118677, IMG submission 86154)
CCCCCACTGCCGTTGAGTTTCCCCCCGAAAGCGCCGGCGTCGCACGCGGCATGCACCATGCGGTCCAATTTGGGCGTTGACACGCCGATACCGGTCGCCAACTGGCGATGGTGCTCGCTGAGCATGCTCCCCAGCACCGACGGGTCAACCGACCCTTGACGTAACAGCGCGTGCGCGTGTTGACAAAGGTCGCGATTCACCAGATTCGCCTGCAGCTTGCGTGCCAACGCCGCGGGCATCACAGCCAGCGTTTCGGCAAAGTCGTCTATGGGATCTGAGTAAAAATCAAGGTCGGGCGCCTGAATTTGCAGCCAGGCGAGCGCGGCTTCCGATTCCTGCCTGGCCGCGTGCAGCACCCCGGTCGTGGCCTTGGGTTCCTGAGAATCTCCGAGGATGAAACCAGATAACGGCGCATGTAAGGATTCGATCCGCGCCGGTTGCGTGGTGAAATCCAGATACTGTATGCCCCCCAACGCGGACAGGTAATGATCCATCAGCCCACCAGGCTCCCCGAATTCCAGTACTTCCGCGCGATTCGCGAGAATCGCGACCTCAGCCGGTGTACGCTCCGCGCCGGATGCTTGGACCAGGAATTTCACCCAGGCGACCACCAACGCGGAGGAACTGGAGGTGCCGGCATTGATAGGGATCGTTCCCTGCACCGTACACTCCCACCCGTGCGCCGGATGCACACCGTCGCGGCGGAGCACGTTGATCGCGGCTGGCAGGTAATCGCGCATGTGCGCATAAGGAAGGGTCGTCCGCAGCGGAAAGACATGTTCGGCGCCAATGTCCGGCAGGTGCAACACCAGCAAATCGTCGCGACGCGGTGTGCCGGTAATGGTGATGTGCAGTTGCACCGCCGCGGCAATCACCGGCAAACGCAAGTAATCCTGATGTTCGCCAAACAGACAAATGCGCCCCCAGGCGCTGCTTCGCAATGGGTCGGTCGATGTAGCAGACATACAGGCAACTTCGACTTCGATCTTCGGCTTCCTGCCGGAGGCACATGAACGGGTGTGTCGAAATGGCAGGAGATGCCTTGAACGAGGCGAATAGGGATGGGGACCATTTTGAGGAGGAAAGATTCGTGGTATTCTTGGCACCCAATGCGCAAGGCACGTACGCCGTCGGAGTGGATGTCGGCGGGACCAATATACGCGGCGGCGTCATCACACCAGATGGAAAGAAGCTCAGTATCAGTAAAAAAGATGCCCGAGCGTCCGAAGGGTTGGCGGTTGTTCAGCAAGTGATTATCGAGGTCATCGAGGAAGCGATTTCCCTGGCCAACGTCCCGCGCCAGGAATTGATGGGCATCGGCATGGGTGTGCCGGGTCGTCATAAGTCGGCGGAGGGAATCGTACTGAACTCACCCAACTTCGCCGGGTGGAACAATGTGCAACTCTTATTGCCCATCGAAAACCATTTCGGCGTGGGCGTCTACATGCGCAACGATGTAAAAACCGCGAGTTTGGGTGAATATAAATTTGGCGCCGGGAAAGGCCATCATTGGGTGGTCATGATCACACTCGGTACCGGCATCGGCGGCAGCCTGGTCGTCGACGGCAATCTGATGCTCGGGTCAGGGGAAGGTTTTGCGGAAGTCGGACACATGACGGTTGCCCCAGATGGTCGCCTGTGCGCCTGTGGGAATCATGGCTGTTGGGAAGCCATGGCGGGTCGTGACGCCATCATTGAACGCGCCTGGCGCGCACTGCAATCCGGTCGCCCCAGCATGCTGGGTGAAATGACCGGGTATGACCTGAAGAAAATTGACCCGGCGAAAATTGCGGAAGCCGCCAGCGATGGCGATCGTCTGTCGCGCGAGGTGTTGGAGGAGACGGCGATGTGGATCGGGATCGGCGTCGCCAATCTTATCCAGGTTTACAACCCCGATCTCTTCATCATCGGCGGCGGCATCAGTCAGGCCGGCGATCTACTGTTCAGCACTATCAAGCATACTGTGAATTGGCGCGCCAAGATGGTGCCGGCGCACACCGTGAAAATCGTCAACTCCTTGTTAGGTGATGATGCCGGTATCTTTGGCGGCGCTTCCCTGGTGTTTGCGGCACTCAAATAATCAGTTGACCAGCAATCAAGCAGGAGCACAAGCTCAGGGTAGACACTCCAGAACATATGCGGCCACCCTCGCGGGGCGAGGGTGGCCGGCAAGTGGTTCATCCAACCACATTCCACACACATCATTTCATCAACGATGTACTGATATTATCCCCACCTTTTTGCCGTTTTCAATCATGTCGACTACTGAAAATATTGAAATAATTGTAATTCCCACGCCCTTCCGACTATCCTGGTCGGAAGGAAAATCGGACCGCTGTAAGCTATGCCGCTCGCGTGAACTCCCGAGCATGTTCCCGTACCCAAGTTGACAGGCTCATCGGGGCATGGCCGGTGATCACCTGCACCACCGGCGACACGTCGGCGCCCTTTCCCGCGCGGTAATAGGCGTACAACCCGAGCATTGCGTCGACCATCCATTTCGGTCCAGGGAACCCCTGTCGGGCCGCGTCCTCGGTGACGGGGACATAACTGAACGTCCGTCCGGTAACTTCAGTCAATACCTGAAAGACCTCAGTCATACTCAACGCTTCGGATCCTGTTAAATTGAGCACCTGGGCGCCATACCCGGGTTCGCTGAGCGCGATGGCGGCCACCTCGCCGATGTCGCGCACCGCGATATAACTCACCCTGGCCTCATCAAGCGGCAAATAGACTGTCCCGCTTGTACGCAATTGCTCGCCCATGTACGTCTGAAGATTGTCGATAAACCCGTTAGGTCGCAACATGGTATAGGCGAGGCCTGAGGCTTTGATATCTTCTTCAATCTCCCCATGCCAACGCAGCAATTGTACCGGCGATTGCGGATCCGCCCCCAGCGCGGACAGACGCACGATATGCTGCACACCCGCCTGTTGCGCCGCGGCGATCGCCGCTTGGGCCATCTCGCGTGCGCCATCAGAGAATGGCGTCAGCAAGAATACATGGTCGACCCCATCCATTGCGCGCACCAGCGTGGCTGGATCGCGAAAATCGACGGTCACGGCTTCAACGCCATCTTCATCGGTATAGGGTAGTACGCGTGAGGTATGCGCGCCGGCGCGTACCGCGATATCACGTTTCACCAATTGACGAACCACATGCGCGCCCACATTCCCTGTTGCCCCGGTGACTAGAATCATAACACACCTCCATTATGATGCCTCAGGCATCATGGTAACTGTGAATTCTATACCCAAACCACTTACTATTAAATCTTAATTTATAATAACTATAATTTACTACAAATAAAAAGATCACCGCGGTCGTTGTTACCGAACGACAAGGTGGCTTCTGCAGGAGTGGTTCAAGTGAAGGGGCATAGACGAAAAATGTCGCTGGCCCGCGTGGATGATTGGTAGTGCGCTGAAATTTCGGGTATTCTATAGCATAGAAGATACAGGAGAAGAGAGATGTCGAGTTATCGCATTATCATTGCCATTGGGTTACTCTGGGTACTCACTGCCGCATCATGGGCCTTGCCCACGATTACCATGGAAACGGCACCGATTGTCGAGCAATTCCACGCCGGCGTCCTCACGGACGACGATGGCAATACCCTTCCCTTCCGCCTTTTCATTCCTAAAATGGAGCCGGGCCAGAGCTATCCATTGTTGCTCTTTCTGCATGGCTCGGGGGAGAATGCGCGAGATAATGTGAAGCAATTGCGGCGCGTGGTAACCTTGCTGACTCCGGATGCGGTGCAGCAACGATATCCACACTTTATCCTGGCGCCGCAGCTGGCGTTTGGGCAAGCCTGGTCGGCGTCCGAAGCCTATATGGGGTCAAAAGCGCAAGCACCGATAACCAGCGGCATGCGCTTGGCAATGGCGCTGATCTTCGCAATTCAGCGTCAATTTCCGTCGATTGATCACGATCGCCTGTATCTGGGTGGGTTATCCAGCGGTGCGTCCGGTACCTGGGATTTCATCGAGCGGCAACCCGATCTTTTTGCCGCGGCGATCCCGGTCAGTGGAAGCGGCGATGCCGGCAAAGCGGGACGATTGGTGCATCTGCCGATTTGGGCCTTCCATGGCGCGAACGATATTATCACTTTACCGAGTACCACCACCACGATGATCGAGGCGATCACCAAGGCCGGTGGACACCCCCGGATGACGCTGTTTTCCGATGCCGGTCACCGGACCTGGGATAAAGTCTTTACCGACCCCACGGTGTTGGCATGGCTCTTCACGCAACACCGGACGGTTCACCATCCACAGTAAGACCGTCCTCGCTCTCATCCAATCGAGTTGTTCATGAACGTGAACGATTTCACTGGTTACCCATACACTTCGTCCGCCACTTCGCGCGCCAGGCGCACCCAACGCGTCAGGCGATCAGGTTCGCCGTGCAAGGTATGCACGTCTTTCATGATAACTTCCACGGAGTTGCCAAAGGCTTTCGTCAGGCGCAAGGTATGGCGCACGTCGGCGCGAATCACGTCTTCGTCAAATACTTCCGTGCTCACCAGCGTCGGGTTGGGTTTGCGCGAATAGACATACTGTGTACCCAGCGCCTCCGCCATAAAGGCTTCATCGCACCAGGGTGACACGGACACGCGCTGCAGGTTAGCCAAACCTTTCAGCACATCCCAGCGTGTATGTACTGGTTCGCAACAACCGTAATAGACGCCGCCAAAACATGCGGCGATGGCATTCTCATAGGGGAAGATAAATTCAGCATACAGATCCGGACCCACCCCCACCGTCTCCTGCGATTCGATGAGCGTCCATAAGTCACGGGAGCGCAAGGGACTACCCGGACGCCAATCCGGTTGCGGCAGGCGTGAGGTATATCCACGACTGCCGGACCCGACATAATCATTCTCATTATTCGCGCACAGCAACCCTTCGCGTTCCATCCACCCGACCAATGCCAGATTGTCATCGCGTAAAAAAGCCATGAGGTGATGTAAAGGTTCTGGTTCGTCGTACATATAGAGCATCAGGTTTTCTAACCCGATCAGCGAAATGGCCGTCCACGTCAACCCCAGCGTCCACCAGGGATTATGGCGAATGCGCACCCCCAGAATGCCCGCAAAGACGTCGGACAACAAGGCGTGTTCGCGCATCGTCGCTTCGCGATCGACAGCGTAGGTGCGCGGCTGTAAGCGTCCTACTTCCTTTGCCAGGTCAGAGATGGGTGGTTCGATGTGGTAGGCGCCCAGTGCTCCGCTGGTGTCCGGCCGCGTGACTTTCTGTTCGACGCCGTAACCGCTGATCGCCAACCGCCACCCGATGTTGATCCACGGTTCAATGGGGTAGTCGTCGCCGATATTGTGCGCATGCAGCAGCGTGGCGACCAGTCCCTGCTCCTGCCCCTGCGCCCACGGTTCCTGGCATTGCGGGACATAATCCGGCAGCACCATGGGAAAGCCGCCATCGGTCTCGACCAGAAAGAGCGGGCGCTCTCCGGCGATGTCATGTTGACGCCAGAGACGCAGGCATTCCTGATTTTTCGGACTCTCCGCGGTCTCCCGCACCTGCCGTGCCAACTCCCGTAACCTCGCCACGTCGCCGGGCAATACTTTCACCTCTGGTGCCTCCATAGAAAACCTCTCATTGGCGCGAAAGGTGCAACCGCGTATGCACGGGTTGACAGCAGGCGCGCGCTATACGAAATCAAATAAAGACGGCCAGGCATAGCTGGCAAAATACGCAACAGGTCTGCTTTGGGTATGCAGCAACAAGCGGAATAACTACCCGGAAATGCGGATCGCTATTCCCCTACCCTGGTCGGCAACGGACAGCCGCTGATAGCGTAGATGTGCAACGCCTGCAGATCATACACCTCTGCGATGGGCAGGACAACGTTGGCGGTCAGGTCGATCACCGTGCCGGGTAAGGTAGCGCGACGATCGGCGAAGTTCCAAAGCGTCGCCTGATCACCCAGCGCGTTATGCCAGAGCACTGCGAGACCGTCCGGCTGCAGATAACGGCGTCCCATCAACGGTAGGTAGGTGTGGTAATCGGCAATCACACGACGATGCAGGTCGCCATATACCTCATCTACCCGTTTACCGTCGATAAACAAAGGGGGAGCATAGGGTGTTTTATGCGCGAACTGATAGAAGAGAAACGCCGGGTCATGGGAAAAGTTATAGCCGGTCACGACACCGGGCACGGGCACGGTGACATATCCGTTGCCGAGGCCGACATAGTAACAGATGAAGATTTTATCAGGACTGTATGACGCCGGATGGCCGTGACCGGGCTGTCCGAACGGGCCGAAAGACTCGATGTAAAATCCAACGCCGGCGTCCTGCAACTCCTTCATCACTTCCAGCGCTTCGCGCCACATCGTGCGCGGGTGGCCGGTGGCGTAATCGACGGGCATAAAGAACAGATTATAGAAACTGTCGATATAGTAGCCTTCCAGCCCGGATTCTTGTGCAATTTTCTTATGCGCGTCGATATAGTAGCGCCTGGCGTCGGGGTTTTTGAAGTTCAAGTTGCTGCTGACACTGGTATACGCGCCGGCATATTTTGTGCGGGTGTCTTCCATCGCCGCATACCAACTCCCGGCTTCGCACCGGTGATCGCTATTAAGGTCCGCGGCCAATGACACGTAGGTGTTGGTCCACATATAATTGGCCATGCCCAGTCGCTGGCAATGCTGAATATAGTCGACAAACTTGCCCATGCCCCCGGAGCGCTCAGAGATTTCGTACTCCTGCGAGCAGCACATATTGCCATTGGGTAAGCGGTGATCCGCCCCGCCCATCGGTCCGGCGGCATCGCATTTTTTAAAGTTCTCGGTGAAGATGGCGCGTATGCCGATGGCGTGAAAGGCCGGCACTACATCTTTATAGTAGGTGTCAATGACGCGGTTTTCCCAGTAATGCTGGGCGCCGGTTGCGATCGGCGGTTGTTCGCGTAAGCCGAATTCCGCGCGGGCGCGACTATGCAAGTCGTCAAAGATCCATGTCCACAGATTTTGCTGGTCCGTCTCGGACTTTGCTTGTGTGTTAAGCACAATGGCCTTGGCGGACGTTTCGTAGTCGCGGGCTTCGTCGAAAATGTGCTTGTCAAAGGTTTTTAACTCCGCCTTGCCCGGTTCGCGCACCAGCAATGAACGGATGAGATCCACATGATCAAAGATGCCAAGGAGTGTATTCCCGCCTTTATACTGGTAATCGAACGCCTGATGGGAAGCCCAGCGCGGCAAGTTATGGGTCATCACACGATTATGCACGGATGCCTGATCCAGGAAGAACAACTCGCCTTCCGTGGTCCAGAAGGTCTCCTCAGTAAACGTCGCTACCGGATCTGAGCAGGAGGATTGCGAATAGACCGTGGCGCCGGCGACATCGCCGTCCAATTCCCAACTCGCTTTATCCAGAAGGTAAAACAGCGGCACGTCGGCGCTTGTGTAGCGATATTGATACGAGAACCCCTGGAACGCGACACCGTTCACCGAGTAAGCCGCGGGACGCAGGACGATGGTCAGGTCGCCAACGCCGGCGACACTGGGGGCATCCCAATCTCGCTTTTCATGGATCGGGTCGAAGCTATGATCGCGCATCAGTTTCACTTCCAACGGTTGGAAGGTTGCGGTGAGACATATACGCACCTCGTCATCATGAGTGACGATATCGCGCAAGGTCAACGCGGACAACTCAAGCCCGGTAAATGTCTGCGAATACGGGCGCAGGGGCAGGCGACCGGAGCGCACCAGCGTATCGCCGATCCAAGCCTTGCCCAGTCCGAGAAATAGCGTGCCCTCGGTGAGCACTTCACAGCGGCAATTACCGATGGAGATGAATTGCGTGGTCATACGACTCCTTTTGAAAAGCAACATGGGAATAGGGAGGTGGGTGCTAAACCGGGTGCTGCACACACCCTCCCTGATTTCGCTATATCGACGATCGGATAATCAGGCAACAGTCGTTGCTACCGCATCAACGTCACACAAACGGTAGGCGGCTTCCAGTGCGGCGATCACCCCACCTTTCGGCATGAATTCATGGCCGACATACAGGTCGTACCCGGTGGCGGCAATAGCGCGACAGATGCCGCGATAGTTCATCTCTTGATCATCATCCATATCGCGACGACCGGGATTCCCTGCCGTATGGAAGTGACCGATCCAGTGAATATGCTCGCGGATAGTGCGGATGATGTCGCCTTCCATAATCTGCATGTGGTAGATGTCGTAGAGCAGTTTAACGCGGGGACTGTTCACCTGGGTGCAGACGGCCACACCCCAGACCGTATGGTCGCACTGGTAGCCGGGGTGGTCAACCTTTGAATTCAACAGTTCCAGATTCACGTTCACCCCGTGCTTCTCGGCATATGGCGCCACCCGTCGTAAGCCCGCGGCAGTGTTGACAAGCCCTTCCTCGTCGCTGAGGCCGGGGCGGCGATTACCGCTGAAGCAGATGATGCCGGGGACGCCGTGGCGGGCCGCGCGATCAATGGAGCGCTTGAGTTCGTCCTCAATGCGGTCATGCTGGGCGGGATCGTTCAACCCACCTTCCAGACCGCCGGCGCCGATGAAGCTGGCGACAATCAGGTTGTGTGCTTTTGCCCGGGCGACCAGGTCGTCAAAATCCTCGCCAACACCCCACAGTTCGACCGCCGCATACCCCAGGCGCTCACCGGCGGTGAAGAGTGCTTCCCAGCCAATCTCGTCAGTTTTGAACATGGGACAACAGATTGATTGCTTGATACGCACCGTAACCCTCCACAGGGAAAACGTTTCCCATTCATTCGCCTTGCCATCGCGGAACCCTTCTGGATTACCCACAACTTCTTTGATCGGTGGCCAAGCGCCGGTGGTCATGCCAGGGGAATCACCGGGAAAGACAATGCCGACCTGGTAAACGTTGCCCAGCTGCGCGGATTCCGGTATGATGATTGAACTGCACCCCGGGGGTATTCGTCAATGAACCTGTTAGCCTTTGATCCACATGACGCGCGCATCACGCTGGCACACCAGCGCTTGCTGGCGGCATATTCGCGGACGCCAGGCGCTGTTGTACCGGTAGTCGATCCCGGACCCCGTGGATCCGGTTCCGCGTATACCGTGCTGGAATGTTATCAAAACCTTGACCATATGCTGGCGAACGCCGTGGCCTGGGCCAACGGGCTGGCGGCCACCGACAATGACTGGCCGCCGTTCATCGACACCTTCTGCGGGGTGGTCATGATGGCGGAGGTGTTCGGGTGTCCGGTGGTGTGGGATTCCGATGTGGCCTGGACACAGCCTATCCTTACCGATATTTCACAAGTCTGGTCACTCACGCCGCGCCCGCTTGCCGACTCCCCCATGATCCGCCGATTGAGTGAGTGGGTGGATTATGCCCAGCGCTGCTTGGGCGACGCGCTCCCGCTCTGGACCATGGATGTTCAGAGTCCTTTCAGCGTCGCCGCCCATCTGATTGACCCGCAAGAATTGCTCATCGCCTGTATCACGGACCCGGAGGCGGTTCACCACCTGTGCCGTATGATCACGGACATGAGCATCGCCATGATGGAGCAGCACCTGGCACAGATGACGCACCCGAGTTTCCCGGGGCGCAATTTCCCCAGCATCAGTACGCCGATCGGCATTTGCATTGCCGACGACACGCCGCTCATCATGCTCAGTCCCGATATGTACCGCGAATTTGGCATCCCCTACAATGCCGAGATCGGAGCGGCCTTTGGCGGCATCCACATTCATTCCTGCGGTGACTACCGGCATAATCTGGACGCGCTGCTGGAGACACCCGGCCTGCGCTCTATTCAACTACACGCCGGCGTGGGTGAATTTGCCTTGCCGGCGAGTGCAGACGAGGATTGCGCCTTCAACCGCGCCCGACAACAAGTGACCTATTTTGTCGACAGCGGGGACATCGCCGCGGGCCAGGACTATGCCGGTCGTGCTCAGGCGCATTATCGGGAGTATGTGTTGCCTCGTCTCGTGCAGGATGACCTGATTGGTTGCGTACTGCAAAGTTGCGGCGTTACTCCCGAATTGCCCGACGCGGATAAGGCACTGCAGTGGACGCGCGAGACGTTAGCAATGCAGAAAGGGATGCGGTCGCCGGCGTAGAAATTGGTCATTGTGATACGATTGACGTCCTGGGTATGCTTTTGGCTGTTGTGCGGCGCCGTCCTCGTGCTGGCGGGGTGCGGTAAGCCACCGATCGAAGATGCCGGGGGCATTACCGGACACGACTTAATGCATGATATGGCAGCCTTCGACCGCGCCTACATTCCGGCACGGACTCTGGCGAGTCAGGGGCAGGCTACCAGCGCGCTCAAAGCGTTGCGACTGCTCACTGATCGTTGGGGGGCATTCCGACGGCGTTATGGGCACGATCTCGAGGTGGACGCGGCGAGCATACAAGCGCTTGCCCAGGTCGATGCGCACATCGCGGACGCCAACAACGCGGCGAACACCGGGCAATGGCCCGCGGTGACCGATCACCTGACGTCTGTGGGCCAGATACTGCTCACCGTGCGGCGTTCCCACCAGATCGCCTATTATCTTGACGGAATCACCTTGCTGCACAGCTCGTTGTACGCCATGACCGTAGTGGCGCGCGACAAGTCCGCGGAAACGCTCTCCGTGGACGACATCATCTCCATCACCAGTCACCTGCCCGTTGCGATCAGTCAGTGTGAAGACCTGCAGCAAATCCCTTTTGATGAAGAACTGTTCAGCTTCACTCCAGCGAAAACCCAGACGTTGCGCGACGGCCTGACGCGCGAAGCAAACGCGTTGCGCGAGTTGCGCCAGGCACTCGATCTCCGCGATCGCGGGTTGCTCCTTCTGCGCATCGCCGCCGCGGAAGCCACCTTCGCAGGCCTCCCCACCCTCTTTGGTGATTTTGACCGGGTGAAATGAGCGAACTCCACGCTTTTAGCTACCTGTTCGACTGGACCGGCGCGCTGCTGTCCGTCGTTGCCGTAAGCTTTCTCTTTCGGAAAAGCATCTGGTACTGGATCCTCAGCATCGCGGCCAACCTGCTACTCGGAATTCTCTATCTCAGCCAATCTCTGTATATGGCGGCCGGCCTGCAGGTTTCGTTTATCCTTTTCGCCACGTATGCCATCTTCCGCTGGCGCGTCGAATCACGCGCACAACACCTCCCGGACTATTGGGAGCGCGTCGGCACAGTGCTCGCCTTGTTCATCTTCATTTATACGCTGCTGGCCACCCGCTTCACTACTGCGATAGCATATTTCGAGTTTGCCGCGGTTTCGAGCTTCATTGTCGCCAACTGGCTGACCGCAAAAAAACAGCGCTTCTGTTGGCTGGCCTGGATCGCCGGCAATAGCCTCTTCGCCCCCGTGCTGTGGGAGAAGCACCTGTATGGCATGTTCGCCGTGCAGTTTATCTTTATTGCCATGTCGCTGTGGGGATGGCGCCGCTGGCAGGACACGCCTGAAGGACGCTAATCCGCATTATCCATGAATGCATGACTATTGCTGGCTACGCACCCGCCCTTTTCGGGCGGGTGCGTAGCTGTACAGCATGCCACCTATTATTCCGCCGTCGCGACTTGCGACGCCGCCAGCGCCTGATCGATATCGTCGATGATATCATCGATGGTCTCCAGGCCGATGGAGAGACGGATGAAGTCCGGAGTGACGCCGGTGGCTTCCTGTTCCACTGGACTCAATTGCTGGTGCGTGGTACTCGCTGGATGGATGACCAGCGATTTGGCGTCGCCGATATTGGCCAGGTGGGAAAGCAAGTGTACGTTGTTGATGAAGCGCTTTCCGGCTTCAAGTCCGCCTTTGATGCCGAACCCGAGAATCGCTCCATATCCATGCCGCAGGTAATGACTGGCCAGCGCATGATTCGGATTCTCCGGCAACCCGGGATAGTTCACCCAACTAACCGCCGGATGCCCTTGAAGGAATTTTGCGACGGCCAGGGCATTCGCACCATGACGTTCCATGCGTAAGGCCAGCGTTTCCACGCCAAGCAGAATTTGAAAAGCATTGAAGGGGCTGAGCGCCGGTCCCAGGTCGCGCAGGCCGGTCACCCGGGCGCGCAGAATAAAGCAGATGCTGCGCAACGGTTCCGGCAATTCACGCCAGACCAGGCCATGATAACTGGGATCAGGCGTGGAATAGCGCGGGAAATTGCCGTTGCCCCAGTCAAATTTCCCGGAATCGACGATGACGCCGCCCAGTGAAGTTCCGTGACCACCAAGAAATTTCGTCAGAGAATGCACGACAATATCCGCGCCCCATTCCAACGGTCGAAACAGATAGGGGGTGGCCGCCGTGTTGTCGATCACCAACGGAATGCCGGCGTCATGCGCGATGGCCGCTACCGGCGTGAAATCCAACACATCGCACTTCGGATTGCCGATGGTTTCCGCGAAAATGAGTTTAGTATTCGGACGCAGCGCGGCGCGGAAATTCTCCGGGTACGCGGCATCGACAAAGGTGGTTTCAATGCCGAGATCCGTTAGTGTGTAATGCAGAAGGTTGTAGGTGCCGCCATAAAGGCTGGAAGAGGCCACGACATGGTCACCCGCTTTGGCGATATTGAGAATGGCCAACGTTTCGGCAGCCTGCCCGGAAGCGGTGACCAGTGCTGCCGCGCCGCCTTCCAGCGCAGCGATGCGCTGCTCCAGCACATCCGACGTGGGGTTCATCAGGCGAGTATAGATATTGCCGAACTCTTTCAACCCAAACAGATTCGCCGCGTGCTCAGTGCTTTTGAACACATACGACGTCGTCTGATAGATCGGCACAGCACGGGACCCGGTTGTGGGGTCCGGTTGCTGACCGGCATGGAGGGCCAACGTCTCAAAACCAGGTTGCTTGCTCATCATCGACTCCTTATCTGCGCCAGTTGCCAACTCCCCGGTTGGCAACCCGGAATATACCGGGTTGTACTGTCTCGCTTTGTTTACCATGTAATACTATAAGATTACTTGGTTTTTGATTATAACCATCGTCATCGCCGGGTGTCAAGAGGCGTGGCGCGACATTTACAAAAAACGTCACTGGCTGCCCGCATTATTCATAAATGCATGATTAATGTCGGTTAATCAGTTATCACCACTGCCGCATGAATATGCACCGCCGGGACAGTGACCCGCAGCGTTTTGCTATGCGAAGTATACTCCCAATGCAGGTCACATTTTTCGAAAGCCAGGCGCACGCGACGCGGTGCTGTAGGCCGACGCCAGGTGATGGTCAGCGGTCCGACGGACGGTATCTGGTCCACGGCGCCGTTCTGCGGTTGATTAGGGATACCGGAGACGCGATTGATCAGGTGAATAATCGTCTTCCGTCCCTGGCGGCGCAAGACGACGTCCACGCACAGTGTTCCGGAAACTTCGATCGCCAACGTCCCTGCCAGCTTCCGTGTCAGTTCACCCACGAGGGCGCGGGTGAGCGGATAGCGATTGACGGCGAAGTCGCGGAAAAGATCACCCGGGACGTAGAGCACCTTCCCTTTTCCAAATCGATGGATGACCGCACCGGGGTGCGGCAGCAGATACTCATCCAACAGCGGAGTGCTCCCCAACGCACAGAGCGCTTTTGCCCCGTTCGTCTCCAGCATACGCCAGGTCGCGCTGTATACCGGCGTGGCCCCATCGGCGGCGGGAAGATGATAGGTGACGTGCTCCGCCAGTGTGCCGGCCGTGACACCCAAAAACTCCTCGCCGAAGCGTTCGAGTGCCGGCGCACCGGTGAGCAACAACTTTCCGCCATCGGCGACATAGCTTTTTAGCACATCGACCATCTCCACGGACAGTGCGTGTTGCTCGGGAACGACGACCACCGGGAACTCTGCCAGACGTGGAAAAAGCGCCCACTCATCCAGAACGTCAACACCGTAGTGGTTCTCCAACAGACTGAATACCGCACCTTCTACCGCGGCGGCATCGACGTTCCAGAACAGATTGTGCCCGGTAACGGTCGCATAGGCATGATGCTCGGAGTGCAACACTGCCACCTGCGGGAACGTATCCGTGGCGAGACAGAGCGCGCGCCGGGCTTTCACAAACCGGCCCATCTCGCGCAGGCGCCGCATGCGCCAGGGAACATGCTGACCGGTGCGCAACCCGCACGGCGACCACGGGGCATCACAGGCTTGCACATGTCCCCCTAACGCCACGACGATTGCCGCCTCTTGCTGCAGCATTTGCACCGGCTTTGTTACCCAGGGTGAATGGGGTTCCGTCAACCCGTGGGAGGCGTAAAAATCCCAGAGCATAATATCCCACGGCTTGCCGCGCGTGGCATTAAAGCGCGCCTGACAACGGGAGCCGTCCACCCCCCAAACCGGGACATTGTCGCTGCTGATCCAATCCGTCGGCACCGTGGGCGCACCGGGATTTCGAAAAGTCTGCAACCAGTTTGAGCAGACGATGACCCCAGGTTTATGCGCATGAACCGCTTCGCAATACCGGGTCACGAAGTCCTGTAAACTGCGCAACGAAAAGAGCCACCACTGCGCCCACCGCGGGTCGTTCACTGCGACCGGTGGTTCCGCTTGATCCGCTTCGTCCGCATAGGCTTTTCGGCAACGCGGGCAATAGCAGGGTTGCATCGCCCAAATATCACCATCGACCCAAAAGCCGTCGACGCCGTAGCGGTCGATCATCTCCCGCATCTGTGGAATCATCAACTCTTCCAGATACGGACCGCGCGGGCACATCAGTGCGGTGGAATTCGTCGGCCAGCCGGGGATCGTATACGGAGGCCCTACGGGTGTCCCGTCCGCGGTGAGTAAACACCAATCGGGATGTTTCGCACCTGCTGCCTGGTCCCATATACCTGAGTAATGCGCGTGCAAGGGAATACCCAACTGGCGCGTAGCGGTCCGCCATTGCTGCAATACATCCTGCACCAGGCCGGGGGCGATGCTGGCGCCGGGTGTTTCGCTCAACCAGGTCGTCAGTCCGGGGTGTCCTTTACTGTCGGTTTGCACAAACTCGGCGCCGGCCAGTTGCAACATCGCCGCCAAATCTTCGCAGCGCGTACCGAGAGTTGTGTCGGTCAAGTCGGCATGCAGATCGTGATGGAACCCGAAGTAACAGTGTCGACCGTACCAATGCCCACGATACATATCTGCTGATTCATGCATGAGAGTCCATCATTTCCCGGTGATCTCGGCCGCCGATACCGCGCCTGACGATTTAGCCCGGATTATTCATGAAGAAATTGACTGCCGGACTAACCGTGGCATTATTCGAAATGTTATGAATAATGCAGGTTAGAGCCTGTCCCAAAGTCCACGCATTCGCCTCGCGGTGTCTTTTTCCGTCAGGCGTTGTCGAGTATTCCACGTTTATCTCCCTTTGATAAAGTGTGGAATTCTCTTCGTTCGACGGACTCACGATCTTCGATCGTTCGACGGGCTCACGGTCTTCGACCTAGCCTGGCGACAAAACCCACTCACGATCCAAATACGTGGACTTAGGGACACGTTCTATTTAGCATCACCGCATTGAGAATATCCAGGGATAGAGAATCATTTCAGGAAGGACGCTAGCGCCGGGTAGAGCTGACGATAACGCGCGTGCTTTTCCTGGTAGAAGGCGTGCCGCGTCGGGGAAGGCTCGAACGCGCGCTCCTGTTGCACGAAGGCGTGTACCGCCTCCTTTGGCGAGGTGTAGACCCCGGTAGACAATCCGGCCAGCATCGCCGCCCCGGCCAAGCCCCCTTCGGTGATACGTGTGCGCACGACCGGTACGCCAAAAATGTCCGCTGTAATTTGCAGCCAGGCGTCGGAACGTGCGCCGCCGCCGGAGGCGATACACTCTGTCAGGTCGATACCCATGCGCCGCAATCCGTGCAGCCCATCAACGAAATAGAGCGTGCTGCATTCCATGATCGCTTTCAAGATCTCTCCACGCGTCGTAGTCGTATGCAACCCGAGGAGTGCGCCGGCGGAATTTGGCAAATGCCTTGGCCATTGCGGCGGATCGAAATGCGGCAACAGCAGCAAGTCGGTTGGCGCGTCGGGCATTTCGCGATTCAACGCGGCATACAGATCCGTATCGCCTCGCGCTGCCTCGGCACGTGCAAAGGTATCGTGGAACCACTTCACCAGTGAACCGGCCTGGTTATACAGGAACGACACATACAAGTCCGGCAACACATGATGTTCGATATTCAAGTTTTCCACCAGCATCGCCAGTGGGTCGCGAACGGGGCCAAAGGTAGGTGTAATACATTCATAAGTACCGATGCCGCACACCGCTTTGCCGGCAGTAATCGCCCCGCACCCCAACGCATTGCAGCATTGATCATGCCCGCCGGCTACAATGCGCACGCCCGCCGGCAGCCCGAGTCGCAGCGCCATCTCTGCGCTGACTTCGCCCACCACCGTCCCCCCATTGACTATGCGACCCAGGAGACGCCGGTCCAGCCCGCTCCAGGCGAGTAATTGATCTGACCAATCATTGCGGGCAAGATCAAACAGCAGCGTCCGGTTGGCCAGTGAGTTATTGGTCACCGGGTCTGCGCCAAGCAGATAGCCGACGCAATCACCCCACAGCAAAAAATAGGCCGCCTTCCGGAAAAGCTCCGGTTGATGATCGCGCACCCAGAGGAGTTTGGGAAGAGAATAGTGTGGACCGAGAAGATTGGGATTAATACGGTAGAATGCTTCCTGCCCGAACGCCTCTTCCAGCGCCCGCGCATATTCCGCGCCGCGCGCATCCGCGCAGAGGATCGTCGAACCCAGTATGTCGCGCGTGGCGGATACCGGCGCCATCGCTTCTCCGAAGGAACTGACGCAGAGCGCGGTAACCGGATCATGCCGGGCCTGCACCGCGACCTCGGCAATCACTTCCTGGGTACGCCGCCACACCTCCTGACTATCGAGTTCCGCCTGTCCTGGCATACGCTGGAGCGTGGGATATTCCCGCATGGCCAGCGCCAGACAGCGACCGGCGTCGGTGAAGACCGCGGCTTTACAGGCGGATGTTCCAAGGTCCAGCCCGAGTAGACTCATAGAGTGTTCTCCGTATACCCCAGGTAACGCGTTAACGCTTCGCGTACCGGCACGGCCACCGATCCGACCGTGATGGCACCTGCACCCAGATAGTAGGCCACGCGCCATCCTGCGTTTTGAGACTGGCGAACGACGCGCCGTAGCGCGTGGCGCCGGCGATAAGCGATTCCGGGAAGAACCCGCGATTGCCAAAGAACAGGGCCAGCGTCACTGGTCGCATTACCAACCTCCTGCGTCGCAACAGCCGGCACGTCATAGGCAGTAGGCGGTCTGGCAAGACAGATTATGTGGGTAGGAGCAGAGCCGCGTTGCCGGCTATCGCCAATTCGTCTTCAAGCACCGCGCGCGTGGCGTCGTAGACCGCTTGCCGCGCAGCGTCCACCGAGGTGGCGAGGGCGCGTTCATAGGGTTGGCGGATGGCCGTGGCCACATTGATTTTGGCGATTCCATACCGCATCGCCTGGCGAAGATCGTCGCTACGAATCCCGGTTCCGCCGTGCAACACCAGGGGGAGATCCGCAGCACGATGAATTGCCTCCAGGTGAGGTAGCGACAAGCGCGCTGCCACTTTTTGCTGATCGCGTGTCGCGGCGGAAATCGCCCCATGTACATTGCCTATGGCGACGGAGAGCCAATCAACGCCGGTTGCGACGACGAAACGGCGCGCTTCTTCAGCATCCGTAAAGCCCTGGCCCGAGGCGAACAACTCTTCATAGGAGGGCAACGGCCCGGCTTCGTGTCCGAACACCGCGCCTAACTCCGCTTCCACCGGTACGCCGTGCGCTTGCGCCAGCGCGACGATCTCCCGCGTGCAGCGCACATTCTCCGCAAAGGGGAGACGCGAACCGTCGATCATGACCGACTCATAGCCCAGTTCCAGCGCTTCACGGATAATAGCCAGATATTCGACTGTGGCGCCATCTTCATCGATGACCGGCACGTGATCCAGATGCAGCCGGGTATGCCGGGTATCTTTCTCTCGTGCAAATTCGTCTCGGATCGCTCGTGAGCTGCCCGCGGCGAATTTTACCCACTCCAGGCGCGCGACCATGATCAAACCCATGCTATTTGTATCACGGAGCGCTTGCACTACCGGCGCCATCATCGGCAAATACGGAATATTGAAGCCCGGTATCATGGTCTTCGCCTGCCGGGCACGCTGCACCAGTTCCGCCGTGTTCATCATACGCGATTGTTCTCCATTCAGATGGTGCGTTCCTGCCGCCTGGCGGATTCGCGCCGTTGATCGCAGAGCCGACGGTCAACGAAAAAGTCTCGCCGGTGCTGACACCGACAAGACTTCTCCGCTGGTTATATGAGCGTGATCACCGCTTATTTCGTTTCGCGAATCAGTGGCTTAGCAGTGCACCACGATACCGCAGACTTTAGGCGCCGGATTTGCCGTAGGGCCGGGGGGTGGAAGGGATTTCTCCCGGTTTACGTTTCCCCGCGCCGTGCTGACGGTGATGTTTGGCGACTGACGCCATGCCGGTGAATTTTCTCCCACCGGAACGCTCCTGGCGCTTTGGCGCGGGAGTTGCTCCCTCAACGCGCGGGTCGGCGACGTGGTCGCGACGTTTCGGGGCGGTGGTCGCCTCCGCGTGACGGGGCCGACGGTCGGCACGATCTGGACGCGGGGGACGTCCAGCCGGGCGCTCATTATCATGGTGTCCACGCGGGCGTTCGCTGCGCACAGGCGGGGTGTCCGCATCGCGACGACGCGGTGGGCGCGCTCCGCGGGACGGCGGTGCAGCATCCCGGTTCGCACCAGGGCGTTCAGTCCGGGCGGGAACCGCCGGCGCGCCGTTTGATGGCGCGTGACGACGGCGCGGGTATTCCTGGCCTAACGGTGCAGCACCGTCGCGCGGACGTTGCGGACGGTCGGCTCGTTGGGCGTGGTCAGATGACTCTGCGCGGCGCGGAGTGCGGTAGGGTTGTTCCGCGCCGGGTAGCGTCGCCTTCCCATAGCGCTTGCCCGGACGTTCCGCGCGCGCGGGAGCCGCCGGTGCGGTGTCCGGCGCGGATGAACGACGCGGGCGCTCCTGTCGCGGCGCCGCGTCGCGACGCGGGCGTTCCGGACGCGCGGTCTGTTGCGCGGTCGCTTCCGCAGGGACATCGCGCGGCGCCCGGTGGGCATGTTCCTCATCATGATGATGCGTGCGCAATGGGCGATCCGTGGCGCGGGAGACGACGTGATGGTGTGGTGGTCGTACCGGATTATCGAGCGCTATAGTGGTGACGTCGGGCATTGCCGCAAGATCGGCCGACGAGAACTGGGCGACTTCGATTTTCTTCCCCAACATGCGCTCGATGTCGCGCAGCGCGCGAATATCTCCTCGGGTCATCAGAGAAATGGCATGTCCGGCGCGCTCCATGCGCCCGGTGCGTCCGATGCGATGTAAATAATCATCTGCTTTCGACGGCAGATCGAAATTGATGACGTGGGTGATGCTGGTGACATCAATTCCCCGCGCGGCAATATCGGTGGCTACCAGGTAGGGGAAAACCCCGGCGCGGAAGCGATCCAGCGTTTCCTGGCGCGCGCGCTGCGTTTTCTCCGCGTGCAGCACGTCGGCGCGCAGACCCGCGGCATACAGGTGGTCCGCTACTTGATTGGCGGTGACGCGTGTTTTGGTAAAGATGAGCACCGCGTCTGAATCCGGTTGCAGTTGGTGCAACAACAGCGTCAGGGCGCCGGTCTTCATGTTGCCTTTGACTTGATAAAGGGTATGGCGCACCGATTGCGCCGCCACCGCGGTATCCACCGCCACCCGCACGGGATCGGTCAACGTCTGTTCGACAAAGGCATTCAGTGATTTCGCGAAGGTGGCGGAAAAGAGCATCGTTTGCCGTTGCGCCGGCAGATTGTCGATGATTTCCTCGATCGACGGCAGAAATCCCATATCCAACATGCGATCCGCTTCATCGAGGACCAGCGTGTCTATGAAGCGCAAATCGGCGTTACGGCGTTTGATATGGTCGAGTAACCGTCCCGGACAAGCGATGACCAGTTCCACGCCATTGCGCAAAGCACGGGTCTGTTGTTGCATGGGCACGCCGCCGTAGACCGCGACGGCGCGGATATTGGTATGCAGGCCCAATTCGCGCACCACGGCCAGAATCTGCTCCACCAGTTCGCGCGTGGGCGCCAGAATCACCGCGCGGGTTCTGCGGTTGTCGTGGGGCGCCGCGATGAGCCGCTGCAGGATGGGCAACACGAAGGCCGCCGTTTTCCCGGTGCCGGTCTGTGCTGTGCCGAGGAGATCACGTCCCTCCAACGCCACCGGCAATGCCGCGGCCTGAATGGGTGTGGGGGTGACAAATCCGGCGGTGACGAGGGCGCGTTGCAATCGCTCATCCAGCGGAAATTCAGTAAATAGCATGTATACCCCAGCCAACCATACCGTTCAAGTATGGAAACCGATTTCCCGGATGGTTGGCGCTCGCGTCTGGCGACACTGCTGCCGGCAAACGGATCGGGAAATACGCGTGAGGAGACGAAGACCGGCGGTAGTACACCTTGAAAAGGTGCGCCTGTGCGCGATGAAGAGCGTGCCGCGCTTCGTATCTCTGCATGGTCATCTTGCCGTCGCGGAAATTTGGACGGCTACCACAGGCACCAGAGACCGGCGCAAAGCCAAACCCAAACGGAGTTGAGCGAGTTGCGCGGTTGTCCGCACAAGTCGTTCAGAAAAGACGACGTGGTTTTCCTACCTGGAAAGTATAGCTGATTTTCCTAATCGGCGCAACTGTACGTGAAATCCAGGTAGCAGGGAGGAGCATCGTTCCGTATCATCGGCGCCGATTTTTGTATACATATAAATATTTGCGTAAAAATTGACCTAACATATTGACATCATTGAGATAAGTGGTAAAATACCGGTAATATCGAGCCTGTACGAAAGTCCAGGGATTTGGTCAACCACAGACAAGAAGTCGTGTCGGGCACTGTAAATTCGCGGACTTAACGACAAGCGCTATATCTATTCTTCAGGAGGTATTCCATGCGTAACACGACGCGACCACAGGGGTTTACCCTAATCGAACTCCTCGTTGTAATCGCTATCATAGCGATTCTTGCGGCAATTCTCTTCCCGGTCTTTGCGAAAGCACGTGAGAAGGCACGACAAACCTCATGCCTGAACAACCAGCGACAGATTGCGACCGCCGTGCTCATTTATACCCAGGATCACGACGAAACCCTGCCGAAATCCGATGCAGTATGGGGAAGCATTAACATGGATAAAGGCGTCCTCGTCTGCTCGACGGCGGGGAAGAAACTCGGGAACGGTTATGTCTACAGCAATCCGATTTCCGGCATGAGTCTGGGGGATTATGACAAGCCCTCCAGTGAAGTCATGCTGATGGATGGCAACACCCAGTCCAAGGGAGCCACGATGGTCCCCAATGTCGCGTATCGCCCCTGCGATCTGGACTATCGTCACAACGGCAGCATCATGGCCACCTATCTCGACGGTCATGTTGAAATCGCGAAAACGATCTCCTTCGGGCTCTCACTGGTCGGCGAGCGCGCGGGTGCGGCGACGATTACCGTTGATTCAACGAAAGCCGCCGATGGCACGGCAGGCAAAGCGGCCGCCACGTTGCCTTCGACACTGCCGTTCCCCAATGTGGGCAGCCATGGGTATAAGCTCTTTAATTTGTTGGACCTTGGCGGCGCCTACAACACCGTGACTTCCGTGAAAGCACCGTTTTCCACTGCGGGCACGACGCTGGCGACCGATCTAGGCGCCTCCGGGTTGCCAACGAACTGCGGGTGCAATCAGAAGCCGATTCGTATCAGTTACGACGGCGTGCTCAAATACGGTGGCTGGGGCTGGGTCGGCAACGCCGGTTCCTACGTCACCTGGCCGATTAAAGTTCCGAGTGACGACATCTCGAAGCACTTGCTCACCTTCACTTTCGCCGGTAATTGCGGTGGCGACACCAACAACCTCTACACGATTTCCGTCAAGACAAATTCCGGCGCCGCGAAGGAAAGTGAAGTGGTCATCTGGCCGAACGGCGGTCGAGGAGAAACCATCTGGCAAGTACAGTTTGTCGGCAACATCGATCTCACCTATCGCGCGGTCACCAATGCCGGACATCCCAATTGTGTGCAGGGCCCCTCATCATTCTACCTTGACTGACCAGGTGCGATCACCGCGGGCGCCGGCAGGTGTGTAAAGCTTGTCGGCGCCTGTGACGCATTCTGCAGGCATTCATGAGTGTTGCGGAGTTGAGCCTGATGATTCGCTGCCGACGTGTGAAGCGGAGGTCGGCGCTTTTTCTGTTCTTTCTCCACATTCCGGTTTCTAAAGAGATGATTATGCAAGATTTGCTGCAATGCGCGTGGCGCGAATTGGATCGACGTCGCGGCCGCACCCTGGCGAATGTCCTTGGGTACACCCTGGCGGTGGCCTTGATGGTAATATTGGTGTCGCTGCTGATCTTTTCTCGGGATGCCGCCGGTCAGGTGCTCTCCTCAACCGGCACGCATTTTATGGCCTTCAACCCCTTGCAATCCTGCGGTCGCAAGACCGGTCATTGTTTTGAAAATACGAAAACGCCTAAGACTGAAGGCTTCATTGCCGCCGGTGCCAAAACGAAATTAATGAATCGCGCCTTCATGGCAGATATCAGAAAACTGCCGGCGGTCAAAGATGCCTCGGCCTTTTTGCTGTTTCGCTTTCAGGATCCCCTCGACGGACATTTATTTACCGTCGGCGGCTATGAGCCGCAAAGCTCCGCGGTGCGCACAACCTGTTGCGCGGCGAGCGATATTATTGAAGGCCGCTTCCTTACCGCACAGGATACGGGGTCGGTCGTACTGGAGCAAGCTTACGCGATCACTTACAAAATTCACGCCGGCAACACGATTACCATTGCCAACAAACCCTTCCAGGTGGTGGGTGTGGTGAATCCGGGGGTGCGTCCGGCCAAGGCCGACGTCTACATGCATTTCAATGAAGCCGAACGGCTCATCAGCACGCGCACCATTGTCCCACTGAACAATGAAATGAATATTTTGCTCGTTGAGGTGAAGAGTTCAAAACTGCAGAAGGAAGCGATCGCACAGGTACGCACGGTCATCCCGGATCTGGTCGTGTCCAGCTATGCGTGCTGGAAACCCGCGGCCATGGTGATGGGGATGACGGAGAGCTCAGTCTGGGTGCTCACCGGTTTGCTTTGCCTCTTCACGATTGTCCTGGCGCTCCGCTCGCAATGGGCGTCGCTCATTGAACGGCGGCACGACATCGGCATCCTCAAAGCAATCGGGTGGACAAATCGCGTGATTGTCAGGCAAATGCTCACCGAATCGCTGCTGCAAGCGCTCATTGGCGGGGTGCTGGGGTGCTTGTTGGCGTGGGTGATACTGTTGCTAGCGCCGATACGACTGCTCATCGGTATCGAAACCCCGTTTCGGGGGTCGATGTCGCCGTTCGTTCCGCTGATCGGCCTGGCGCTGGCCCTGGCGGGGGGCATCATCGCCGGTATTTTCCCTGCGCTCTCCGCAGCGCGCCAGACTCCGGCCGCGGCATTGCGACAACTGTAAGGACGGCAAGACCATGAGTGAAACAGCCATGCAGCCTGATGTTCCTGCGACACGAGAACCGCTACTGACGTGTTCCCAGGTAGCGAAAGAGTATGTCGGACGGCAAAAACAAGTCGTTCCTATTTTACGCGACATTAACCTCACAATTTACGCGGGCGAGATTGCGATCATCACCGGGAGAAGCGGAGCGGGGAAATCTACCCTGCTGAACTTGCTTTGCGGACTCGACCGGCCAACTGCCGGCGCGATTCACTTCAACGATCAGCCGTTGCACACGCTGGATAATGAAACACTCGCCACTTTGCGTCGGACCTATATCGGCATCATTTTCCAAAACTTCAACCTGCTCTCTTCCTGGACGGCGTTTGAAAATGTGGAAGCCGCGCTTCTGCACACCGGTATGTCAGCGACAGATCGCCGGCAGGCCGTGCGGACACTGCTCGAAGAATTGGGGATCGGGGCACAAATGGACAACCTGCCCGCGGAAATGAGCATGGGGCAACAACAACGGGTGGCCATCGCGCGGACGCTCATCAATCAACCCACACTCATCCTGGCGGATGAGCCCACCGGTGATGTGGACCCGGAAACCGCCGCGCAGATCATCGACTATCTGACCGCGCCGGTGAAGTCGCGCGGCGCCACCCTGGTGATTACCACACATGGACATTTCCCGTTAGCGACCGCGGACCAACTGCTGACACTGAACAATGGCGAGATTACCCGGAGTCTTCCGGATAGCCCACGCTGACAGGATGAATAACATACAGGAGAATGGTATGAAGACGATCTGTACTTGCTTGCTGATACTGGCGCTGGTACTGGTGCTGGGTGTGACCGGTTGCGGAAAAAAGGCCAAGGTAACTATTGAACCTGGCCCGCCGATGGCGACGCAAGGTTTTGGCGCAATAGCGGGAACCTGTGCAGTCTGTGGGGTCAAATCGACCAACCTGCTGTCTGTTACCAGCAGCGACGGCGTTTACACGGCGCAGGTGTGCGGAAAAGATTGTGGCGACAAGTTTCGCGCCAACCCCGCACAATATGGGAAAACTAAATAGCCCGCATTATTCATAACATTTCGAATAATGCTTTGGCTAACCGAAGCATTATTCATGTGTTCATGAATAATGCGGGTTAGCCCGTCAGTCAATTACTTCATGAATAATCCGGGCAGAGCCTGTCCCAAAGTCCACATATTTGGATCGCGAGTGAATTTTTTCGTCAGGCGCGAAGGCTGCGTGGATGGTACCAATACCATATTTGCGATAACACAAGGGCCGAAATGGGAAGACTCACGTCCGCTGTACAGTGATGCCGGGGTGTCGTATACGGAGTGCAAGCTTCCAACTGGCGCACCACACCAGTAATCCAGTAAGTCTGACAGCAATCGCCCCCCGAAGCAAGCTCCGGGGGGCGATCGTTCGTCAATGACTGACGAGGATTACAGGCCCCATTTCCAGATGAGATCGTCGCGCTTGATGCCCGAGTTTTGACGATTAAAAACCACTAGCCGCTCGCACCAGGCGAAGGCCCTCTGGTCTCGCGATGAATCGCCAGCACCGGCGACTCTTCTCCGTCTGCCAGAATGCGCGCATGATCATCATGGACGCCAGCAACGGGCACGTGCTCGCCAGTCCCACGATTGGCAACGGCGCAGACGCTGCTGTTTTTAACCCGGGCACCGGACTGGCTTTCAGTTCGAATGGGCGGGACGGCACACTCACCGTGGTGAAGGAGGCATCGCCGACGTCCTTCACCGTACTCGCCACTGTGCCCACGCAACGCGGTTCGCGCACCATGGCGCTGGACGCCACGTTGCAAATAGTGCGCGTGTTGACCATGCCCAGCGATGGGGCGTGGCGCAGGGAAGCCAGGGTGTCGGCGGTCTCACCGCTTTGGGTGATGGTGACCACCAGGGTGTTGGGGTTGGGC
>Ga0118677_10004462_pt1 | contig 25462 bp, 9 predicted proteins | sample AliMusrvi5mmetaG_FD_86154 | JGI IMG/M metagenome (GOLD analysis project Ga0118677, IMG submission 86154)
GCAGCGGATTGTGACCAACTTCTTTACCGCCAAACGGCTGTGGCACGCCCTCTCCATGACCCTCCAGCGCCACGAGGCGACTTTCGGCGTCCTGGAGACCGATGTGCAGAAACGGGTCCACCTCGCGGCTGGGCGGCAGGGATGAGCCAACACCAGCAACCACCATGGACAACATGGAAGAAGCAGAGAGCCTTTGTCTAAATGTTGCCGGCAATATCTGCCGGTGGCATATTTCTGATACTTTTTAGCATTGGAGGCGGCACGAAAAGCATGCCGCGAACAACATGGCCAATTTTACGACTCGGGTACAGCTTAACGGCAATCCCACCTACGACGACTACGAGAAACTGCACAAGGCAATGAAGGCGAGAGGATTTTCCCGTATCATCTTGGACAGCGATGGTAAGCATTCCTGGCTCCCGCACGCCGAATACAATCGGATTGCGGAATTGACCAAGGTTCAGGTGCTCAACGACGCCAAGGCCGCCGCCTCGACGGTCAGCAACGACTACGAAATCGTTGTGACTGAAGGTTCGCGAACTTGGCATGGCCTGAAAACAGCGACGGCGGCTGAGGCGGTCGCATATTAAGAACCTATCCGGCTGCCCTGAGATGGGCATGTTGGATCAGGAAAACTGGGTGCGCGGATAGCCAGCGGGAAGAACTAGTATCATATTAAATCTGACCAATGGCCGACTTTGAAGGCTGCTAAGACATGAAAATCCTCTCCTACAACCCCGGCCACGATGGCGCCATTGCCTTTCTCCAAGACTATCGTTTGATGTTTTCAATCGAATCGGAGAAAGACTCCAATTATAGATATTCTGCGGTATCCATCACTGACGTACTAGATGCTGTCGGCCAGCTTGGAGACATCCCCGACGTCATCTGCATGGGCGGCTGGTGGCTGCGGGACCATCACGAATATATATACGGGTCGCACACAAACGGCGGGTACCGCGGCCTCTCAAACACAGATGCCATAATAGACAAAGGACGACTTCTGCGGGGTAAGGTAGACTATTTCTCGTCCTCACATGAGCGTTCGCACATACTCTGTGCGTTCGGCATGTCCGCTCTACCGAAAGGCACCTCATGTTACGCGTTGGTGTGGGAAGGAGAGATGGGTGCATTTTACGAGATCGATCCCGAGCTGAATATCACACTGGTCGCCGATGTTCTAAATCAACCGGGAAATCGATACGGACTGCTCTACGGCTTGGCTGACCCTGCATTCTCAAAGGACGGGCCGTTTCCCCGTGCCTCGGACGCGGGAAAACTGATGGCCCTCGCGTCGTTCTCGGAGCGAAGCATACCTTCGGCCGAGGAGAAGAAACTGCTCGGCTTCCTGCTGGATGGCCCCTACCAGAAACTGAGCGACTACCACGGCCTCATGCTGGCACCCCACCTCGACGTGGGCCTACACGATCCTGAGTTTCGCAATTTCGCGGGGATCTACAGCGATACGATATTCGACGTTTTCTACCAGTTCGCGAGGGCGAACCTGAGGAAAGGACAACCGCTGGTGATTGCGGGCGGGTGTGGTCTGAACTGCGACTGGAATACCAAGTGGAAGGAGACAGGCCACTTCTCCGAAGTCTTCGTCCCCCCGGTCGCGAACGACTCAGGATCCGCCATTGGCACGGCGATCGATGCACAGTTCCGCTACACCGGAAATCCGAAGATCGATTGGGACGTCTACTCTGGCCTAAGTTTCCGAGCGGACGCCCCGCTCATTCTGGACAGATATGACATCTACAAGAGAGATCACGCCAAGGTCGCGGACATGTTGGCACACGACCTCATCCTGGGATGGGTGAATGGTGAATACGAGATCGGTCCGCGCGCGCTCGGCAACAGGTCCATCCTCGCCGCTCCGTTTCGCGATGGAACCAGAGTGCGACTGAACGAGATCAAGCAGCGCGAACAGTTCCGCCCGATTGCTCCCGTCTGTCTTCGGGATGATGCCAGGAAGTGGTTCGGATGCGACTTCGAAAGTCCATATATGCTGTATACTTACCGTTCGACTACGGGCGCACTGGCAGCCGTCACGCATGTGAATGGAACCGCTCGCCTCCAGACGGTCACATCCACAACAAACACAAATCTGTTCGACCTACTTGTCGCATTCAAAGCTCACACTGGGTACGGAGTTCTGTGCAACACATCTCTTAACTTCAAAAGCAAGGGCTTCATAAACAACATGACCGATCTTGATGCTTATACCTTCGAGCACGGTCTTGACGGGTTCGTGGTCGAGGGGCGAGCATATCTCCTGAAGAGTTCCCGGCGATATCAGGCGTATCTGAACGCAGCGCACCCCTGACGGCAGATAGTATGACAACACAGCACGATATCTGGAGGGGAACTGCGCCACGGAAGGACTTATCGCTGGAACTGCTCAACGCTCGAACCGGCTTTTTCAAGGGCTCAAAGAACATGGATCCATATTCACCCGGCTTTGAGGAATACGAGCGCCTGCGATCCGCCTTCATCCGTGACCTTACTTTGCAGCAGTTCGAGCGCTCAGTGATATCGGCCGAGGACTTCCGCACCGAGACGGCGCTGATCCCGAAGAGGCTTATCAGGTACTGGCACGACCCATCCGATCTGCCAGAAGACGTCCGCGTCTGCCTCAAAAGTTGGGATCGTCTCGGCGACGAGGGATTCGAGTTCTACATGTTCGACGACTCCTCCGCGGCTGCATACATCGCGGATGCATATGGTGAACGCGAGCGTCAAGCATTCGCGCGCTGCAGCCACCCAGCGATGCGTTGCGACTATCTGCGTATGTGCTTTGTACTCGCGGAGGGCGGCCTCTACGTCGATGCGGACGATGTGCTGCTGGGAGACGACTGGAAACACATCTTCCGAGATGGCAGGCTCAAAGTGCAGCCTTTGTGCTACGATATCCTGGCTGGCGGGATGGTGCCGGCGGACGAGATCTGGCGAGCCGACCTGCCGACGGACAACCGCATCTTCTACATCAACAACGACCCAATCGCTGCACCCGCCAACCATCCGGTCCTGCGACGCGCGCTTGTTCGTGCGACCGACAAGTTGCTCGGTGAGGAACGCTTTCCAGAGATCCAGTCTACGACCGGGCCTGGCAACTTTACCGTCGCTCTAGCCGCCCACGCGCGCCACCTCGAGCTGGCCTATCTTCCCTGCGACTTCGAGTTGCTGCGCGACTGGGATTCTATCGCGGAAATGCGTTGGGACCTCTCCTATCGAGGCGATGCCCGCAACTGGCGCAACGTGTTCGGTTGCTGAGTCGCGATTCGGAGGGAACTGGGTCATGAATCTTCTGAGAGCTTCTGGTCATCTCCAGAGATTTGCGTTCCGCGCGCTGCGCACCATCACAGGCGTCATTCCCGGCGGCCGGATCTCGGCGTTCGGCACTGGCGAGGGAATGATCGGAAGGGTTCTGATCGTGAACCTCGACCGGCAACCGCGACGGTTGCGGCGCACACTACGCGAGCTAAGCCGGTTCCGGACGTCCGACGGTGCTCCACTGACCTCCATAGCGCGTCGGCTGCCAGCGGTGGACGCCCGAGATGGCCGCGCCGTCGCTGCAACCGTTGACGTCGATTCGACCTACCGCGTCGGTGACCAGCTCTATGTCCAGCCAGATGCGAGGCTAGAAGAGTGCTTCGACGTCGAGGAACCGATCAAAATGACGCCGCAGGAAGTGGCAATCGCTAGGTCGCACGTAGAGGTCTGGAAGGCCGTCGCGACAGGTTCTGATGATCATGTGTTAGTGCTCGAAGACGATGTCTGGTTCAAACGCGGTGCTGCCGCAGCGATCGATCGCGGTTGGCGTGCCGCGCTTCGACGTTGCTGCGCTGAGGGCGGGCCGCGTTTGCTCTATCTCTCCTATGAGGACGCCGGCGGAACGGCGGAGCGTACCGATGTTTGCGATGCACTATTCCGGCCGAAGCGAGGACTCTGGTTCCTTTCCGGTTACGTGCTTTCTCGCGAAGGCGCGGCAACCCTTCTGCGAGCGATGCCCGTAGTCGGTCCCGTCGACATGTGGCTCAACTATCGCTTCGAGGAACTCGGCGCACTTGCGCTCTCCTCGCCCGCGATTCTGCAGAGACAGGATAGCGCCTCAGACAATTCCTATTCCATCCTACCCTTCTTGGCACGGGCAGGAATTGTCGATGCGAGCTCGGGTCCGATGTCGCCCGATAAGTCACATGCTGGCCCGGTCTTAGCTTGGACCGCCGTTGGTGAACACGAAGGCCTTGCAATGGCACTATCGATGCTTGGACTGCGAGTCCGGGCGTTCGATGGCGACGAAAAGGCGATCCAGGCGCGAGATCTTCCGAACCTCTTCGAAGTGTTCGACGCCCTCGTCGACGCTCCACTCACTCCGGACGCACTATCCGCCGCAATCGCAAGAAAAGGCACCAAGTTCATCTTGGAGACGAACGCTGCTCTCCGGCACATGCTGGAATCCGAGCGCCTGCCGTCCTCCCGGACCGCGGTTCTATCCTCTGGCCGATCGGACGTTGAATCGTGGGAGCCGCTCTGCGCCCTTTTAGGCCTCGCCCAGCCCGTTCAGGCCTTCCCTGTTGGAGCTCTCCGAGGTTGGAGGATCTTCCGGGATGATCGTCCGGGCCCGGGGTGCGTGTCTGTTCCTGGCCGACGTAAGGCTCATTGGCTGGACGATTCGCCTTGGGTCCTGCCTTCAGGAAGTTGTTGGGAATCAAGACCTCCCACTAGTCAGCCTTTGCCGCTCGCAGGAAGGTGCCTCATACATGCAGCGATGACGGCCGCGACGCCCTTTTTAACCGGGCTCGTCGAGACCTTTCCGGGCAATCTAGCGTCGTTCGCGCGAGAAGGTCTAGTGCATGATGAGTACGGCGCGCAACTCGTCATCAGCAAGACTGCCGCCGGGAACCGGCCCTACCGCTCCGGCGCCTTCGCGTCCGTGGACTCCTTCCAGCTCGGGCGCTTTGAGGCCGAGATAAAGGCCGCTCGCGGCTCTGGCCTCGTCACCGGTTTCTTCCTCCATCGAGACTCACCTCGTCAGGAGATCGACGTTGAACTGCCCGGCGGCAACTCACAAAGTATGCTCGTCAACGTCTACTTCAACCCCGGTGACGACGGGGCGGCGATAGGTTTTGGCTATCGGGGCTCACCCTGCCCCATCGACCTCGGCTTTGACGCCACATTGGACTTCCACCTTTACGCGATCGACTGGCGACCGGGCCGCATCGTGTGGTCAGTGGATGGCAGGATCGTTCACGAACGAGTGGGCTGGGATCCCACTCCGCTGCCGCATCTTCCTATGCGCCTACACGCTAACTTGTGGGCCCCTCGCTCCGAGGAACTCGCCGGACGGATTGACGAAGATGTCCTGCCTGCAACCGCGACTTTCAGGAATGTATCAATACGGACCTGAAAGCCGAACTGGACTCGTCGATGCGACGCGATCACGAGCGATTCCACTGGCTCGAATGACGTTCGCTTTACCCCAACGGAGTTCAGGTTGCTCCCTTACGTGATCAAGTATGCGGGGAAAGTGCTTACGCACCAACAGATCCTCAAAGAGGTCTGGGCCCAACGTACGCTCGGGATGTTCAATACCTCCGTGTCTACGCCGGCCAGCTCCGGCAGAAGCTGGAGGCAGAATCCGCGCAGCCTCGCCTTCTGGTCACATGCCGGAATCGGCTACCTTGCAAGCGATACAACGCCCCCCCTCGCTATTCTGCGGCAAATGAGTCCGCTGGCCCGCCATGAGAATAGCGGCCCAGCAGGGCTACCACGTCGCAGTCAAACAAGAGAATTCGAACGTCTACAACATCGAAGAAGACTCCCATGACTTCCCCAGCCCGTCCCCGGAGAACCGTTCTGACGTGCTCCCTGTTCTTCACCTTGGCAAATCCTGCCTTCCCCCCTTCCTCCAAGCCCGTCCCCACCAAAGCCGACATCCCGTACGGCTCCCCCCATCAGCCCATCGACCTCTGCCTCCCGCCTCACGGTACCTCGCCATTCCCTGTCGTAACCTGGTTCAACAACCTCTGGGATCCCGGCAAGCACGCCCCCATCGACCAGTTCCTCTCCAAGGGCTGCGGAGCGGTCGCCGTGGAGATGCGGACGATGTGGGATGTTATCAACGAGAAGGTCAGCTCGCCGTTCTCTGTCTGCCTGCTCGATGCCCGCCGTGCCGTGCAGTTCGTCCCTCTGCTCGCCGCCGCGCCCGAACAGGATAGCCGTGGGCGGCGGCTCGTAGGGGGCTGCCGGCGCTCTACATCGGCTGTGCGGGGGAGAAAGCCGATCCCGCTTCGACCGACCCCGTGAAACGGATCTCGACGAAAGTGACCTGTGTCGGAGCCTGACGCAGCCACCCATGACCCATCCAAGCCCCACCCCAAGTTCAAGACCGCCCCTCACGGCGTTCCCGCAAGCTCGGTGCCGTCACGTCAATCGCCGTCGTACAAGCCGCTAACCAAGCTTCCTCCCGTGTGTCGGCGATGGCGATTACGGTGTGGCCGCAACTGGCGGCACAGACACACCAGCGACCGTCTCGTCGATCGTCGTAGATCGCCTTCCAGCCAAGACAAGTCAGGAAATGTCGCATCTTGGTGATTGGCATGTCATCACGATCCAACCGCCGTCCCGAAAAGGTCGAGATAGAGCGGCGGGCTGGCAAGTTCGGCGAGAGCGTGGACGGACGGCGAAGGCTCGTTGTGCCAACCAGTAACGCTGCTGGTGAGTTTGCCTCGCACGCTCAGCAGAAGCACGTCGTGGACTGACCGCCAGTACTCTTCCAACGCACTCCAGAACGGACACGGCATGGGACGCAGAGCCGATGACTGTCATGGAGGAACTGTGGGTGGCTTCTATTCGCTTAGTTGCAAAACCACAGGCATTTGCGGCGCGTGATTGGGTCGCATTTTCTGGGAAGAGTAGCCAGGATCAAGGCAGCACGATGCTACCTTGGTTCGGGAAACACCTGCCGTGACAGCACATGCGAATCATGAGCGTCGCCCGCACCACCGAGGGCAAGGGGGGACGGGGCGATCCCTACTACCACCGCCCAATCGGACAGTGGAAGATACGCCCTCGGGCTTTGACATAGATGAAGCAGCCACAGGCCACGCAACGGTTGCCGCTGAGGCGGTCACATTTGCAGCAAATATCCAGACGCCGCTGATAGGTTGTGTCGTCCACGATGCCGCAGCCGTCGCCCACGAAGGCCACGACGGACTGAAAGAGGGTAGAGGCTTGGGTTGTGAGAGGAGGCAACGCTTGCTGCGGCATGGGCTTGGAGGTGGGGGCGTTTCTCGTTAAGGAGAGGCGACCAACCGCCTTGACGGTCGCTTGAGGCTGCTCCGGCGGCGCACTCCCTGCCATGACGACCGTCACGTCCGACTGCACGGACTTTGCCTCGGCTTGGTTGGAGGGTCCGATATTGGGAGCCATGATCGTGTCGCCTTGGGATGCCTTAATCACCGTTTTCGGGCAGTCGTTTCAATACGCATGATAGTCCACCTGAAACGAGTTGGCAATGTACGATCCGACCAACCGCAGCCTGCGCTATGAGCCACGGGACCGCTGGCCGCGAGGCTCGCCGTGCGCCAAGCCTTGGGCACTCGTGCGTGGCAGTCCCGGGGCGAAGGTGGAGCTTGAAGTCAAGTTCCATGGTGGCCGCAGGCACCTGCCGATCGTCACGCTGAAGCGGGCTGGGTAGACATCGTTCCGCATAAATCAACGGAACCACGCTACCCCTGCGCTGTCGGTGCTGAAAACGGCAATGCGTTGCTAAAGTTCCAAAGAACACTTGCGGCAATCCTTCGTACTCACGAGCGAGTACTCACATTACCCGCTTATTCTTGCCGCCGCAACCGCTATCATTGGGGTTCAAGCCACACCCGACTCAGTTGTATGAACTCCCTGGCCCAAGACAGTGGGCGCGGCGAAGATTATAACCTTACCAAATTGCCAAAGAGCTTCTCATGCTCGCAACGTAATCGATTGCAACTCGTCAATCTGACTGACGTCTGTGACGGTACGCACCGTCATCGCGTGGGGTTTCGTTCTCCTTCGCGTTGGCTGTATGGAATCGCTGGCCCATGACAGGAGGACGCGTTGTTCAGTTACCAATAGAAATTACTGTATTTGGCAACGCCTTCTTGAGACGCTCGAGAGCATCGAAGCTGACGTGGGCTGGCAACTCCATCTGCTGAAGTCGTCCATGTCTCGCAAGTTCCGACATTCCGGCATCATCGACGTTCGTTCCAGAAAGGCCAAGCCAACGAAGTTGAGTCATATTCCTCATCTTCGCCAGGCCGGTATTGCTTACCTTGGTGTGCGTAAGAGCCAGTTTGCGAAGTTGGCGAAGATCTCTTAAGTTTTCAAGTCCCGCATCGGTTAACTCGCAATAAGCCAAATTCAAGGATCGAAGCTGCGAAAGCCCCTTTAGATGCGATAGTGCAGCGTCCGTGACCTTCGTGCCCCACAAATCTAGTTCTTCAAGGTGCTGGAGTCCGGCCAAATGACGAACGCCGGACTTTCCAAGCGGCAATCCCCGCAAATAGAGCCTCTTAAGGTTGACCAAGCGATTAAGATTCGCAAGCCCATCACCGGTCGTTTCGGTCACCGGTTGACCGCCGTCACCGCCCCATCCGGGAAAAATCGCAAGCTCTTCTAAGAACTCCAGGCCCTGCAGTGGACGCAAGCCGGCATCCGTCACATGCATCGCACAGATATGTAGTGTGCGCAACTTGCGGAACGTCCCGATTCGATCTAGGCCACTATCGTTGAGGTCGGGCGAGGTCATTCGCAATTCATGGAGGCACTCTGCAGATGCGTCTGGCAAGGCGGCTCCGGTGCCACACCAAAGGTCAAGATACCGCACTCTAGCCAACTGGCGAAGGTGCGCAAGCCCAATGTCGGTAGGTTTCGCCGTCCAAAGTTCAAGATGTTCGAGATCCTTAAGGACATCTAAGTGAACAAGCCCTTTGTCGGAAATTTGCGAGCCCCAGACGCGCAGCGTCTTAAGGTGATTGTGCTGCGCTATCGCCTCTAAGGTGCGATCGTCGACTGAGCTATAAAGCCCGAATCTTAGATCTTCCAGGTGCTCAAGTCCCTTCAGCTGCCGAACGACTTCCGCTGACACATGAGTGCCAAAATCCAAGCGTCTAAGATTCGTCAGTCCTTTGATGTGCTGGATTCCGCCATCGGATACTTTCGTTCCCTCGAGAGACAATACTTTAAGGTGCCTCATCCCGGCCAGCGACGAAAGTCCCACATCACTGATACTCGTTCCGCTCAGATGCAATTCGCAAAGATCGTGCAGCGTGACCAGTTTAGCCAGCCCTTCATCGTCGATGTTGGTAGAAGAGAGGTCCAAACTTTGGAGGCCGGTGATCCGCGCGATGCACTGCACGCCCTCGTGATTAATTGCTCGCCCCCGGAGGCTGACATGCCGAAGTTTCGGCAGAGTAGCCAAGCGTTCTAAGCATGCACTGGAAACGCGCTTCATGGTGTGACATTCGACGACGTCAAGACGCAAGCTTTCGAGCTCGGCCAATCCTTCGAGTCGAGCGAGCCCCTCGCCCGATACGGGAGTGTCGCTCAAGTCCAATTGCCTAAGATGCGAAAAAGCTCTAAGGAAAGCGAGGCCGGCATCTGATACATTGGTGTCGCTCAAGTCGGCAGCAACGACGACTCCCGCTTCAGCTTGTACCGTTCCCCCTAGTCGCGTCACCGCCGACATCACTTCCTGCTCAGCGACACTGGTTTCGGCGAGGGCTATCTGGTTTAGGATTAATACCGATAATGAAACGGCGAGCGGCCTAAGTGACAACATGCGATGCGCCTTACTTGCCAGAGAAGGGAAACATGGAAGTTATGTGGGAAACGCCACTGGCTTAGAAGGTGGATTAAGCAAAATCTCGCCTTTCTTTTCGGTGTGCCATCCAAATAGTAGCGAGTCACCGGATACCGCATACGAAAAAGTCACAAGCGGCTTCTTAAATGTCGCAGAAATCCCGCCAGACCCCGCTGCTAGGTCAAACGGTGACGCGACTACTAACTTCCCAAATCCGTTCAATTGCAATACATCTTCCCCGTTAAAAGTTGCCTCAGCACCACCATATATCTGAATTGTGCCGGTGGCCTTTGCGTACGGCCAACTGATAACAGGCGGATTACGACGAGGTACCACTTTCTCAGGTGTGACCTGCAGCCAACTGATTTCGAGTTGATTCACCGTAACATCCGCACCCACGAAGACTACGAAATTTGCGAGTGGGCCAACGGCACCAAATGTATATTGTTGATCCCAATGCAGGCCGAAAGATTCGGCTTTGACTCTATACTGCGTGGCGGGCACATCTTTGCAGTGGAGCGACTCCTCTGCGAGAGGTGATTCAGGAAAGAATTTTTTGATTATTGGTCGCTCCAGCATATAGCTCCCTGAAACAGAGCCCTTCATCATTTTTGCTTCAAATGTCTTCGGCCGCCGCAAGTCAACATCGGGCATCTTGGCGGTACCTGGGAACCATCCAGCAATCTGATTTACAACCCTACCCGCAGCGTTGGTGGCTTTCTTGAAGAACTGGCCAACCTGTTCCAACAACCGCACCGTCTGTTGCTCAAATTTCGTCAAGTTGGACAGCACCGTTTCTAAATCAAACTTGAAATTTTCCCATTGGGCATTTTCATTCTTCTTGAATTGCAGCTGCCAGGCGTCGTTTTGGCCTGGATCCTCCGTGTAGTAATCGTCCGCTAATCCACTTGGGTCCGTCGCACTTGTCACCTTATTTTCGCAATACCTCAACAAATTCGCATCCCCTGCCGCATAGCCCATGGGGTCAGGTGCGTCCCAGGTGCTTACGCTGGTGACGTACTCGCGCATGCGGGCACGGCTGAAGCCCGTTTCGGTGTCGAGCCAGTAGCCGCAGTAGAGCGGGCCGTCGGTGGTTGGAGCGGCCGCGGAAGCCCAGTTAGGCTGGTAAGCCGTCACCTTGCCATAGGCGTCGAAGACGAAACGTTGAAGCACGGTGCCCGAGGCGTCCACCTCGGCCGTGATGTTGTGGTTGGCGTCCCACGTGAAGTAGACAGCCGTTTCGGCATTTCCGGGCGTCTGGGTGAAACGAACGATTGGGGCGTCAATGTAGGAGAGATCCCAGACGTACTGGTTGATGGCCATGGTTGCGCCCGCGCCGGTCCCTCTTGTCGTCCTCTCTTCAAGAACCTGCCAGTTTTCGTTGAAGAAATAGTCAACCTGCCGGGCGTCGCCGCTTGCGGCCGTGGTCGTCTTCTCGATACGGCGATTCTGGCCGTCAAACTCGTAAGTGGCCAAGAGCGCATCGACACCGCCACCCGGTGCATCGGAAGGTTGGATGTATCCGTCGCCATCATCTACATAGACCTTCTTCACGCGGTTCCATGCATCGTAGACCGTGAAAAGCCGCGTCGATTCCGCGCCGGTCTTGGGCATCGAGATCATGTTGCCTGCGTCGTCATAGGTCGGCGTTATCGTCGATCCGCTGATGGTTTGAATCTCGTTGGCCGCGTTCACGGTGCGCTGTTGCGTCGTGCCGCCGCTGGTGAACTCGGCGAAGTTGCCTAGCCCGTCGAGCGTCCAGTCTTGGTAGTTGTTGTCTTGCGCGAATACACCGTCTACGAACTTCCCGCGATCCGTACCCTTCAAACGATAAAGATCGTCATAGGCATAGACCTCGTCAAGGTTCAAGGCGTCGAGCGCTTTCACGTTATCCTTCCACGAGCGATTTCCGGCCGCGTCGAAATCGTACAGGAACTCGTCGAGAATCTGTGGGGTCTCGCCGACCTTCTTCCAAAGCTGATCGACCACCCGGCCGAAGCGATCAAGGCCATTGTAGCCATTATCCTTGTTGCCGAGCGTCAAATCAAGCCCGCCGTCCACCCCCGGATGGGCGGTGTTTATGATCGTGCCGGCGCCGAGGTAGGTGTACTGAGCCAGATCCGTGGTGCCGTCGGTGATGGCCGACACCCGGGAAAGATGGGCCGAGATTTGATCGTCGATCGAGGCCGTGTTGCTGCTATCGCCATAACGGTAGCCGACGACTCGGGGCGTAGCCGACTGGTCAGTTGGATTCTCGGGATAGGTAACGCTCTCAAGCCTGGCAAGGTTGTCGTACCCGTACTGGACGCTTGGCGTTGCGGTGGTTACGGCCCCGTCGTGCTCTTGCTTGGTGGTTTCGACCTGCCCGAAGCCGGTGTAGGTGTAGGCGATCTGGTTGACGATGTCGTCATCGGTTCGGTTTACCAGGTCGGCAGTGTCATAGCTGGTAACGGTGAGTACCTGCCCGCGATCGTTGTAGGTGGTGGCGATGTCGAGCACTGTGCTATCGACATATTGGTTGGGGCGGCCGAGCGAGGTCACCGTGTCCTCGGTCACGCGGCCTAAGCTGTCGTAAGAATAGTCATGCACCACGCCCCGCTGGTCGGTCTTGGTGTGCTGTGCGCCGCTGGCATAGTAGGTGAATTCGACGAAGTCGCCCGACGTGTTGGTGTTGAGCGCATTGATGATGCTCGCGGTGGAGGTGTTTTCGGGCGTGTTGTCGGGATAGACAACTGCCCGCAGCAGGTCGCCGCGAGGAACAGGCGAGCCTTGGTGCGTGGCGTTCAGGTCACCGGAGTAGATGTAGCGCGTGACCTGGTTGTCGGCCTGATAGCCCGTCTCGTTGCCATCGCACTTCGGATCGATAACCGTCTGGGCGGAAAGCTGGCCGTTGTCTCCGTAGTCGTAGTGGATGATCTGGTTGACGTCGGTCGTGGTGAGATGGGGTTTCGGCCGGCTGTAGTCGTCAACGGTGCCCGACTGTTCCCAATAGGTTGATCCGGCCTTGAAGTTGGCAATGGTGTAGATGACGCGGCCAAGTGCGTCGAAGACCTGGAGCGTCTTTATTCCCTTCGGGTTGGTCGTGAGATTCTGCCGGCCATAGCCGTCGAAGGCATAGGAGGTGACATGCACGCTGTCTTCTGCATCGGCGGCAGGCCGGGCGGGCACGCTATCCGGCCGCGCAAAGGTGTCGAGGGGTGCGCCGTAATCGGCCACGTCGGTGTTGCGGCCAAGACTGTCGTACCAGGCGGCGACGTAGCTGACGCGGGCGTTGCTGGGCGTCAAAGCCCCGACGTCCGAGATGCCCTCATGCCGCTGATAGTTGGCCGTGAGGATGACGTCACCTAAGTCGTCGTATTGGTACGCAGTCTGTTCGACGATCGTGTCGCCGCTGATGCCCGGGTCCGAACCGGCCCCAAGGAAACAGCCTCGATAGGTTGACGTGACGGTGCCGCCGAGGCTGTAGGCTGTAGCCGTAAACGAGCCGTCAGGATTCGTTGTTTTGACCACGCGGCCGTAGTCGCCGTAGGTGTAGCTGGTGTCCAGATGCGAAAGGTTGATCGGGTCGGTCGTATCGCTCGTCGTGGATACTTGGTAACCCTGCGTTTTGACGAGAAAGACATTACCGCTTCCGCCATAAATGTTTTGCGATGCGGAGACGTAGTGTTTCGTCACGCCATTGTCAACCGTCCAGTAGCTCTCCGTCACCGTGGGCCGACCGATACCCGGCTCATAGTATTGCTCGGTCGTGATCGCGTGCGGCCCATTGCCTGGGGCAGGCGTCGTGGTCAGGTTCTGGCGGCTGAAACCATCGTATCCGTAAGTGGTCCAAGCGTAGTCGGTGTCCGTATGGCTCAGGGTGTCGATAGCCCTCAAAGTCCCCACAGCCATGACGCGGCCTTCGTTGTCGCTGTCCACGCCGGAAGTCCCATCATGGTCGGTATCGTACCGGTAAACGGTGACGGGTGTGGCGTTCCCTTGCGTGGTGCCCTGAAGCACTTGGGTCAGCCGCCCGGTTGTGGCGTCATAAACGTTACCCTTCACATCGATAGGGTTGACGCTGTCGGTAGCGGAATAGGATTCCTGCCAAAGCATATTGCCTTGGAGGTCCGAGGTAGTGAGCGTATAAGCGCCGGTCGGATCGATGACCTTGTTCTGACGGCCAAGGGGATCGCCAGCGGAGGAGTAGGTGGTGGTGATGGCTCCGCCGGAGACAATACTGCCGGAGTTGTTCACCTGCTGCTGGCTCGACGACGACAATCGGTCGTTCGTGTAGGTGTTGACCGTCTCGGATACGAGCGTGCTGTTCGTGTCGCCGACATACGTGTCGGTTTGCGTAGTCCGGCCGAGCATGTCGAACGTATCAACGGTGGTCGACCCCAAGGGCGAAACCGTGCTGTTCTGGCGTCCGGCGGGATCGTAGCCATAGGTCGTCAGTGCGTAATTGTTGGGATCGGCGGCGTTGCTACCCCCATTACTGCCCGGTTTGACCGTCGAAACGCCGGTAGTGCGGAACTGTTCGGTGCCGGAGCCGTTATGTGCGGAATCGTACCAAGTCCTGCTGACAATCTTCGTCGATGCGAGATCCATGCCCTGCTCAACTGCGATTTGCCGCCCAAACGAATCGTAATCATACGCGGTGACGCTTACGAAAACATCATCGTTCGTGTTGTACGGGCTGGTGTCGGGGCTCGTCCCAGTCCCCTCGCTGGAGACCGTGTATTCGGCGTCCACTTGGCCAAGGCTGTTGTAGGCCGTCTTCTGAATCAGGCCATCGGGCTGCTGGGTCTTGACAGTGCGGTCCAGGTTGTCGAACCAGGTGAGGTACGTTATGTCGGGCTGCGTGTTGTTGCCTAACGTAATTTCAAACGCATCAGTAACCACCGTATTCCAAGCGACTGTAGCGCCGGCAACGTCGTGCTGGGTCGTGGCATAGACCAGCCCGCGGACGTTGTAGTCGGTGGTCGTGTAGCTGAGGACCTTGGCGTTTGCGAGATTGAATGGCTGGCCGGCGGTGTGGCTCACGTTCGCGGCCGTTACCGTTGCGATGACCTCGCCCAGGTTGTCGAGGTTGTCGATGGTGGCGACGCCGTCAGGGCCCAAGGTACCGATCTGTCGGCCACGCCAGTCGTATTGATAACAGGTCTTGCGGGGTGTGGCAGTGCCGTTGACGTCGAAGTAGGCGTCGGACTCGATCGTGTTGCCGTCGGCATCGTAGGCGGTGTGGGATAGCTTGTAGAGCTGCACACCGGGCACTACACCGTTATACACATTTCCGGTGTTGCTCTGCAACCAATCGGTGAAGCTTGAAACGACCGTCGCATTGGTCGCGGTAACCGTTTCATCACGGCTGCCTGCCCACTCGTCCGAGACGCGGCCTTGACCATCGTAGACCGTATACTGGATCGCGCCGGAGGCATCGACGGTGGCCAGCGAGCGGCCCTGGGAGTCGTAGATATATTCCGTGTCGAAGTAATTCAGGTCCTTCGCGCCCAAGGCGAGCGAGGTGGAGTAAGCAATAGTCGTGTTGCCGTCTTTCAGCGAGGAATACTGTCGCGAGGCCCTGACCTGCCCGGCATCGTTCATAATCGAACGGGAGAGCGACTCGATAACGGCGTGCGAGCTGTTTAACGAATCGTCGCCCTTCGGGCTGTTATCGCCATTGAACGCCATCGCGCCGGACCATGACAACGTGAGCGATTCGGTGAAGTGATCCGAGCCGAGGACGACCTCGCGGGAGACATGAATCGGGCGGTTGGTCGTATGAGTGGTCGAGTTCCAGTCCGTGTAGACACGGGTTTCGTTGAGGATGGTGGCCGTGCCCTCGGTGTGAATCGTGTCGTTGTAGACCGTGTATGTGATTTGGCCGTCGGGTGCAGTTTCCTTGATGGTACGGCCCTGGGAATCATGCACGTAGGTGCTGACGAGATTCTTGCCGGTGGGCAAGGTCCAGCCGTTTGCAGTATAAATCTCAGTCAATTGCGTGTAATCAGCGGCGGCAAATTTCGCACCCACATTGTTGCTGACGTCGGCGTCCTGGATCTGCTTGCACACCGCGCCGGTAGCGGAATCGTATTGGGTGTAGCTGACCGAGCCCGCAGCATCCCTGGACCAGACCACGCGGCCTAGCGTGTCGTAGATATCGGTACTGGTTGAGGCAGAGCCCGTTCCGCCATGATCCACGTCAACTGCGGTCAGGGTCGTGGTTGCGGTTGCTATGGCCTGACCGTCGAACGTGTAGGCGTAGGTGGTGATCCTCGGGTCGGCACCGTCGGCCTTGGCATATTCAATGGAATGGAAGGTGTAGTAGGACGTGCCGTTGTCATCTGTTGCAGCAATATAATCGACGGTCGATTGGAGCCCCGAACCGTCAGTCAAGGTGCCATTGACTATTGCGTCGGCCTGGTCCTTCCATTGGGCCACGAAGGTCTGGTGCAACCAGCCCTTCACGCCACGGTCGTACAAGTCATCGCCCGACGCACTCGTTGTGGCGGTTGTCGAGGTGTAGTAGCTGTAGACATTGAAGAGGCCGGACGTGTTGAAGGACACCACGAGTTGGGAGTCTGCCGTGGGATCCGAATGGTCACTCACGGCAGAGGACTGAGCGCTCTCAACAAGGTTTCCGTAGCTATCGTATTGGTTGTAGGTGTATTGGTGGCTGCTGCCGTCCGACGTGTCACTGAACAACACGTCACCCTCGAAGTTATAGAAGGTTTCCGTGGTCGTGGTCACGCCGTTGACAGTTTGGCTTTCTTCGTTTTCAACAGACCAGGTGTTGATGCCATCAGGAAGGGTGCTGAAGTGATAGTCGTAGCTGGTCACGCCGCTTCCCTTGACGGTGTTCGAGGTGACGCGACCGCTGGCGGCATCGTATGTGAGGTGGTTGTCGGCGTAGTTGCCGAGATTAAAATTGGAGTTGTCCAATTGGCTATAGTCTGAGCCGAACCCATTGGCCTGCATGACCTGGGCGACGGAGGCTGGGTTGAGGACATATTTGACCTGATGCTTCAGATCATCGCTCGTATAGTAGCTGTAGTAGGTGGCACCGGTGACATTCCCGTCAGCATCTTTGGTACGGATCAGCTTCAGGTCGTTCTTGCCGTCGCTAGATGTGTTGAAGGAGTACTGGGCGCTGCCGACTGTCTTGGAGGTGTGCCAGTATTTGCCGGAAGCCATTTCCGTGCCGCCGCTGCTGACATCATCCGCATAGCCGAGAGTCACTGTCTCGATCAGGTCGCTGCCGCTGAAAGAGTAAGCTATTCGCTGTTGCGACGGAATCCCGCCAACCGTGGGGCCGACGGTGGAGATCACGTCTTGGAGTTGATTAGTTCCGGAAACATAGGAGTAGTCGGTATGGATGCCATAGGCATCGACCTGGCTCGTCAGGAGGCCGAAATAGTCCGGAACATTGTCTCCGACTGGGGCGGTAAAGGTCCACTTGGTGCCATTCAGGGTTTCAACGAACGTGATGTTCGTGCCCGTGCCCTGCTTCTCCATCGTGCCCTGAGCTTGCGGCTTGCGCGCCGTAAGATTGTTGTGGCTGGAATCGTAGTCCCAGATGGCGATCTTATCCTTCTGAAGGACGGCCACGCCGTTGCCAGTAAGGACGAGGTGCGCAGGCAGGCCGAACCGTGTGTCGCCTGGCGAAGCCGAGTTCATGGTGACGCTGCCGCTCAGAGGGCCATTGTCGCTCCAAAAGACGCCTGCTGGGCTAACCGTGATCCCGTAGGTACACTCCAGGCAGGTAACGTTTTCGTCGAGGACGGTGAACCTCACCTTGTCGACGGACTGCCATGTTCCACTACTACCCAAGGGATTGATTTCCAGCTTGATCTCGAATTCACCGGCCCTCTGGCCCGCGACATAGAGCTTCTTGTACTGGCCCGAAGTCAAATTCAATGGGGAGTTTTCCGGCGAATATGGCGTGTTGAATTCGATCTGCCCGGTCGAACCTGTCTCGGTCGTCCAGAGCTGCAATCCAGGGTTGCTGGTGCTTCCAGTGCGCAGGTCCGTGCAAACGAAACGTGCCTGCGAGACGCCGGGCGTCCAGTCGTTAATCCGAACATCCATGGCCACGCGGAGGCCATTGGTGTCCTTCTGTACTGCGATGAACTTGCCAGGTTTTTGGTCTTCCTTGGCGTCGTCGATGTAGGAGTTGGTAGTCTCTTCCGGATGGTGCAGGTCTGGGGCGCCGGTCAGGCTGTTGTTGTTGCTGTCGATGGCCAAGTCGCCGGAGGCCACGCCGACGACCCATATCGCGTCGTTGTAGTCTCTATCCGGATTTTGGCCGAGCTTGTCCTCCATGGCGACAATCATCTCGTTGCCACTGAGGCCCTGACGCCTATAGTTGAAGTAATCTTCGCCAGAGTGAACCGTACTGTTGACCGCGTTTGCAACGTCTAACGCCCTACCGATGAGGAAACCCGTACCGGTAACAACGTCGCTTCCACTCCGGATAATCTGACTGATGACGCTGAATGGCCTATCGCCGTAGGTCTTGTAGTCATAGAGGCTATTTTGCTGCACGACAACGGTACTTGTGATAACCTTTTGGACCGCGGACTGCCAATCGGTGCCGAACACGGACGCCCCGCCATTATTGCTTGAAAGCGTACCCGAGATCGAATAGTCCCGGCTCCCCACGAAACTCGGCGGAATAACGAAGACGTAAATCGGGTCGGTCGGCAGCACGACTTGCGGGTTACCGAAGCCAGGGACAGTCTGGGCGCAGGCGGCGTAGATGCCCTCGATATCGAGGGTGCCGTCGTACACCAGGGCTTGGCCGGAGCTGTTGCTCTGGCCGTTGAGCGTCAATCGCCCTGCGCCATACTTCGCCAGCGACAAGTTCCCCATGAAGCGGCCGTCGATGGTGATATCGGCGGCATTGTCGATGGCCAGTGTCGCCGGGACGGCGCTGCTATTGGTCACGGTATCGACCGCCGACGACGTATAGAGTCCGGAGAGCGTCAGGTTGTGGCCGCCCAGGTCCAAAATGCCCCATCCCTTATTCGGATCGCCGAGATGCAAGATCGGCGTCGTCGGCAGGGCGTTGTCGGCGCCGAGTTTCAGGGTGCCGTGGGCGGTGACGGTCGTTCCGCCGGAATACGTATTGTGCCCGGCGAGGGTCCAGACCGTACCGTCCAACACAACCGCGCCATTTTGGGCCGCCGTGCCGACTTGTACCGCGATTTGTCCGGCCCCGTCCTCTATCGTGCCGCTGAAAGTCTTGTTGTAGTTCAAAAACACGTTCAGCACGGAAGTCGTGCCGACGGCGCTGTTGGTGATCAGGCCCGTGCCATCGATCGCTGGGAGTCGGTTCACCGTGTCGCCGCTCAAGTCGAGCGTTCCACCGCTCATGTGGAGCTGGCGGCTGGCATCGCCCGGAATGGCCACGATCTGGCCGTCGTAGAAGTTGCCATCGGTGTACCTGCCGATCTGGAGCGTAGCGCCGGGCTGGACGTCGGTGATCGAGCCAACGGCATTGTATGCACCTGGGTTCGTGTCCTTCATGGCCAGCAGCAACGTGCCGACATCGACGGCGACGGCGTTAAAACCGTTCTGGTTCACGCCGCTCAAGACGAGTGTACCGGAACCGAGCTTGGTCATGTTCTGGTTGTTGGAGTAGCCGCCGGTGAGTGTAAGACTCGCAGCCGCTTGGGTAATATCCAAGACCGTCGTGCCAGTGGCGCTGCCGCTCGACCAACGGGAAGTGGAGATGGCCGCCTGGCCCGTGTATTGGAAGGTGGCATTGGAGACGGTTATTGTGCCGCTGGTGCCCAGGGCGCTGGGGTCTGCGGCGGAGTCGGCAAGCGTGTTAACACTGAGCGTGCCGCCCGAGAGCGTCGTTCCACCGGTGAAGGTGTTTTGGCCGGAGAGGGTTTGCGTGCCGCTGCCAAGCTTGACGAACTGCCCGCTGCCGCCGATCGTGCCCGCATAGGCGGCATTCGTGTTGTCAGCGCCCACGGTGAGGACGTTTCCGTCAAGGTCTACAAAGCCCCCGCCGGCCAGGGAGCCGATCATTTCGCTCGACAGCAGGTTCAAGGTTGCGCCCGAGGCACTGTCGAGGATTACCTTGCTGGTGTCGGGGATCGCCGCGCCGCCGGAAGCGATCACGGTGCCGCCCGAGACGGTGGTACTGCCCGTATAGGAGTTCGCGCCCGAGAGAACGAGTGTGCCGTCGCCTTGCTTGATGAGGTTGCTGCCCGATACAACGGAACTGATCGTGGCCGAAAGACCATCGCCCAGCACCACATTGCTTCCGTCGTCGGGAAGCACGAGGCTGCCCGCCTGCAGGATGTAGTTCGCCGTGTCAAACTCAAGGGAATTGATGGTTTCTGCCTCGGAGACCGTGACGGTGCCCATCGTTCCCGCAAAGACTGCGCTGCTGCCGGGAACCCAGGCGATCAGTGAGCCGCCCTGCGGGTCGGTGGTCCAATTGGCCGTCGTCGCGTCCCAGGTTCCGCTGCCGCCTAGGCCCGCCGTCCCATTGGGATCCCAATAGAGGGTCAAGGCTGGTGTGACCGTCACGCTGGTCTGAACGTCGGCGTATCCCCCGTCCTTGTCGAGCACCCGAGCGAAGATGGTTTGCGCGCCGCTCGTGGCGAAGGAAATGGTCTCGGAAGCGGCTGTGCCAGCGGTGGTGTAGGTCGCCGCGTCGCGAGCCGCTCGGGAAGTGGAGAAGAAATAGTGCAAGCTGGCCGCGTCGATGCTTGACGTGTCGCTGCCCGTCATGCTCACGCTCAGCAAGTTATGCACGCTTACCGTATCGAGGTTGGTGATGATCGTGGCGGTGGGCGCGACATTGAGAGCCGTGACCTGGATGCTGTCGGTCGCCACGGTGGCATTGGACAGATTGGACACTGTCACGTTGATCGTGTAGGGGGTGTTTGCGGGCAGATTGTCGAAGTATTGGTGCGAGATGTTATTGAATTGAAAGACCCCGGCGGCAAGATCCAGAGTCGTGGCCGTCGAGCCATCGCCCCAATCGATCGTGGCTGTGTGCCCGCTGGTCGAGCCTGGATCGTTGAACGTCCCACTGAGCAGCACACTCCCGTTCTCGTTGATCGTCTGCGCGGAGGCACTGAGCGAGAGACCGCTGAGGGCGATGTTGTCGAGCAGTGCGACGTCGTTGCCCGTGCCGAGCTGGCCGGTTTCAGCGTTGTAGGTGTAGGTGATGTGGTAGACGATGCCGTTCAGCGTCACTGCCGCACCTTCGCCGAGATCTGCAAAGGTGCCGTTGATGGCGTCGTTGCCGTCATTTGTGAGGATGACGATCGTCGTGCCGTCGTGGACCACCCGCGAGCCGTTGAGGACGACTTGGGCACCGCCCAACGAGACAGTGCCCGTGACGTTGGTCTGGCAGTAGCTTGTTCCGGCGATATCGCCGTTGAGCTGGACGACATACTGCGAGCCGGACGCCAGAGTGAGGTTGCCGGTGCCCAGGATGCCGGTGGTCGTGTAGCCGGGCGAAAGCACGGCACCGGAGGCAATGGAGACCGCGCCGCTGATCGTGCCGCTGCCCGCCAGAATACCGCCGCTGACGGTCACTGAGCTATTGGTAAGCGCACCGTTGACTGCGAGCATGCCGGCCGTAACAGAGGTCTCGCCCGTGTAGGTATCCGTGCCGGAGAGCGTCAGCGTGCCGGCGGAACACTTGGTCAGGCTGCCGCTCCCGCCGATGGCAGCGGTGATCGAGTTATTGAAACCGGCCGTGGCGATGTAGGCCGGGCCGTTGAGTTGCACGCTCCCCGGTCCGCCGATCAAGGTGTTGCTGGCCCCGGCGGTCAATAAAGCGCCGTTGACGTTCATCCGCGCGCTGGCGGAACTGAGATTGACGATCGCGGGGGAGGTATTGAAGGCGGTGTTGCCCAGGGTGGCGGTACTCACGCCCGTGCCGTCGCCCAGGTTGAAAGCCGAGTTGACGCCCATGAGTTGCAAATAAGTCGCCGTCAGCGAGGCCCCGGCGTAGACATCGAGGTGGTTACCGCTGGCCGTGCTGTCGACCGGCGTGCCCGTGTTGAGCCCGCCGATAGTCAGCGGTCCGCCTTGATTGGTGATCGCGGCCGAGGAGCCGGCGCCGGTGATCCGCACGAAATTATTGTTGGCGGAATTGGCCGAGCCGATGGAGAAGGCCCGCCCGGCGCTGGCACCCACGAAGTTCATCAGCGCTCCATTGGCGACCGTGACGCTATTCCCCGAGGAACCGATGCCGCTGCCGACCTGGAAAACGCCGTTACTGTCATTATTGACGGTAATCGCCGATCCGGCGCCCGTGACGAGCACGGAATTGTTGCTGCCGTTGCCCACGGCCGTGCCACTGCCGACGATCAATCGTCTCGGCAACAACTGTCCGCCGGCGCTGACCGTCACGCTATTGGAGTTGCCTGCCACACCGACATTCAGCGCGGAGCCGGCGGCCGCTGTACGGTCCACGGTCGAACCGGTACCGGTGATGGTCAAGGAATTGTTGTTGGCCCCAGCGTTCGTGCCCAAGGTCCAAGTATTGGTGCCGCCGCTCAGCGATTGGTAGAGGTAGGCCCCGTTGGAGACGGTGACGCTGTTATTGGAGGAGAAGACGCCTACGTTCAATTGGGCATTGCTAGCGATCAGCCAGTAGGAGGGATTGCTCTTCGTTCCAGGACTTGAGATGTTGACGCTGTTGTTTCCGAACACAGACCCACCCACGTCGAGTCGGCCTGAAATCACCTGACCTGTACCCGAGACATTAAGGGTATTGCCGACGGAGCTTGTGCCCACCGTCGAGGTGCTATTGGATCTGCTGCCGGACTGCGAGGGACTGGCGGCCTTCACAAGGCCGGTAATGTTGACGGTGCCGCCGCCATCCAGAGCTACATAGGCGGTGAGATTGGAATTGGCGTCGGTCACAAGCTTATTCTGCCCGCCAAGCACGAGCGTACCGGGACCAAGTTGCTTGATGGCATTTCCGGTAGTCGTGCCCGTGATGGCGGCGCTAATGGTGCCCGTGATGCCTGCATCCACCGTGACGCTATAGATCGCGTTCACCGCCGTGAAAGCCATGGCGCCCGTGCTGCCGGTGGGCTTGATGCTGTTGTTGCTGGCGAACTCGATGCTGCCCGTGCGGCTGGTCAGCGTCACGCCGTTATCGATGCTGATGTCGCCGCCGCCGATGAGGATAGAACCGATGGTCGGGGCGGTCGTGGGGCCGCTGAATTCCAGGGTTCCGCCGCAGACGGTAGTCAGGCCGGTGAAGGTGTTGCCACCCGAGAGGGCCAGCGTGCCGGTTCCCGTCTTGACGAGGGCCAGCGTACCCGTGGTGTTTTTGAGCATGCCGCTGAAGGCGCTCGTGGCATTGTTCCCGCCCACGGAAAGCGTATAGGTTCCCGTGCCGCTCGTGTTATCGACCGTACCCGCGCCGGAAAGACCGTTGATCGTGTCGCTATAGCCGCCCATGTCGAGGGTCGCGCCTGTGCTGAGCACCACATTACCCTTGCCGCTGCCGTCGGGCAGGACGTTGCTGGCGCCGAGCTTTAGCGTCCCGTCGCTGATCGTTGTCGTGTCGCTATAAGTGTTCGCCCCGCCCAACAGCAGGCTGCCCGTTCCACTCTTGGTAAGACCACCGCTGCCGGTAATTGTCGAGGAGATTGTATCTGTTCCACTGGAGACCGTAATCGTCATTCCCGTGGAAGCGGGCGAGAGGAGTGTGCCGGACTGCACCAGATAGTTGGCGGTGGAGATTGTGACGCTGCCGGTCGAGACCTGACCCGAGATTGTGACCGTGCCCGCCGCACCCGTGAAGACCACCGAGACTCCGTCTGTCCAGGCAATGTCCTGACCGCTGAGGGGGTTGTACCAGACGTTGCCGCTGCCGGCGGACCAGATACCGCTGCCGCCGAGGCCCGCGCCGGTAATGATATCGTTGTTGGCCGGATTGCCGTCCGGGTCAAAGAAGAGTACCGTGGGTGCATCATCGACCGCATTGACGGTGAGTGTGAAGGTCTGGGGATTGCTTGTGTCAATTCCGCCGTTGGCGGTGCCGCCGTCATCGTGGAGACTTACGGTAACGACTGCGGCCCCAAAGGCATTCGGGGCCGGCTGATAAGTGAGCATTCCATTAGCGTCGATCGTCGGGCCTTGGGCGAACAATTCCGGGTGATCCGTACTCACCAGGAAGTTCAGCGTCTGACCCGACTCGTCGGTCGGTCCGGCGCGGATGCCCGTGGCGAAACCGCTTACCGACTGCGGCCCTGCGTCTTCATCCACCATCTGGGAGCCGCCCAGATTGAACTCGGGCGCATCGTTGACCGCCGTGACGGTGACCGTAAAGCTCGTCTGGCTCGTCAGTCCGCCGGGATCGGCGGCCTGTACCGTCAGTATCGCGACCCCCGAGCCATCGGGCAGGAAGTCCATTAAGAGACTGCCCGTGGCGGGATCGATGGCGATCTGTGAAAACAACCCCGGGTTGCTGTTGGCGAGGACCTGGTAGCTCAACCGCTGGTCCGAACTCTCGGCGTCCTCGAAGGTGCTCCAGAGGCTCACGGTGTGCTGGGAGGCATCCTCCATGACGCTGACATTGCCGATCCCCGAGGTGGTCGGACCGGAGCCGAGTTGTCGCAGGAAAACGCCGTCGGAGTCTCCAATGCCGCTTCCACTCCAGGCAACGACGTAGCCCGAACCGGCCGCAGCCACACTGGCATCCTGCTGGGCGGAGGCGGTGGTCGCATTGACCAGGCTTTCGCTTGCCAGGGCCGTGCCGTCAGGTCCGAACTCGCGGATGTAGACACCGGCGTTATCAGTCGATCCCTTACCGTTAAAGGAGATCGCGAACCCGCCATGATCGTTGCAGGCCACGGAGGGGTATAACTGGTCGTTGTCCGTGAAGGTGTTGACCGCAAACTCACCACCCAGTTTGGCTCCGGCGGCCGTGTAGCGTTGGGCATAGATCCCGTAACCTGAGCCATCCTGAAGATTGCTCTGCCAGGCGACGACGAACTTGCCGTCGGGGGCCACGCCGATCGCCGGATACTGCTGAAAACTGGCGGTGGTTGTGTTGACCAGGAACTCGCCGCCCACGTGCGCGCCGCTGGCATCAAAACGCTGTGCGAAAATACCCGTGGCCGAACCGTCCGAGTCACCGGCACTATCCCAAGCGGCCAGGAAGCCGCCATCGGGCAGGGCCGCCACAGCCGGATTCTGCTGCTGGTAGGCCGTGGTGGTATTGATGAGGAACTCGCTGCCCAAGGCCGTTCCGTTGGAATCGTACATCCGGCCGAACACGCCCGAAACGTCCCCCGTTCCTTTTCCGTCCCAAACCACAACAAAATTTCCGCCGGATAGATAGGCGACGGTGGGATTCTGCTGATAGCCCAGGGTGGTGACATTGGCCTGAAATTCGCCGCCTAACGGCTGGCCTTCCGTACTGTATCGCTGAAAATACACCCCGGAATGGTCGCCGTCCTGACCGTATCCCTCCCAAACAAAAATGGAACTTCCGTCCGGGGCCATGGCGACGCTCGAATGCTGCTGATCGCCGGCCGTCGTGCTGTTGACGCGGAATTCCGATGTGGGGAGGCCGGAGGCGAGATGCCGCTGGGCGTAGACGCCCATGCCGCTACCGTCTTGATTGGCACTTGACCAAGT
>Ga0118677_10004463_pt1 | contig 25461 bp, 21 predicted proteins | sample AliMusrvi5mmetaG_FD_86154 | JGI IMG/M metagenome (GOLD analysis project Ga0118677, IMG submission 86154)
GGGTTTCGAGCCTCAATGTGACGATCCATGCCATCCCGGCAGCCCCGGTGGTGACGGCCAACGGCGCAGTGCTTACCAGCAGCGCCTCCGCCGGCAACCAGTGGTACTACGAAGGCAATGCCATCGCAGGTGCCACGGGCCAGACCTACACGGTGACCCACAATACGGGCTACTACTGGGTTGTTGTAACGGTCAACGGTTGTTCTTCCCCGCTTTCGAACAAAGTTTGGGTGGTGATGACCGGCCAGGCGGAACTCAACGGCAGCAGTTTCAACGTGTACCCGGTACCCAACGACGGGCGGTTTACCTTCACCATTGCCAGCCCGGTACAGGAAACCTTCACCATCGTGATCTACAACCAGCTTGGCGCGAAGATCTACGAACTGGGTGATGTGCTGGTAAACGGCACCTTCGAAAAGCAGGTTGACCTGCGACCCATCGCCAACGGCATCTACTCGGTGGTGTTCCTCAACAGCGAACACAAGGTGGTGAAGAAGGTGCTGGTCAATAAATAAGGCAACAGGCAATAGGCAACAGGTATTATTGCCGGCGCCTGGATAATGAAAAGGCTGTCCCGTTTTTTGGGGCGGCCTTTTCTTTTAGCTCAAAGTTCAAAACTCAAAAATCAAAATCTGGGTGCAATCTTTCTGCATGGAAGAATGGGGACTGAATATCGAATATTGATCAACGAATTCTGACGTCCGAAGTTTTGCAGGGCGGCAATGTGAAAAAGGCAACATGCAGCAATCAAAAGGCATTGAATAAAAGTATGCATCCCGGCGGCTGCTTAAAACGTGATCCGCAGATCGTTACTTTCCTGATTTGCAGCTGCTATAATCATGTATGGTTATAGTTTAAGTTATTGTTAACGAAATAACATAACAATAACCATAATATTTCGTTGTTTGGACCATGAAATTAATTACTTTTATCGCTGCAAATTTACCGACTGTTCCGCCAGGGACTACAAAGATCCCCGGCTGAGGCCCTTGCAGGCATTAATGATAAAATCAATCCATTTAACTGAATGTTATGAAAGAAGGAAACAACTATTCAGCTTTTTCACCGGTCCGGTGGATTTTTATCTTCCTCGCCCTGGTTTCCATCCTGCACAGCCACGCGCAGGTGAGCATCAATTCCGATGGGAGTGCTCCTGATGCATCGGCCATGCTCGATGTGAAGTCGACCAGCCGTGGACTGCTGGTCCCGCGGATGAACCTGGCAAACAGGCCCATCGCCCCGGCCACCGGTCTTGTCTATTACCAGCTCGACAATACCCCCGGCCTCTACTTTTACGACGGTGCCGCATGGCAGCGGATGAGCCTGGCCGCCTATGATTTCTGGAATCCCAGCGGTTCGGACATATACTTCAATACCGGGCGCGTCGCGATTGGCATTACCGCTCCCGACAACAACGGCCTGTATGCCAGGAATTATATGAATGGCAGGGGAGGGGTAAAGGGAACAGATGAATATTCAGGGACGATCTATTCTGTCGGATACCTGGGAGTGCTCGATCCATCGTCGATGGGGGTTCCAACAGGCAGCAGTCCGTTCAACATCGGTGTACTCGGGATAAAACCCAGCACCGGCTCCAATGGTGCCGCGGTTTACGGGTGGAACTACGATATCCAGGGCACCAATTACGGGGGGTTGTTTTATTCCAACGGAGCCAACACCTCAACCGGCACCAATTATGGTGTTTATGCCGTTTCACAGAAGGCGGCGATCAACTACGCCGGCTATTTCATGGGCAGGCTTGACGTTGAAGGGAACAGCGGCAGCGCCGCTGGCAACGATTCAACGGCTACGTTGCTGAGTTCGCATGTCAACCATACCCATTCGGTCGACACCTATGCCATCTCTGGCATATCGGCACCCCAGCCCGGCTGGGGATACGGGATTTACGGGCAGGGAGGTTACATGGGTGTTTACGGCTGGTCGAATGCCCAGGATTATTCAGGGACAGGTTACGGCATTTATGGTACCTCTTCGGGCACCGCCGGCACGCGAATTGGAGTGTACGGCTACGCCTCGGGCGGAACGACCAACTGGGGAAGCTATTTCATCGGGTCAAACTATATGAGCGGCGACCTGCGGATCGGCACAACCACCGCCGCCACGGGCTACAAGTTGTCGGTCAACGGCAAGATCGCCTGCACCGAAGTGCTGGTCCAGACGATGGGCAGCTGGCCCGATTATGTCTTCCGGAAGGACTACAAACTGATGAGCCTCGACAACCTGGAACAGAATATCAAAGTAAACGGTCACCTCCCCGGGTTACCCTCGGCGGCGGATATTGAAACCAATGGCATGCAGCTCGGTGACATGCAGAAGCAGGTGGTCGAAAAGGTCGAGGAACTCACACTCTATACCATCGAACAGGGCAAGATGCTCAGGGAACTTAAAAATGAGTTCGACGCGCTGAAAGCCGAAAATGCCTCCCTGAAAAAGGCGTTGAAAAAACAGTGAACGAGCCGCTTCAAAACAAACAGATGATGAGGAAAATTTGCTTCATGGCCGTCACTGCCATCGTATGGTTCACCGCGACCCGGGGATACGGACAGCCGGGTCAGCCCGCTCCGAAACGCACCACGGCTGAACAGGCGGCTTTCGAAAAGAGCGTCCCGGTGAACCTGGCCAAAATAACATCCGTTTCACCTGCCGATCCGAAAATGGACCCGGCCGCGCCACAAGTCGGCCCGGTAAAATGGAAAGCGGCCCCCGCCCCTGCCGACGAACGTAAAATCTCCCCACAGGCATTGCCTGCTCCCGTGAAACCGGTGCTGCCGGCAACCCCGGCCGTGAACAACAACCAGCCACGGGGAGGCGATCCCGGCGGTTCCGCACGGATCAACAATACCGCGAATGCCATAACACAGCCGGCAGGGGAAAAGCCCGGCAACGACAGCAGAAACCCCATGGTACCGGGTCCTGCCACGCAACCTGCGGGCGAAAAACCCAGGCAAAAATAGTTCCGGTGCATATGCACAGGTTTTTCGGAAAATAGGTGAAAGCTGATATAAAACACCCAATGAAAAATATTCTTTCAATACTGATGATTCTTGTCCTGGCAACGGTCTTCCCGGTAACAGGTTCAGGGCAGGATGCGGACCTGGAAAAGCAATTTGACGGTCATGAAACCTTCAGGCAGATCGTTGATAAAACAGAGCAATACTTGAAAAACATGCCCGAGGACGGGGATAAAGACGAATTCAGGGATCGCTTTGCACGGTGGGCCTATTACCAGGCGCTCCACCTGGGTCCCTCGGGCGAGTTCGTCAACATCAATAAAAAAACCATGGCGGCAGTGAATTCCCTGGGCGATGCACCCCTCACCTCGGCGAACGGTTCATGGTCCTTCGTTGGTCCGAATACTGCCATCATCAACAATCCCACGGCCGACCTTCTCGGGAATGGCCGGGTCGACCGGATGGCCTTTCACCCTACCGATCCCAACACCATTTATGTCGGTACCCCGGCGGGCGGGTTGTGGCGGACCACCAATGGCGGCACGAACTGGTCGCCCATTACCAATTACATCCCTTCGCTGGGGATCTCGGGCATCGTGGTTGATCACACCAACCCGAACATCCTTTACGTACTCACCGGCGACGGCGATACCGACCTGCCATCCTATGTCAATGCGGCGGGCTACCTGCAGATGTCGGTTGGCGTGCTGGTCTCATATGATGCCGGGGTAACCTGGCAGCCTACCGGGCAGCTGTCGTCGGTTGATTATTGCGGGTTCAGGCTGGTCCAGCACCCGGTCAATTCGAACATCCTGCTGGCGACCACCTCCGACGGCATCTACCTTACCACCAACGGTGGTGGCAACTGGTCCCAGGTGGCCACAGGGCGGTATTACGACATCCAGTTCAAACCTGGCACCCCCTCCACTATTTATGCCTCCGGGAAAGGGACCTTCATCTATTCAACCAACACCGGGGCGACCTGGAATACAAATTCAACTTTTGATCATCCGCTTTGCGCCACCGGCAGGATCGAGATCGCCGTAACGTCCAACAGCAGCAACAAGGTATACCTGCTGGCTGGTCCCTCCACGAATTACCAGTCGAGCTTTTGCGGGTTTTTCGTTTCGACCAACAGCGGGGTTTCCTTTACACGGACGGCGTATACGCCCAACATTCTCGGCAATGAAACGGGGTATGCAGGCGACCAGTCGGAATATGACCTTGGGGTTGCGGTGAAACCCACCGATAACCAGAAGGTCATCACCTGCGGACTGGTGGTGTACAAATCGACCAACGGCGGGAGTACCTTTACCGATGCCACCACGTACCGGGAATCGGGGGGCAACTACATTCACCCCGACTGCCATTCGGTCGAATACAACCCGCTGAACAACTATGTGTATGCCGCCACCGACGGGGGTTATTACCGCAGCACCGACGACGGGGCCACCTGGGTGAATCTTTTTGCCGGGATCAACTCCGCTCAGTTTTACCATATTGACGATTACGACGCCAACCAGTATGTCATCCTCGGGGGCTGCCAGGACAACGGGATCAAGTACCGGTCGACCAACACCGTTGTCTTCTCGCACATCCTTTGCTGCGACGGCTTCGACGCTGCCATCGACTACACCGACCAGTCGAAGGGATACGTTTCGATGAATACATATATCGAATATTTTTCAAACTTTACCGGGACAGGACCGACCCAGATATTCAACTACAATTCGTTTCCGCAGGTTGAACTGAACACCAGCAACCCCGACATCCTCTATTACAGTTACAACCGGGTCGGCAAATATGTCAATTCAACTAGTTCTTATGTCCTTCTCGGGGGTGCCGGCATCCTGGGAGGATGGGTGGTCAGGACCTGCCCGAGCTTCAGTAACAGGATCTATACCGCCGGTGGTAACGGACCTTTTGACACCTCTGGCAAAATGTTCATTACTTCCGACGGCGGGACCACCTGGGACACAATCTCCGCTAACCCGGGGTTCCCGGCCACCTTCCCGCGCATTTCGGACATCGGCGTGAGGCCGACCAACTCTGCCCAGGTTTATGCCTGCTTCAGCGGGTACACCGACGGCCTGAAGGTGGTTTATTCATTTGACGCGGGCAATACATGGCAAAACATCAGTTACGACCTCCCCAACATCCCCATCTGGAGCATCCAGGTCGATGCCGCCAACGACGTGTATATCGGGGGCGACATCGGGATCTATTACCTGGCAGCCGGTGCCACCAACTGGGAGCCCTTCTACAACGGGATGCCAAATGTGCCGGTCTCCGGCCTGGCCATCAACGAGTGGTCCGACCAACTGCTGGCCTCGACATTCGGCCGGGGTATCTGGAAAAGCGCCCTCCGCGGGTACTGCCCCACCGACCTTACCATCACCTCCAATCTTACGGGTAACTACTTCGCTTCGGCATCCAACTCGATTACCATCAACAGCTCCCTGTCGGGGGGTGACGGCACCACTGCCGCATTGCGTGCCGGCAATTTCGTGACACTGCAGCAAGGGTTCCATGTCACGAGCGACATCGGGGCAAAGTTTTCGGCCGATGTGGGACCCTGCGGTTCGGGGATGCCCCCCCTGATGACCGGGCAACAGGGACCGGTATTTCCAACAGAATTGAACGACTATGCCATGGGCATGACCCGCCATGACGGCACCCTCGAAGTGATCCCCGACGATCACGGAGGCAGTAAGGTCGTGCTGCGGATGTTCACAGGCGGGAAGGCAAGGATCATACTGGCCACCGTTAGCGGAGAGTTCATCCGCGATGTTGCTGACGACAGTTTTTCAAAGGGCATCCACACGTTCAGCCCCGGCGACCATCTCAGCCCGGGAGCCTATTATCTCTACCTGGTTGTGAACGGAACCGTAATGCACCTGCAGGAGCTTACGGTCAGGTGAATTGGCACTACCTGATCTCCTCTATCTTCCCGATGATGCGCGAAAGGGCTTCACCCAACTTTGCTTCGGGAGCGATGATGTTGAGGCCGCCCCAAAAGGCATCGTTGCTGCCGAACAGCTGATCGGAAAAAACGACCCCGGGTTTCAGGATCTCCTGCTTCGGGAACTTCACAACACCCATGGTGTCGATGTTGCAGGTGGCCAGTTCGAGGAAGGTGGTGAAATGATCGGATGAGAGGTGGTTCCTCAGCCGGGTGGCCACCTGCAGGTCGCACCGTACATGATTCAGGTAGTAGCGGCCGTTGTAAGGCATATAACTTACAGAATAGGTGATCTTACTGAGCTGGACGATCAGACGGGGACTTTTCTTCAGCACAAGGTCTTCCCCGGCCAGGTCGAGGTACGACGGATTTATCTCGAAATCGGCGCCGAGAATGGCAAAGCCCTCCTTTTCAATGTAAAGGGTCCCGGTATACAATGCTTTGCCAAGTCCCGGCTTTTGTACAAAGGTGATGGCATAGGCATCGCGGGAATTATACGACACCAGGTCCGAATACCGGTATGTGTACTCCGCGGGCGGCGAAAGGTCGAGGAACCCTGCGACGCATTTGACAATGTCCAGTTGCAGGGCCGATTGCACGCCTGCCTTGAGTTTCAGGAATACCGTATCGTTTGCGACTGTATCGCGGATCTTCCTCGACTTCAGCAGTTTTACCTGGTCTGAACGCTCCCCCTCGTCAAAGGGTGATTTATAGACCTTGAAAACGGCCTCCGAGTAGCTTGCATAGCGGTTATTCTTCTGCACCCCTTCGCGGTAGAAGGTTGTGAGATATGCAGGTTCAACCGCGTAGTTCTCCTTTCTCCGCTCCATTGCCTTTTCGATGATCCGTTCGGGATCGATGTACCGGATGATCACCTCCTGGATCGAAATGACCCTGCGTTCGAGGTAAAGGTCGGCCTGCTGCCCGCTGATCAGCTGCACGGGGATGGTCCGGTTCGTAAAGCCCAGGTGCGAAACCACCAGGGAGCTCCCGGCCAGGGAATCGGGGATCTTCAGTAAAAAAAAACCGTCGCTGTTGGTAACGGTCCCGGTGTTGTGCGCTGCAATGCCTACCGTGGCGCAGGGGATGGGCGCCCGGTTTTCCCTGTCGTAAACATGCCCCCTGACCACGATGTTTTTAATGATATCGATTCCCGGAACCGTCGGTTTTCCTATATTCCCGGGTGGCGGCTCCTTCTTCATCCTGTATATCAGGATGTGCATGCCAATGACCCTGTAAGAAAGCGAGGGGTCGGAAAGAAGGCCGTCGAGCACTTTGTTCAGCGCCAGGTGATCGGCGTGCAGCCTGACATGTCTATCGTTTTCGAGGGTTTCACTGTCATAAATGAACAGGCAGCCTGCACTTTGCGATATCAGGTTCAGCGCTTCGTACAGGGTGGTGTTGTGCTTCGGAATGGTGACGGGCCTGTCGAGCAGGGAGCTCTGCCCGGTGACAGAGCTTGCCATGAACAGCATCAGCCCGGCATAAAAGCTGCAGGCCATACCGGGGGAATGACGGCGGCGGGTGCTGTAAAACCTACTTCTGTTTTGCACCTTCCCTGTTTTCGGACAATACGACAGCCCCATGGATGGATTGACTTTTCAGGTTCAGGGTTACGCAAAGGAGCTCGGTCATGGTTTCGGGGGTTTCATCACCGAAGGTAACGGTGAGCCTGCGTTTCCCGGTTACATGATCGGCCAGTAAAAAGGTAGTGTTGTAATTGCGGTTCAGCACGTGAATGATCTGCTCAAGGGTTTCATCCTTGAATTGCATACCCTTTTTATACCACGCGGATGGTTTCCCGGCCGCAACCTTCGATTTTACAAGACTGTTGCGCAGCGCAGCGAGCTTTTCGCCGGCCGTTACCATTTCGATTTTTGATGGATCCGATTTCAGGGTAACCTGCACCTTCCCGCGGTCGACAAAGAGTTCGAAGTTTCCCCCGGGATGCGATATCACATTGAACGCCGTTCCGATGACACGGATCATCGCCACATCGGTTTCAATGATAAAGGGGCTGTCGCGGCCGGGTGCAACATCGAAAAAGGCCTCCCCCCTGAGCGCGACATTGCGCGAAGCGGGCCGGAACTGCTCCGGGAAGGAGAACTCTGAATTCCCGGCAAGATAGATGGTGGAGCCGTCGGCCAGGGTTTTTACCAGGGCATTTGCCTCATTACCGGTTTGGAGCCGGACCATCCCTGCGTTTGGTTTCGGGTTTACGGCCAAGTAAAGGACCGTGCCGGTTCCCAGCAGGATCAGCAGGACGGCGGCGATTTTAAACAGGGAAAACCCGGATGTGTATTTTACAGCTACAGGTTGTTCCGGGATCAACGTCTCGGTGCGGAGGCGATGGTGCAGTTTATCCCAGGCCTTATGGCTATCGGGTGATGCACTGTTCTGATAAGCCGCCATCGCGGACCATTGTTTTTTCAAATTTTCCATACGCTTATTATCCTCCTCTGAGGCGGCAAATCCGGCTTCAAAGGCATGCATCTCCTCCATGCTCATTTCCTCCCCGAGGTACTTCGCGACCAACCGGTCGTACCGGCTGCCTTCTCCTGTTTTCATGATGCTCCTTCCCTGTTATAATCTTTCAATGATTTTCTGAATATCTGCAGTGCCTTTCCCATCTCCGCCTCGACGGTTTTTACCGAAACGGAGAGTATCATGGCAATTTCACGGTATTTAAGCCCTTCGAACCGGTTCATGCGGAAGATGCGGGAACAGCGCCGGGGCATCCGCTCAAGGGTTGCATCGACCAGGTTGCCCAGGTCGTTCAGTTCGGCCTCTTCATGTGCATGGACGGGCATCGTCGTATTGAACCCGCCAGCGACCTGCTCCGCGTAGTTTTTCCTGACGGCAAGATACCGGAGATGGTGCAGCGCATTGTTCCTGACCGCCTGGTACAGGTAGGCATTCAGCGATAGCTTAAGCTGCATGGATTCCCTGTTTTTCCAGAAATGGTAGAAGAACTCCTGGACCACATCTTCAGCCGCATCCATGTCCCTGAGTATTTTATCCGCACGATGGCACAAAGGGCTGTAGTATTTCTTAAATAGCCGTTCAAATTCCACGATGTCCCCATCCTGTATCTTCTTCTGTATATAGAGATCCGAAAGGTTCATGATTGCGGGAATCCTTATTTTTTAAGGCTTTTCGATATTTTTTTGATCGCGTTTTCGATCGAATTGTCCGGTTCAATGATGTTGTATGCACCCCAGAAATCGACGTCGGTAAAATCCTGCACTTTCTCGGTCAGCACCATGTCTGCCCTGAAAACATCGTGACCGGCAAATTTAACGATATGATCCTCCTTACGGTCGGTGATGGCCATCTCCGACATCACAGTATAGTGGTTTTTAAATAGTTTTCGTTTCCAGTCGCAGGTAAACTTCAGGTCGACGCGTACGTAGTTGAGGTAATACCTGCCGCCCTGCTCCTTGTAAGTCACCAGGTAGCTGGTCGAGGTCGGCATGAATTGCAGGCCGTTCGGCTTTTTCTGGACGAAAACATGAGCAGCCTTGTCGGCATCTTTCAGATCAAGGCTGAATTCGGCCCGGGTGATCGCCAGGTTGTCCTGGGCAATGAAGAGTTTCCCGTAATAGAGCGGCTCCTCCCTGACCACGGACGGCGAAAAATTGACGATCCAGTTGAGCCTGTTGTCGATGTTCACCACCGAACCGAACTCGAACTGGTAATTGTCAAGGTTGTCGAGCGCGATGCTCAGGTCGGTGTTCTTGACAATGTCGAGCAGTAATGAAACATTTGGTCCCCCCTGCAGCTGGACCATGAGGGTATCGGCTTTTTTAACATTGGAGCCCTTTCGGCCCTTGAAGACCTTTACCTGGTCGCCCTGCAGCCCCGTATAGGGTGCCTTGTAAATGTCGACCACCGCTTCGGAAATGGAAAGATAATCGCGTCGCTGCCTGACCGATTCGCGGTAGAAACCGGTCATCATGTTGGGCGTTTCGCTGTAATTCTTCTTTTTGTTCCAGAGTGCCTTTTCCACGATGCCCCGGGCATCTCCCTGCAGGATGGAGATCTCTTTCAGCTGGATGGGCTGAATGTCGAGATAGTATGTTTTTTCATTCCCGACGGTCTCGCTGATCCTGAACTTAGCGGTTGCGTAGCTCATGTGCGACACTTCAAAATATTCGGCGTTGAGCGATGTATTCACTTTCAGGGTGAACTCACCGTCGGAGTTTGATACGGTCCCGACGCCCGTGTTGGGGATTGCGATGGTGGCATAGATGATCTTTTCGCCGGTTTTAGCATCCTTCAGCTGTCCGCTGATCGTTAAATAGGTGTTTTGCGACAGGGCGCCGCCGCTTGCAATGACAATGATGAGAAGCAGGCTGAAAAGCTTCAGGGTTCTCTTTAGTGTTTTCATGATCCGTGTTTTTGGGTGATTACCCTTATAAGATGCCCCTGGGGACAAATACCCTATGAAATTAATGATTTTTCCCCGGAAAGTATTAATTTTAATCTTTCTCCGTTTGTTCCTTTAATTTTGTCCCTAAAAAAAGATCATGCCGGTTTCGTCGAAAAAAAGTGTTTTACCCCTAATGGTCATCATCGCCTTTGCCACGGTATACATCGTGTGGGGGTCCACCTATTTTTTCATCCAGGTCGCCGTTCAGCATATCCCCCCCATGATCCTGGGCGCTCTTCGTTTCATCGCCTCCGGGATCATGCTGCTTGGGTGGTGCCTGCTGAAGGGGGAGCGCACCGGCGGTTGGAAACAGGTGAAACCTGCCATCATCAGCGGGCTGTTGCTGCTGCTTGGAGGTACCGGGGCTGTGATCTGGGCCGAAAAGTGGCTGCCCAGTTCCCTGGTGGCCGTTTTGATCTCTTCCTCTCCCTTCTGGTTCATCATCCTCGACGTGCCGAAATGGAGGGAAAACTTTACCAGCCGCTCGGTGATCGCGGGGCTGATCTTCGGTTTCATCGGGGTCAATCTAATGTTCGGGGAAAAGCTGATGGCTGCGATCTTTTTGACGCACAACCGGAATGAAATCCTCGGGCTCTGCATACTCCTGGCCGGGACCATGAGCTGGGCGGGCGGTTCGCTCTATTCAAAATACCATTCATCGGGCTCCATCACGGTCAGCTCGGCATGGCAGATGCTGGCGGCCGGCATCGCATTCTTCCTGGGGAGTTTCATATCGGGCGACTGGACCGGCTTTGAATGGCGGGAAGTTACAACAGGAGCCTGGTTTTCGGTTGCCTACCTGGTGATTTTCGGATCTCTGGCTGCATACAGCGCCTATGTGTGGCTCCTGCAGGTTCGGCCGGCCGCGCAGGTAAGCACCTATGCCTACGTGAACCCGGTCATCGCCGTGTTGCTGGGCGTTTTCTTTGCCGGCGAACACATGACCCTCCTGCAGGTCAGCGGCCTTACGGTTATCATCGTCAGTGTGATGATGATCAACCTGGCGAAATACCGTAAAGAGAAAAAGCGGCTGAAAAATGCCGGTTAATCCTTGATGCAGCGAATTGAAAGCCCGATCCCCTTCGGGTAGGCCACACGGGTGATGTTGGCGCTGTTGCAGCTCACCACATGTTCCCAGGCATTGGTGGCATCGGATTCGTTACTGCACCACCAGCAACCATAGGTGCCCATGTAATGGAACAGGCCTGTGTAACTGCGGTCGCCGGCCGGCAGGGCGCTGAACCCGGTCGAATTTGTGGCGCCGGCATTCGGGCTGCTCCAGTAGGTGAAACCAGTTGTCTTTAGCTTTCCACCCCCACCGGTGCCGAGGTAGCTTGTCAGCGTTGCCCACTCAGCGTCCGTCGGCACATGCCAGCCCGCCGGTGCAATATTGTTGGCGTCGGTTACCGCGTACCAGTTGTAGAATAGCCCATAGACGGAAACCATGGCGGCGTTGTTCAGGGGATCGCAAAATCCCTCTGTGGCCAGGGTCGACCACTGGAGACTGTCGGAAACAGGAGTGATGGCGTGGCCGTTCCTGTAATGCGTGGTTTTCAGGTTGGCAGCCATCCAGGTCTGGGTGCCGATGGTGACGACCGGGTAGACATTCCCGTCGGTGTCGGTCATGGTCTGGCCTGAGGCCGGAATGGTACTGCTGCTTTTCTTGCAGCCGGCTGAAATAATCAGCATCAGGCCCATGATGATGAAAGGGCTGTTTAAAATTCCTCTGAGTGTTTTCATGTTGGTTGAATATTTCATTAAATTTAAACACCTTTTTACGACTGTTGCGGGGGTTTTACACGACGGGATGGAATTGAAGGATGACACGCCCGATATTCTTGACGACCATAATTCAAACAGGATGAAATTGATGTAAATTGCATGGGTTAAAAACTGCATCCGTCATGAGTAGGAAAGTCCGTATGGCCAGGCTCGGCATCCAGGTTGTTTTGTGGATGCTCCTCACCATTTTCCTTTTATACTTCATTTACGACCGCAGGGCGCCCTTCCTGTGGCAGTTTATTGCCACCATGGCCGTAACGGGGTTTACGGCCATGCCCGCCTACCTTTCCTCCAAAATGCTGGTTCCCCGGCTGCTTTACCACAGGCTCATCGGGAAGTTTACCGGGGCCTGTTTACTGGCCGCCTTTGCCAATACCATTGTGACCTATTTCGTGGTTGGGGCCTTTTATTATGAATTGAGCGGCAACTCGATCTTTGCGGCACCCGATAACATCCAGCTCCTTTTTTCATTTTTTTTCATCATCAACTGCATCGTGATCATGGTGAGCAGTGCGGTCCAGATCATCGTCGACCGTTTCGGCATCGAACAACAGCTGCACCGGGTGGAGGATGAAAAGGTGAGTACGGAGCTTGCCTTCCTGCGGGCGCAGATCAACCCCCATTTCCTGTTCAATGTCCTGAACACGATCTATTTCCAGATCCATAAAGAGAACGGCGCGGCGCGGAATTCTGTTGAAAAGCTCTCCGAAATGCTTCGCTACCAACTGTATGAATGTACCTCCGACATGATCGATATTACAAGAGAACTTGCGTATATCGAAAATTATGTCGCTGTTCAGCAATTGAGGATGGAAGCCGGCACCGATCTGCGGCTGAACCTGCCGGCCGAACCCGGCTCGTTTATGATTGCGCCGCTGCTCCTGCTGCCGCTTGTCGAGAATGCGTTCAAGCACCTTTCAAATTTCAAGGATCCGTCGCAAAACAAGCTGTATATTACCATTTACAGGGAAAAGGAGGAACAATTCGTGGTGAAGGTGTTGAACACCTGCAACCCGGCCGACACGGTTGGACCGCACCCGAGCGGCGTCGGGCTGAAAAATCTTGAACGCCGGCTGGCACTGCTTTATCCCGGTAAACATTCGATAACAAGGAATTTTCATGAGAACATCTTTGAAACAACCCTTAGGATCAGGTACAGTAATTAACTGCCTGGTGGTGGATGACGAGCCGATCGCCCGGGAGGGGATCATGGAACATATCAGGCAGGTGGATTACCTGCATGCGGCGGCACAGTGCAAAAGCGCGGCTGAGGCTGCGGGATGGCTTCAGAGGAGAAAGATCGACCTGGTATTTATGGACATCCAGATGCCCAAGCTCAACGGGATCGAATTTGTAAAAGCACTTGCCGATCCTCCGCTGATTATTTTTACAACCGCTTACTCCGAATACGCGCTGGAGGGCTTTGAACTGGATGTGGTCGATTACCTGCTCAAGCCGATCTCCTTCCCGAGATTTCTAAAATCGGTTGAAAAAGCCAGGAGTTACCTTCACTCCGTCAACAAGGAGGCAGGAATCAGCCAGGATTATTTTTTCATCAAATGCAACGGCAAGATCGAAAACATCACCACCGCCGATGTGATCTACATTGAAGCCCTGGCAAACTATGTCATCATCCATACCCGGCAGAAAAAATTTGTCACCTATCTTACCTTTTCAGGCATCCTCGAACAACTCCCTGAACATCTCTTTGTCAGAATCCATAAATCGTACCTCGTTGCCGTGGCGGCCATCCAGACGATCGACGGGAATGATGTGATAACCGGCACCGTGAGGCTCCCGCTGAGTAAAAACTACCGGAATGACGTGATGAACCGGATCGGCCAGCGGATGATCAGGAGGTAACCGTGGCCCTATCCTGCAGGAATCATTAACATTGTTAAGGCAGCCAAGAAAATACGGGGGGGCAACCATCCGTCGTTACATCCTGTTGTATAGGAAAGCGGGGATCCATTGCAGGATCTTTGCGACCAGTCGCCAGCGTTTTGTGACATATGCGGTCTGCCGCCGTTTTTTGATGGCGGCAAAGATCTGCCTGGCTGATTTATCCACGGGCATCACCCAGAAAAGCCCCTCTCCCTTTGCCATGCGCGTATCGACCAGCCCGGGCCGGATGTCGGTGATGAAAACAGTCCCATTCAGTTTTGCAGCTTTTTGCCTTAACCCTTCCATGTAATTTACCTGGTAGGCCTTCGACGCGTTGTATGCAGGTGCCTGGCCGCTCCCGCGCAGCCCTGCCACCGAACTGATGGCCACCAGGTGGCCTGATCGCTGTTTTTCAAAGTAATGGAAAGCCCATCCGGCGACACAGGTAAACCCCGAAACATTGGTGTCGATGGTTTGTTTTTCGGTTTCAAAGGCAAGCTGCATGTTGATCTCTCCCGTTCCGGCACAGAGGATGAGCAGGTCAAGCCCGTCCAGTTCAAGCGCCAACTCATCCAGATGCACGGGGACTGTGCTGGTGTCGGTCACATCCATGGTTTTAACGGAGTATGAACCGGGGTTTTCCGATTTCAGTTGTTCAAGCAGGGATGTCCGCCTGCCGGTGATCCCTACCTGGTAGCCTTGACCGGACAGCAGACTTGCAAGTTCCCTGCCGATCCCGGAGGTCGCTCCGACGATGATTGCCTTTTTCATATTTTTTGCGGTTAGCTCTGTTGGATCAACCCATGTGCTAAAGTATGAAAAACCAGCATAACCACTTCAAATGGTAAGGTGGCAAATAGTATAAGGACAAACAGGTGTTGTTGACGCAATCCGGTTACCGGAGGCTGTTCACCAGGAACAGGGGGGTCTGTTTGAAGATTGCCCAGTCGGCCGAACACTGGTCGTGCAGTTCCCGGAGGGCCGACTGCGTCTGTTCGTCAAGCTGGCTGAACCCATTGTCCCCGGCGTACATGAGGTCCTCCAGGTATTCGAGGATGTTGTGACACAGGGTGAATTGCCCGGTGGCGATCAGCTTGTCAAGTTTGTCATCGAGTTCGTCCTGCCCGGTGAACCAGAGGGTGGTGCCGAAACCGGCAGCCTCTTCCGCAATCTTTTGGATGTTCAGCCCGACAACCTCCTCATAGGTGCCCGACAGGGGACTCTTTGCAGACGACTTGTTGCTGTCATCCCGGTTTTCCTGTTTCCTTTCGGCACGGGCTTTGTAATCCTTCTCGGTCATCTCCATAATAAGGTTGGAGATGCGCCGGTACTGGTAGAGGTCATTTTCATAGAGACTGGCATAATTCAGCCTGCGGATCACCTTCAGGAAGACGGTGCTCATCAGGGCACGCACAGAGCTGATACGGTCCATGACGAGCGGCTCGATCCTCCTTACCGAGAGCTCTTCAAATTTCAGGTTCCCGAGTTTATCGGCAAAGAAGGGAGGAATTTTTTTCACGAAAACTCCGAGGAAACTGCCGATACCTTTTTTCACCCTGTCCAGGATGACAATCTTCAAAATAAGCAAGACCAGGGTTGCGGCGGAGAGACCCAGGCTCAGCCCGGTCCACAGGGTTCCGGGATAACACCAGACAAGAGGCAGGAGGGCGAACAGGAGGGTCAGCCCGGCCAGCCCGCCCGTTACCGCCAGGTTGATCCTGTTTGCCTTTTTCCTGAGATCCTGCAGGGTGAAACGCCTGAAGCCGGTTTTTGGTTCATCCCCGGCCGGAACGAAGGGGTCCATGTAGGGAGAGGAAACATCGGAAATAATGACGAGATCAAAATAGGGTGAGGCAATACTCTTCTTGTAATTAAGGATACTCTCGATACCCTGGTTGTCGTATATCCCGCCATCCATGATTCCCACCGGCGCCGACGTTTTGGTCAGTTCATCCAGGAGGGGAGAACCATCGTGCACAAAATCACCGGGCCATACCATAGGCTCAAACCCGCCCGGAAAGCAGGAGGAGGATGCCATGGCATCCGACAGTTTTACCTCTTCGGCGGCAGAACGGTTTACCGGGAGATTCCGGTTCCCGAAGATCCCGGAACCCGGGTTCCTGAACCTGAAATCTATGGCAAAGCTGAATTCTGTTGAATTGAATACGACCGCCTCCAGGTGCGATTTCATCGTGTTGAAGACCCCGAAGGTTTTGCCACCGGTGAAAGACTGGTCGTACATTTCGGCGAAGGCATTGATCAGGTTTTTCCTTTTCCGGGGATTGTCCCAGACCGCCCCCGGGTTGAGCTTTTCAAGACCCAGTTTGACAAGGTCGAGGGTGCGAAGCTTCCCTGCCAGGAATTTATATGTATCCCCGAACGACAGCCCTTCCTGTTTCTTCAGGGCATAGACGACGCCGGTAATGGTACCTCCCGAAACGGTCGAAATCAGCTTTACATGTTCGAGAAGAGGCTTGCCTTGGTATTTCAACCGGTCGAGGTACGACAGGGCGCCGAGGTGAAAGGATGCAGCGCGGTATCCTCCCCCGGAACAACTCAGCGCTATTTTATCGAGGGGTTTCGCGGGAATTTGTGGTGTTGTCATATTATATCTTTTTTAGGAATTTTATCATATATATTGAATCGATAAATGTAATATATTATCAGGGCTGACGCAAGAAAAAACTGCGGAAATACCCGATTCACAAGGACATGGCTGCATAAACCCCGACACGAATGGTAAGGTAAAAGATGTGCAATCTATTGACATATAGGAAACAATATTGTATCTTTGATCGGTTCTTCAACCCAGAACATCCGGCCAGCATAGATCAGGTATTTTGTTTTTCATTAGAAAATTAATCAGAAAGGAACAGTCATGGATAAAATTGATGAAGAAATAATGCGTGTAAGGAAAACGAGCAACCAGGTCATCCTGATCCTGCTCCTTTGCATGGGATCGGGGCTGATCATTTCATGCCTGTACGCCATGCAGTCGGTAAATGCCGGAACATTTTTAACGATCACCGGGGTCGCGATGGCCACGGCGGGAGCAGCAGCCTTTTCCGGGGCCCTGCTGGGATTCCTTTTTGGTATCCCGCGATCGCTCCAGGGGAACGGTTCCCAGGCAACCGATAATGAAACTGCGTCAAAGGGCGACCAGAAAGGGATCGGCTACCACCAGAATACCAATCTCGAGCAGATCTCCGACTGGCTTACCAAGATCCTTGTCGGGGTCGGGCTGACTCAGCTGGCTGCCATCCCCTCGACCCTTCAGAAGTTTGCTGATTTTATCGCCCCGGGGCTGGGAAATTTCAGCAACAGCAGGCTTTTTGCAGTGGCCCTGCTGATCTACTTCCTGATCTGCGGCTTCCTGATCGCCTACCTGTGGACACGGTTATACATGGCCGGCGCATTCAGGCAGGCCGACCTGGAGGCCATGGGAGCAGAGATAAACGATTACAAGGTCCGGCAGAATAATGATAACAAGGCCATGATCATGGTCCAGCGTCAGCTGCAGCCGGGAAGGGACGACAAACCCTTTACGCAGGAGGAGATCAATGAGATCATCAGGAACACCTCCAACGAAACCAGGGCCCAGGTCTATTTCAAGGCTGAGGGATTCAGGCATGAGAACTGGAAGACCGACAAGGCCAAGGCGGAGCGGACCATCATGATCTTCAGGGGGCTTATCGAGAACGACATCAGCCATGTATACTTCAGGAACCACGGCCAGCTGGCATTTGCCCTGATGGACCAGGCAACTCCGAACCTTCCCGAAGCCATTGCCGAGTTTACCAAAGCCATTGACAAACGGCCCCTTGCCGATAAGAAGGAATGGCTCGATTTCGAAGGATACCGGGCTATATGCCGCATAAGGTGCGACAGCGACTTCCTTGCCAAACCGCCTGCCAGGTCGGCCGCCCAGGCACGGAATGAGATCATCGCCGACCTGAAGGAGGCAGCACGGGGGACAAACAGCCAGGTATTCCATGACGACCCCGATGTGCAGGGCTGGCTCACCGTGAACGGAATTAAATGGGAGGATCTGCCAAATTTGTAACCGGCGGACTAACGATAAATGGCAAAATGGCAAAATGGTAAAAGTGTTGCAATTCTACTATTTTACCATTTCCTTTTAAATGGCATGGGCTTGCGCATGCGCAACAGCAACAACAGGGGCACGATCACGTAAGGGAGGTTGAAGGCAAGAAATTTTGCAGGATCCTGGCAGCGCCATTGCGGTTCGCCGAAGAACTCAACCCCGAATACGACGATGCCGGTCAGCACCGAGATACAGGTAGCATACATGACAGCCGGCAGGCGGATCCAGTTTTTTCCTTTGACAAGGGCATACACGAGCAGGATGTAGAAGGGTCCGTAAACAAATCCCGACAGACCGGCCACAAATTGCATCCACACCGGCGGGGTGAGTATCAGCGGGTCGCAGTTGTGCGCATACCAGTAGTTTCCCCTGATCCAGAAATTGGCATCATTTGGGCTGAGCGGGATCGCAAGACCCGAAATGGCATCGGAAACGATGGAGGTGAAAATGAAAACGGAGAAGAGGATGATGAAAAAATAATCGGCTTTCCGCTTTGAGAGCGGCAGGTTGGGGTGCATATGTTCCATGGTTCTTTTTTAAGCAGGCAAAAGTAAGATTTTCTTCCGTTTGGCAAAGGATGGTTTTCAGTTGCCGCCCCCTTCCTCAGGCTTTCAGGGAAGCCATATCGATCACGAAACGATAATGCACGTCGCTCTTCAGCATTCTTTCGTAGGCTTCGTTGATGTCCTGTATTTTTATGATTTCAATTTCGGATACGATGTTGTGTCTTCCGCAGAAATCAAGCAATTCCTGTGTCTCAGCAATGCCGCCGATTACCGAACCTGCCACAGATTTTCTGCCCAGGATCATCGGTACGGTGTTCAGGATCGGCTCCAGTCCGCCAAGGTAACCAACCAGCACCAGCGTGCCGCTGATATTCAGCGTTGAAACATAGGGATTGACATCATGCATGGAGGGAACCGTATCAAGGATCAGGTCAAAGGTTCCTTTTACCGATTTCATCCGGACCGGGTCTGTTGAAATGACCACCGCGTCTGCGCCAAGATCCGTGGCATCTTTCGTTTTACCGGGGGTTCTTGAAAAGAGGGTGACTTCTGCACCCAGCCCCTTTGCGAGTTTTATGGCCATGTGCCCAAGCCCGCCGAGCCCTACAACCGCTACTTTGCTCCCTTTTCCAACGTTCCAGTGACGAAGGGGTGACCAGGTGGTGATGCCGGCGCAAAGCAAGGGCGCCGTGGCCGCCAGGTCGAGGCTGGCTGGCAACTTCAGGACAAAATGCTCGTCTACCACGACCTTTTCGGAATAACCGCCAAAGGTCTGTGTTCCCATGTGCTTGTCATTCCCGTTGTAGGTCCCGGTAAACCCGGTTAAGCAGTATTGCTCAAGGTCGTGTCTGCAACTGTCACATTCGCGGCAGGAGTCGACGAGGCATCCGACGCCCGCAAAATCCCCGGCTTTCAGTTTGGTAACCTCGTTGCCGACTTTGGTAACCCTGCCCACGATTTCGTGACCGGGGACCGCAGGGTAGATCGTTCCGCCCCAGTCGTTTCTCGCCGTATGCAGATCGGAATGACAAACGCCGCAGTACAAAATCTCGATTTCAATATCTTTAGCTGTGACCTCCCTGCGCCCGATGTTCATCTGTTTTAACGGGGCGTCAGAGGCCACGGTTCCATATGCCTTTATGTTTTTTGTTTCCATTTCGCAGTGGTATTTGTTTTCAGGTGTTCATTCATAGAAGTATTGTATCACATTCGGCTTGTATTCCTTCAACCCTTTGTAAAGCAGGTTTCGGGCACCTTGCCGGTTGACTTTCCAAAGGTAACGTTATTCCCTTAAACATGACCGTCTTGAAGGGGGTTGTTTCTTTTGACTTTGACTTCCCGCCACCTGCGCTATAATTTATATCTTTGTTTGAATAAAGGAAGAAGAATTCAAGGGTCGATAACATAAAACCTTCTATCATGGCCGAAAATGAAATCATCAAACACTCAAAAAAAGCCTATGATATTGTGAAATCCTCGGGAATAAGCATAAGGCATAAACTGGTTGAGATATTTATTGAAATCATCATCATTGTCATTGCCGTCAGTGTTTCCATCTGGGTGCACAACTGGAATGAAAGGCGGCACAACCTGAAGGAAGAAAAGGAATTTTATATCGGGTTGAAGAAGGATCTGCAAAGCGATATCGAAAATATGACCAGCAGCCGGACCATGTACGAATATTCCCTGCACGGTATTGCCTATTTCTTAAAGGCAGGGAAAGGACAGAACCTGGATCGCGACAGCATCAATAAATATGCGGATTGCTTTTTCAGCAGCACCGATCTCGATCCACATATCGCGAGGTATGAGGGATTGAAGAGCAGTGGCAGGTTTTCCATCCTTGAAAACAGGGAGTTGCTCAACAACATCATAGAGTTGCATGAAAGCATCATTCAGAGAATCGAGGATTTGAACGAGAAATACTACCTCCACAATCAAAAAATATCAACCCTGATTTCTCAGAATGCCATCCTGGCTCAAAACGGGCAGGTGCTCAATGCTGCTTCCATTACGGGCCGCAGCGACTTTATCATCCTGATCACGCTCAGCGGGGGGCTGATCGCCAACAATATTATTCCCATCCATAAGGCCGGGATCATCAAATGCCGCGAGATCATCGCCCAGATTGACAGGGAATTGAAATAACTTCCGGTCAACCCGCTATCCCTCCGTTCACATTCGCCGATTGCTGGCCCGTTTTCACCGGGAGTTCTCCCCGGCCGGCCGAAGTTCGCTGCACCATCCTCCGGAATAGGTATATCTTTGATTCATCAAACACAAAAAATCAAAAAAATGAAATCAGCAACAATCCTCCTTGCAGCAGTGCTCACCCTCTCTCTGAATGTTGTTTTCGCCCGTACCGGCGGAACCGCCATGATCAGTGAAACCAGTTCATCCCGCATTTCAATCGCACCGGTTACACCCGTGGAGGCAACCTTCGAGGAGATGACCGATGCAACTGCAACCTTTACCTTGCTTGCGCCCGTTACCCCGGCGGAGGCTGATTTCTCAGATGCAATTCCTGAAACCACCATCGATATCGCAGCACTGGCACCGGTTACCCCAGGTGAAGCCGAATTCGGTTTAGACGACGTGGTCGCCAACGCCAATGCTCTAGACCCTATAACGCCCTCTGTTGCTGATTTTTCAGACGGGATATGAACTTGACTGACCAACTTGTTTTACTCATTGAAGCCGCTCCACCTGGGTGGCTTTTTTTGTTTTTGCACTCAGGGAGTTTACTGACATGGGCGCAAAGTCCTTCGCGGGCTAAATTTTTTATTTAGACTGGTTTTAATTTACTGTTATCTTTGTCATTTATTCATCCAAAAAAACAGGTTATGCCAAAATATATGATTGAAAGGGAAATCCCTGGCGCCGGGAAGTTAACGGACGAACAACTGAAAGCCATTTCACAGACCTCGTGCGGGGTTTTAAGCAAGATGGGGCCACAAATCCAGTGGGTGCAAAGTTATGTAACGACCGATAAGATTTATTGCGTATACATCGCGCCGAACAAAGAGATGGTCCTTGAACACGCAAGGCAGGGAGGTTTCCCGGCAAATAATGTCACCGAGGTAGGCACCATTATTGATCCTGTCACTGCAGGATAAACCCTGCGCGGATTCATTGGAATATTCCCGGGAAAATGTAAGACGAACTCCCGGCAGTAACTCACCCCGACAGGTGCAGAATGACAGATTTTTGCCCTGAAGGCAAATACCGGTATAACAGAATTCAAAATAAAGCCCAGGAGGTTTTAATGATAACATGCCATTGCCCTCCCGGGCAGATCATGAAAAAAATCTCACTACATATACAATTGTTGATATATTTGCTGCCTAAACCCGTTTAATAATATCCTTATTGTCAACAGCCGTCGGTATCATCGCTCCTTTCTATGACAGTTACCAGTACCAGGATGAATTTCATCTGCGGTTCAGGGCCAACAATAGGCAATTTACCATGGCCTCCTTCCACGAGCTGGCGCAAAACGGGTATTCAACCGCCAAATTATCACGGGGTTTTACCTACGAAGATGATCTTCCTTCGGCCGGGTATTACCTGGAGGGGCTGATGCACCAGGAGGGTTACGATGCCGTCATGACCAGCAGGTATGACGCGGAGACGCTGCAGCGCGTTGCGGAACAGGACCCGATGGCCGTGCTCCTTTCAACCACCATGGTGTTAAGTGTGGAGGCGCTGATCCGTATTCTCCATGCGATCCGGAAAGCCATGCCGGGAGTTCCGGTGATCGCAGGCGGGGTGTTTATCTGGAAGAACTATCTCAGCTACACCCGATATCCGGATGCGGAATCTCCCTGGGACCAGCTCCTCGATTCAAAATTTTCATCCATTGACGCAGACATCCTGGTCGCTGCGCCTCATGGACGTTCCTCCCTGCTGAAAGTCCTGGATGCGCTGAAAAAGGGAAGCGGAGGTTCTTTCGATGACATACCCAACCTGGTCATCCCGCGCAACGGTACCTTTTTCTTCACGCGGAGGGAGGAGGAAATCGTTGATTACAATGAAGATTTCACGCGGTGGGACCTGGTCGAAAGGATTGTACACAAGATCCCGCTCCGAACCTCCATCGGATGCCCATACCGCTGTGTTTACTGTGACTTTAACAAACTTCACCCGAAAGTGTTCCTTCGTTCACCCGAGAGTATTGCAAGAGAACTGCGGCTTGCAAACGACCGTTTCGGCCGGAGTCCTGCCATTGTTCATTTTTCCGACGATAATGTGTTCATCAACCGGAAAAGAGTGCACGATATATGCAATGTCGTCATGAAATCGGGGTTCAGGAAATGGATGGCATTCATCAGGGCGAACGATTATACCCAGGAGGAATACACGCTGATGGAGCGGTCGGGACTGATGCTGGCATTCATCGGGGTTGAGTCGGGCGACCAGGGCCAGCTCGACAGGATGAAAAAGCAGCAGGATGTTGTGCAGCTGAAAAGGACCATTGAGAACCTGGATGCTCATTTCATCAGTACCTTCAACACCTTTATTGTGGGTTACCCGGGCGAAACCATGGAGACCCTTAAGAACACGATCCGCTTCCTGAATGAGCTTACACTGACATTCCTGACGGCCAGTTACGAAATTTTCCTGCTCAGGATCCACCCCCTGACCGACCTGACCGAAGCAGGGAACAGGGCGAAATGGGGGTTGAAGGGGTTTAACGCCGACTGGTCGCACGATACCATGAACAGGGATGAAGCCTTATCAGGCCTCTATACGGTATTTAAGGAGGTCAGCAATGTTCCGTACCATTATGCCGAAGAGAGCCATTTCTTCAACCGGATGAAATACAGTTTTGACGCCAGGAGATCATTTTTCAGCCTCAGGCACCAGATGACGATCAAACTCATCGAAAATGACCCCTGGGAGGAAGTTGAACAGGTATTGAAGGAGATGGCAGTCAGTCTCAACCTGCCCCTGGATGGACTTGACGGATCGATGCGCGATGAAATCATCAGGCCACTGGGGATCAGCGGGGGCTAATGTGCTGAACGGAACCCGTTTTCCGGATCGTCCTGAAGCATTTTACATTCCCGGGGATATCTAACAGCCCTTCCCCGTTTGGTTGGCAGTATACCACCATCCCATGTCCTGCATCTTGTCTTTCATCTCCTCTTTCCGCTTCCATTTCAGGTAATCCTTCAATTCGCCTTCGGATAAAACCTTCGTGAAGGCCTTGTCAAACTCTTCAAGTTTAGCCTTTGTTTCTGACAATTGTATCCGTTCGAAACTGTACCTGGCCCCCTCCCCAAAATTTTCACCGGCATTCAGATAATTTAACTGCGCTTTATATTGAAACCGCAGGATCTTGATGGCTTCGAACAAATTTGATTTTTCACGGGAGGGTTGTGAAAACATTGAACCGGATAACAGGGTGCAGCAAATTATGGTCAAAAACAGGTTTTTCATGGCATGTGGTTTTAAGAAAGATATGCAAAAGTAGCTCTTATTTAGAATAATTCTTGATATTAAAACAATAAATGGCTTTTTAGTGCAGGTTATTAACAGGACCGGCCGGTTGATTCGACCATCCCCGGCAAGCAATAATGTAACATTTCAGGTGTTAAATTATCAGACCGATAAAGTGGTAATTTTGCCCGGATGCCAGGAGGTCCGCTGCGCAGGCTTTTCCAACAGGGGCAATTTATGGAAAATAAACAATGGCTGGCAATTGGAAAATACGCACATATTGACCCCCTCTATACGTTTTAAGTTGACCCCCTGATTACGCTTCAAATTGACCCCCTCCTTACGGGGCAAATTGACCCCCTGAAAACAGATATCCTACCTTAAGGCAAGTTTGCTTAATGTTGATGACAAATCAACATTGAATGCCATGGCAAACAATCCGATAACTATGAGTAAAATACGACACGTATTGCGGCTTTACTTTCAGAAGAAAGGCAAGAAAGCCATCAGTGACCAGACCGGTGTTGCACGCAACACGATCAGGAAATACCTTTTGATCTTCAGATCGTTGAATATCCCGTGGGATGAGCTGAGCAAGCTCAGTGACAGCGAACTGGAGAAGCATTTTATCAGGGAGGGCCCAAAGGAGCCTTCCGAACGACTCGACGAGTTGCAAGCCTTTTTCCCCACGGTTGATAAAAGGCTGAAACGCCGGGGGATGACCCGGGGGATATTGTGGGAGGAATATCATAAAACACATGGCAATGCCTTTGGATTTACGCAATTCTGTAAGCATTACAGGAGATGGATCAACAAGGTTGATTCGGTCATGCACATTGACCACAAGGCCGGAGATAAGGTTTACGTGGATTATGCAGGTGAGAAGTTGTATTTTGTTAACCCGCAGACTGGTGAGATCATGTATGTAGAGGTCTTTTTGGCCATTCTTGGGGCGAGCCAGCTGACATACGTGGAAGCGACCATGACGCAGCAGAAAGAAGATTTTATCGGCTCCTGCGAGCGTTCACTGCACTATTTTAACGGGGTTCCGATGGCCATCGTGCCGGATAATCTTAAATCAGCGGTTACCAAATCCGACAAATACGAGCCATCGCTGAACGAAGCCTTCGAGGATTTTTGCGAACATTACTCCATCACAGCCCTTCCTGCAAAGGCGTATCGTCCCCGGTACAAGGCCCTGGTGGAAGGCGTGGTCAAGATCATGTACACGCGCATCTATGCCATGCTCAAGCTCGATATGATCCATTCGTTGGAAGAGTTGAACCAGGTTATCAGAGGGTTGCTGGAGGAGCACAATAACAAAGCGCTAACCGGCAGGGACTATAGCCGCAGGCAACTGTTCGACGAGATTGAAA
>Ga0118677_10001395_pt1 | contig 25451 bp, 16 predicted proteins | sample AliMusrvi5mmetaG_FD_86154 | JGI IMG/M metagenome (GOLD analysis project Ga0118677, IMG submission 86154)
TTTCAAAATCAACAAATCAGACTCAAAGACTTCTTTTTCATAAAAGAGTGCTGAATATTAAACGATTGGTTACTGATCCTTAAACAGATTAAATCCACAATTAACAGGAAACAATGAATTCTTTCAAAATTCTAACTATTCTATTCTTGTTGGGCTGTGCCTCACCAATGGCTGCACAATATCCCGTAATCCCTGTTGCCTTGCAGGATTCTGCAGATAGAGAAATGGCCAAATTTATGAAACTATCCGATGAAGCCTGGGCGAAAGCTCTGCCCACAATTGAAGCTGAAGCCAAAAACGGTAAGCCTTACATTCCCTGGGCTCAAAAACCTGAAGATCTGCCTCAGGCAAAAGTACCTGCATTTCCGGGTGCGGAAGGCGGCGGCGCTTATTCCTTTGGCGGCCATGGTGGTAAAGTTTACGTGGTGACAAGTCTTGATGACAGTGGTCCCGGAACTTTTCGTGAAGCATGCGAAAAAGGGGGAGCCCGAATTGTCGTTTTTAATGTGGCAGGAATCATTCATCTTAAAAGTCCTGTAAGTATAAGGGCACCCTATATTACTATCGCCGGTCAGACAGCACCGGGAGATGGAGTTTGCATTGCCGGCGAATCTGTGTGGATCGACACCCATGACGTAGTAATCCGCTATATGCGTTTCAGGCGTGGTGCAACCGATGTAACCCGCAGGGATGATGCCCTGGGAGGAAACGGAGTCGGAAACATTATCATTGACCATGTTTCGGCAAGCTGGGGTTTGGATGAGAATATGTCGATGTACCGTCATGTATACAATAAAGGGGATGGTTCCAAACCTGAAAAGCTCCCAACTGTAAACATTACCATTCAAAACTCCATCTTTTCGGAGTGTCTCGATACATATAATCACTCATTTGGAAGCACAATTGGTGGTTTAAACAGCACATTCATGAAAAATCTTTGGGCCAGCAACATCAGTCGTAGCCCATCGATCGGAATGTATGGCGATTTTGGCTTCGTCAATAATGTAATCTTTAACTGGTGGAACAGAAGCGCCGACGGAGGGGACCATAAGTCATTGTTTAATTTTATCAATAACTATTTTAAACCTGGTCCGATCACCCCGCTGAACAAACCCATTGGTCACCGTATTTTAAAACCTGAAGCAAACCGTGACAAGAATTTTGCCGATCAGTTTGGTAAAGCTTACGTCTCAGGGAATATTATGGAAGGGAATGAACTGGTAACCAGGGATAACTGGGCAGGAGGAGTTCAGATACGCGAAATGGCTGATGCAGGAGAATTTGCATCTAAAATACGTGTAGATATCCCCTTCCAAATGGCTAAATTTAAAATAATGTCTGCGAAAGAGGCTTATAACTATGTACTTGAAAATGTTGGGGCTAACCTTCCGGTTAGAGATGCTGTAGATACCAGAATAATAAAACAGGTAAAACTTGGAAAAATATTCTATTCAGGTAGTGCAGTGGCTAATAATGACAAAAAATATGTGAAACGTCGTTTGCCTGATGATTCCTATAAACAGGGAATCATTACCCATCCCGATCAGGTGGGAGGCTATCCTGAATACAAAGGGACACCCTATAAAGATTCAGATGGTGATGGGATGCCCGATAGTTGGGAATTGAAATATAAACTTGATCCGAATAATCCGGCGGATGCCATACTTGACAGCAACGGAGACGGTTATTCCAATATTGAGAAATACATTAACGGCATCGATCCGAAGAAAAAAATTGACTGGAAAAATCCTGAGAACAACTTCGATACTTTAGCAAAGATAAAAGGTAGATTAAATTAGAAAAGTAACTTTGTTCCTGTCATCGGTTTAATCTTTTAAAATGGCTATTCACTCACAGATAAGATTGCAATCCGGTAAAACGATCTCACGTTTATTCATCGTGCTTTATCTCCTTTTTTCTGCGATGAATGATTTTGCAACAGGTGCACAGGCTCCAAAAGTAAAGCAGGCACCGCCGGTCACACATGGCAAGGATGGGCGCCTGATCTATATGTCTGATGAACGTGGAAACACAATTCCCGACTTTTCGTATTGCGGATACATGGCCAGTGAAATAGTTATTCCCCAAGTACCTGTTCGGGTAGTGGTTCCTGCCCTCGAAGGAGATGCGACCAATCGGATTCAGTCAGCATTGGATTATGTAGCCACCTTACCTGCAGATAAGGACGGTTTTCGCGGGACAGTATTGTTAGGTAAAGGTGTTCATTTGATAAAAGGTGGATTGAAAATCAACGGTTCGGGAATTGTCCTCCGGGGAAGCGGCATGGGAACCGGTGGAACAGTCCTGCTTGCTGCCGGAAATGATCGCCGGACTTTAATTTCGATCTTTGGAAATACCGACCAGGTACTTTCACCGGAAGTAAAAATAACCGATCCATATGTTCCGGTGAATGCCCACCGGTTTAATGTAGGCATTTCAACCGGATTAAGTGTTGGCGACCAGGTTCGGATTCACCGGCCGAGTACAGCGGCATGGATTGAAACGCTGGGTTGTGATCATTTTGGCGGGGGAATTGCAGTTTTAGGATGGAAACCCGGAACACGTGATATTTTCTGGGACAGGAAAATTACTTCAATCAAAGGTAGTCAGATAACCGTCGATGCGCCTTTGACCACCGCATTGGATTCTGCTTTTGGTGGTGGATCACTTGCTGCGTACAACTTTGTGGGTCGGATCAGACAGATCGGCATTGAGAACCTTTGCCTCCGCTCGGCATATGACAACAGCAATCCTAAAGATGAAGATCATAGCTGGATGGCTATAACCCTTGAAAATTGCTGCGATACATGGGTCAGACAAGTTACTTTTGAACATTTTGCAGGGTCAGCGGTGGCAGTATTTGAAACCGCCCAACGGGTAACAATTGAAGATTGTAAATCGCTTACACCTGTTTCAGAGATTGGTGGCCAACGTCGGAATACATTTTTTAGCTGCGGTCAGCAAACGCTTTTCCAGCGGTGTTATGCGGAATACGGATGCCATGATTTTGCTGTAGGTCAATGTGCTGCGGGTCCCAATGCCTTTGTACAATGTGAATCAGTTCGACCCTTTAGTTTCAGCGGAACAATTGACTGTTGGGCTTCCGGGGTTTTATTTGATGTGGTGAATATCGATGGACAGGCACTCTCTTATATGAACCGCGGACAGGAGGGCCAGGGGGCAGGATGGAGCGCCGCTAATAGTGTATTCTGGCAATGTTCTGCAGCTCGGATTGATTGTTTCCGTCCACCAACAGCCAATAATTGGGCTTTTGGCACATGGGCTCAATTTTCTGGTGATGGATATTGGAACGATTCAAATAATCATATTCGTCCGCTCAGTCTGTTTTATGCCCAATTATCCGACCGCCTCGGAAGAAATACAGATGAACAGGCACAAATACTTCGAACAGAACCTGAGGCATCGACCAGTCCTTCTGTCGAAATAGCGGCGATGCTCACGGCAAAATCTTACGAACCGCAGTTGCAAATGACAGAATGGATTGACTTAGCCTCCACACGAAACCCTATTTCCATTCGCACAGATGCCATAAAAACGATCGATCAGATTGGAATTCAGAAAAAAACAACAATAGAAAATGCCCCTCCGATGCGCCTCCAAAACGGATGGCTGGTACGTAGCAATCAAGTATTAACAGGGAAAAAGCAGTCTGTACCCTATTGGAATACCAACCCCGTTCCTGCCGTAACCCGCTTTGTACCTGGACGTGTGGGAGGTGTGACAACTGATGATCTGAACGATCTCACCGGTTGGATGCAAAAGGAACACATTTTATCCCTTGAACAAAACTATGGATTATGGTATGACCGTCGCCGCGACGATCATGAACGTATCCGCCGAATGGATGGTGATGTATGGCCTCCGTTTTATGAACTTCCCTTTGCACGCAGTGGAAATGATACTGCCTGGGATGGTTTAAGTAAATACGATCTGACAAAATACAACCCCTGGTACTGGTCCAGACTGAAGAAATTTGCAGACCTGGCCGATCAAAAAGGGTTGGTGCTGATCAACCAAAACTATTTTCAACACAACATTATCGAAGCCGGGGCTCACTGGGCCGATTTTCCTTGGCGTCCGGCCAACAACATCAACTATACCGGATTCCCTGAACCACCACCTTACGCCGGAGATAAACGTATTTTTTTAGCACAACAATTCTATAATGAGAATCATCCTGTTCGCAGGCCATTGCATGAAGCTTTTATTCGGAAATGTCTTGACAATTTCAGCGATAACTCCTGTGTCATTCAATATATCGGTGAAGAATTCACTGGTCCGTTTCATTTTGTCCGCTTCTGGCTCGAAACCATTCAAAAGTGGGAAAAAGAAACAGGAAAAAAGGAAACTATCGGATTAGCCGTGACTAAAGATGTTCAGGATTCGGTGTTGAATGATCCCAAACTGGCTGCTATCGTTGATTTGATCGATATTCGTTACTGGTTCTACAGGGCAGATGGAAGCTCCTATTCCCCGAAAGGAGGGTTAAACCTGTCACCACGTCAGCATGCCCGACTGATCAAACCTGGACAAAGTTCATTTGAACAGGTTTACCGGGCAATACGGGAATACCATTCCAGATTTCCGGAAAAAGCAGTCACTTTTTCTGCAGAGGGCTATGATGCTTTTGGCTGGGCTGTTTTCATGTCAGGTGGATCGCTGGCTGCTATTCCATCAGTTCAACCCCCCGGTTTTCTTGAAAGTGCTTCAGGAATGAGTGTCACGGAATGTGCAGGAGAAGGATTGTATCAACTTCAGAACGGTCTGGGTGAATGCATCGTTTATTGCAAAAACAGAGTCCAACCAGAATTTGATTGGAGGGGAATGAAAGGGAAATTCCAAATAACACAAATCAATCCAAATGATGGAACCATGATTGGCAAGCAAGAGACAGTAAGTTCAGGAAAACAGATAAAAATCTCCTTAAAAGGAACTACAGATGTGATACTTTGGATAAAAAAATGCAGAACAGAATGATGCAAAATAATTATATAAAATTTAGAATAAACGCACTTTTTCTTGTATTACATTTGAATTGGCCTCTTTTGAAAAAAGAAGGGCGAAACATTAAAGTATAAACCAAATAAATTCAATAAATGAAAAAATTACAGATCACACTGACTTCTCTTATCTTTGTTTTCACACTGTCTGCTTTTATCCCCAAAGTTTACGCAGAAAACAAAAAAAGACTTCCAGCCTTAAGTGTATCAGACAACCATCGCTATCTTGTAAATGAGAAAGGTGAACCATTTTTCTGGCTGGGCGACACAGGATGGTTGCTTTTCACTAAGCTAAACCGCGAAGATGCCGATAAATACCTCACCAACAGAGCTCAAAAAGGATTCAATGTCATTCAGGTTATGATGCTCCATTCACTTGGTGCTAAAAATATTTATGGGCGATCTGCTCTGGTCAGTCACAATGTAGCAACACCATTAGTGACCGACGGTACCGCATTCGCAGATACCACGCAATACGATTACTGGGATCATATGGATTATGTTATCGATAAAGCGGCTGAGAAAGGTCTTTACGTTGGTCTGGTCCCGGTCTGGGGAGGTAATGTAAAAAGTGGGCATGTAAAAAAGAAGGATGCTGCCACATATGCTGCATGGATTGCTAATCGTTACAAAGACCGATCAAATATTATCTGGATGAACGGAGGTGACATCATGGGAAGCGATTCAACCGAAATCTGGAAGACAATCGGCGGAACCATCAAGGCCAACGATCCGAACCATCTGGTCACCTTTCACCCATTTGGGAGAAAAACCTCTTCCCTTTGGTTTCATAACGAAAAATGGCTCGATTTTAACATGTTTCAATCGGGTCACCGAAGCTACGAGCAGGACAGCAGTAAATGGGGATTTGGTGAAGATAACTGGAAATATGTAGCACATGATTTTGCACTTAAACCGCTAAAACCCACCATCGATGGTGAACCTTCCTATGAAGGGATTCCTCATGGATTGCACGACATCCGTCAACCCTTCTGGAAGGCAGAAGATGTGCGCCGATATGCCTATTGGTCGGTATTTGCAGGTAGTTTTGGATTTACCTATGGAAACAGTTCGGTCATGCAGTTCCACGTCCCACAAGATAAGGGTTCTGCTTATGGTGCCAAAACATATTGGGATCAGGCGATCGATGACCCGGGCGCCGGTCAGTTGCAATATCTCAAAAAACTGATCCTCTCAAAACCGTTTTTTGAAAGGGTACCTGACCAATCGCTGATTGCAGGCAAAAATGGTCTGAAATATGAATATCTGATTGCTACAAGGGGGAATAATTATGCATTGATTTACACCTACACAGGAAGGACAATTCCGGTTCAGATGGGAAAGATCAGTGGTAAAAAAGTAAAAGCCTCATGGTTTAAACCTACCAACGGGGATATCACCGAAATAGGTATTTTTGACAATACCGGTACGCATGAGTTTGATCCTCCGGGTGAAAAGGCAAACGGAAACGACTGGGTTTTAATACTCGATCCTTTAAAATAATTAGGATATCCAGACCTGACAGGTTTTGGAAACCTGTCGGGTCTTAACTAAATTGAAGATGCTTAAAAAATTACTGATTTTACCGGTTCTGCTGATCACTCTCCTGGCTTACAGTCAGAAAAAAGAGGTGTACCTGTTCTCAACTTTCCGTGAACCTGCAACTGATGGCTTGTACCTGGCCTCAAGTTCCGATGGGTACCATTGGGACGACCTGGGTGGTCCTTACCTGAAACCCGAAATCGGTCAGCAAAAAGTGATGCGTGATCCCTCTGTTGCCCAGGGACCCGACGGGACATTTCATATGGTATGGACCTCCTCATGGAGAGGCGATCTCGGTTTTGGTTATGCCAGTACCAGAGATTTTATCCACTGGTCTGAACAACGTTTCATCCCTGTGATGACCCACGACACTTCCACCGTAAACGTTTGGGCCCCGGAACTTTTTTTCGATGATGATACACAAGATTTTGTAATTGTATGGGCTTCCACTATCCCTTTTAAATTCGAAAAAGGGGAGGAAGAAGAGCGTAACAACCACCGGCTTTATTGCACAACAACAAAAGATTTCGTTAAATTCGCAGAGACGAAACTCTTTTTTGACCCGGGATATAGTGTCATTGACGCAGTAATCGTTAAAAGAGCTACAGAGGATTACGTACTGGTGGTGAAGGACAATACCCGAAACTTCCGTAATATTAAAGTAGCCTTTGGGAAGTCACCACTTGGTCCGTGGAAAGATCTCTCGGCTCCGTTTACCGGATTTAAAACCGAAGGGCCGACAGTCGCCAAAGTTGGGAAAGATTACCTAATCTACTACGATGCATATGGCGAAAAAAAATATGGCGCATCAAAAACTTCTGATTTTAAGACATTTAATAATGTATCATCAGAAATATCCCTGCCGGCCGGCCACAAGCACGGAACAATATTTAAAGTTGATGAACAGATTGTTACTGCACTAAAAAATCGAAAATAAAGAATTAAAGATGAGATATCCGGCTATATTGACCATAAGTCTTGCTCTTTTTACCAGTGTTGGATTCTCCGCTGCTTTTAGTCAGGATCAGGTACACTATTCGGGTAAAACGCTCAACAATCCCGATTACCACCACGGGCAGCTGGCTCCGGCGATGGGTGTTCACAACATCCAGGTATTACGTGCCAACCGTGAATTCCCTGAACAGGCTGACGGATTTGGCTGGACCTACAATCATGCCCCGATGATGGCTTACTGGAACAACACCTTCTACCTGGAATATCTGAGTGATTCGATAGGTGAACATGTTCCACCGGGACAAACCTTGCTGGTAACTTCGAAAAATGGATACGATTGGGGTAAACCCACTGTGATATTTCCACGCTATAAAGTACCGGATGGAACAACACAGGAAGGAGAAACAGCTGTAGCAAAAAATCTGTATGCTGTAATGCACCAGCGCATAGGCTTTTATACAGCAGATGATCAGCGGCTTTTAATACTTGGGTATTATGGAATATGTCTGAATCCGAAGGACGGACCAAATGACGGCAATGGTATAGGTCGTGTAGTTCGTGAAATCTTCAGGAATGGCTCTTTTGGGCCAATTTATTTTATACGGTATAATCACGGCTGGAATGAAAAGAATACCGATTACCCATTTTTCGCGAAAAGCAAAGACAAAGGCTTCATAAAAGCATGTAATCAATTACTGGCCGATCCATTGCAGACGCAGCAATGGAATGAGGAATCTGACCGGAATGATCCGCTTATTACCTTGAATGACAATCATAAAGCATTAAGTTATTATCACCTTCCCCACGGTTCAGTAGTCGGCCTTTGGAAATATGCACTTACAGCCATCAGCATTGATGAAGGGAAATCGTGGTCAGTACCGAAACGTGCGCCAGGTTTTGTTACCAGCAATGCTAAAATCTGGGGAGAGCGTACCTCCGACGGTCGTTACGCAACGGTTTACAATCCATCTGATTTTCGCTGGCCACTGGCTCTTTCGGTCAGTGATGATGGTCTGGATTACAAAAATTTATTGCTCGTAAACGGTGAAATTCCAACAATGCGTTATGGAGGCAGTTACAAATCGTATGGACCTCAGTATGTCCGTGGAATTCAGGAGCGGGACGGTAAACCAGCCGGTGGAAAAATGTGGGTGACGTACAGTATGAATAAAGAAGACATCTGGATCTCATCAATTCCGGTTCCTGTAAAATCGGTCGCTGAAAACCAGGTTAATGAGCTGTTTAATGAGCTACCTGACGGAAAAGAGTTGGATAAATGGAATATTTACAGCCCGGTGTGGGCAAAAGCCGGAATCGAAAAACGGCACGATGTAAAATGTTTATCGCTTCATGATAAGGATGAATTTGACTTTTCAATGGCCACACGATTGTTTCCACCTTCAGAAAAAATCAAGGTTGAATTTACCATTGAACCGGGACAAAATAACCATGGAACACTATTTATCGAGCTTCAGAATGAAAAAAACACAGCAGCCCTGCGCCTTATCTTTGACGCCGACGGTAAATTGAAGACCAAAGCAGGTTACCGTCCGAAAAATCTGGCAAATTATCAGGCCAACAGGAAATATACGGTGCGCATTGAGGCACAAACCTCCAATCGTTATTTCGAAGTGTTTGTGGATGGCAAGAATGTGGGTAATGGTCTTTTTTTCGCACCGGTTGCAAGTTTGCAGCAAATTGTATTCCGTACCGGCGAAACCCGTCGCTTTCCAAATATAGACACCCCGACCGACCAGGATTTCGATATCAAACAGAACGGAAAACCGACAGATGAAGTAAACTATTGGATCAGTTCACTAAAGACCTGGAATTAAATGTATTATGTTTAAAGTCAAAAAGATACACATTTTTATACTGTTTGGGCTGTTACTTCTCAGCAATACAGGCCCGTTATTTGCAGGTTCCAAGGACAAAAAAAGTTCTGCAAAAACCATCCTGAATGCAGATGACTTCAGACATTATGTGGATTATTTCAATCGGATGGAAGATGAGAATATTGCCCAGGCAATCCCAAATTCAGAGGCCTGGAACTGGATGAAAACCAATATCCCGCTGTTCGAATGCCCCCAGGACAATTTTGAGGAGTTATTTTATTACCGTTGGTGGACCCTGCGCAAACACATTATTGAAACTCCGGTTGGTTATGCTTTTACCGAATTCCTTATAAAACGTTCCTACGCTGACAAATATAACCTGATCAGTAGTGCACTTGGGCATCATATCATGGAGGCACGCTGGTTACATGATCCGAAATACCTGGGGCAGTATATTCATGTCTGGTACCGTGGAAACGAAGGCAAACCAATGGTTAAGCTGCATAAATACAGCAGCTGGGTGCCGGACGCTTTGTTTCAGAAGTATCTCGTTGACGGAAATAGTACCTATCTGTCCGATATGTATCCTGATTTGAAAGCCGAATATTTCTACTGGGAAAAAGAGAACCGGCTAGCCAGTGGTTTGTACTGGTCGTATGACGTACGTGATGGCATGGAAGAACAGATCAGCGGAGGACGAAAGGTGAAAAATGCCCGCCCGACAATCAATAGTTACATGTTTGGGAATGCAGTTGCTCTTGAAAAAATTGCTGAAATGGTGGGTGATCATCCATCTTCCGATCTCTTTCGCTTAAAATCAGATACCCTTAAACAACTTATCGAAGAAAAACTTTGGAATCCACGAAGTAGTTTTTTTGAAACGCTGAAAGAAGACGGATCATTTTCCAACGTTCGCGAGGAAATCGGTTTTATTCCATGGTATTTTAATTTGCCTGACAAGAGGCACGAACAAGCCTGGGAAAACGTGAAAACCACAAAAGGTTTTCTTGCCCCTTTTGGTTTGACCACTGCAGAACGAAGTCATCCATTATTTCGAACGCACGGTTGTTGTAAATGTGAATGGGATGGTCCTATCTGGCCGTTTGCCACTTCGCAAACGCTCACAGGAATGGCCAATTGGCTTAACTTTGGTGGTCAATCAGTAATAAACGATTCAGTTTATTTTCGTCAGCTCGAATTGTATGTTGAATCACAATACAAACGAGGCCGTCCTTATGTAGGTGAATACCTCGACGAAGTTACCGGCGCCTGGCTCAAAGGGGATGAAGAGAGAAGCCGATACTATAATCATTCCACATTTAATGACTTAATTATTACCGGACTTGTTGGATTACGACCTCGTGAAGATCAAAAAATTGAGGTAAATCCACTCATTCCGGAAGAAAAATGGAATTGGTTTTGCCTGGACAATATCTTGTACCACGGAAAAGCAGTTACGATTTTCTGGGATAAAGACGGGTCAAAATATCATCGTGGAAAAGGATTAGTGGTATTGGTAAACGGTAAAGAAGTTGGCCGGACCGACAGACTGACAAAATTAGTCTGTGAAACGCGTTGAAATAATTCCATATTTCGTTTCAATAGGCATCAATAATTAGAACAAAAAGCTGTAATACTATAAGTTTTTGCAGCTCAGGCACTTTCTTTTAGTTACAGTATGACTTATAAATTATCAATATGAATTTAAAAATTAAGATCTTAACCATTTTATTACTTCATATTACTTCGGTTCTTTTTGCTGAACGAATTGATATGCGCAAATCGGGAGCAAACCCTTCCGGTTCAGCATTGAATACAGAACTGATAAATAACACCATTACCAGACTGAATGCCAAAGGTGGAGGAACACTCTTTTTCCCGGCGGGAAAATACCTTACTGGTGCGATTAAACTGAAGAGTAACATCACCCTTGAGCTGGAAGCCGGAGCAATATTGCTGTTTTCGGATAATTTTGATGATTATCTTCCGTTTGTGGAGATGCGTCACGAAGGCATTTTAATGAAAAGTTTCGCTCCTCTGATTTCGGCTGCTGATGCCGAAAATATTACCATAAAAGGGGAAGGGAAACTGGATGGTCAGGGTAAAAAATGGTGGGATGAATTTCTCCGGGTTGTAGTGGATATTAAAGCCAACGGATTGCGCGACATTAATAAATATCAACCCATTTGGGATAAAGCAAATGATGTTAAAGCATTGTATGCCGAAACGAATGAAGACTACATTCCATCGCTGAAACGTCGCTTTTTCCGCCCACCGTTTATTCAGACACTTCGTTGTAAAAACATTAAGATAAAGGACATTACGGTTGTCAATTCACCTTTCTGGACTATTAATCCCGAGTTTTGCGAGAACGTTACAATTGACGGGATTACGATCAACAATCCACTTTCGCCAAATACCGATGGCATCAATCCTGAATCGTGCCGTTACGTTCATATCTCCAATTGCCATATCTCAGTTGGTGACGACTGCATCACGCTTAAAAGCGGTCGTGATTTGCAGGGACGTAAATTAAATGCGCCTGATGAGAATATAACGATCACCAATTGCACCATGCTGGCCGGTCATGGCGGTGTGGTCATAGGAAGTGAGATGAGTGGCGGTGTCAAAAAAGTAGTGATCAGTAATTGTGTTTTCGACGGAACCGAGCGCGGAATCCGGATCAAATCAACCAGGGGACGCGGAGGTGTAGTTGAGGATATCCAGGTGAACAATATTGTGATGCGGAATATCCACCAGGAAGCCATTATTCTGGATCTGCTATACTCCAAAATGCCATCTGAACCGATGAGTGAACGGACCCCAATTTTCAGAAACATAAACATCAGCCATCTCACCGGAACCGGGGTGTCGATTCCAATTAAAATTCGAGGTTTGGAGGAATCTCCGATTACCGACATTACCCTCACGGATATCTATATTGATGGAAAACTAAAATGCATATTTGAGAATTGCCAGCGGGTAATACTTAACAATGTATTTGTAAATGGAGAGAAAATAACTAAGGATTAAGAACAAACTACCAAACAAGGCTACGGTCAGTCTCAGAATTTACTATACTAATCCGGATTCAAAATGAATAATATCTTAAAAAGAAGTATATTCATCCTCTTTATAATCAATTATTTATTAAAATGGCACATTAATCTGTCCATCAAGCACAGAAGGGAAAGGTGGCTGGCGCGCTCATTTCGAAATTACCAGCGATTTTGGGAAGAGCTGGAAAAAAATCGGACCAATCAACGACGCAAAATTATTCAGTACCATACAACCCAGCATTCTATCCTATTCAGATGGACTTGTCCACATTGTTTATACCTGGCGTCGCGAAAGGATCAAACATGTGGTCATTGATCTGGTCAAACTTAGATTAAAGGAGATCACCAATGGTGTGTGGCCGGAATAAGTCTTGGAATTCAAATTATAAAGAATTGCTTGTTATGAATAATGGCAAAAATATTATTGTTTTAGGAAGTTATCCAAATCACCTTAATGTCCATTAAAAATAATATACAGAATAACCATTACCACTGCCAGAGCACCCCATAATATCCAAACCCGTTCTGTTGGTTTGACAATTTCGCCATGGATCGCTGAGTTTTCAAAGACTTTTCCGTTGGGGTCGGTCAATGAGATAAGTACGGCTGAAATAAGCAGTATGGCAAAAATGTAAAACGAGAGGAGCAGGTAATGCGGCCAGAAGCTGTATTTATCTGATGTAAATACCCATAAGTACATAATTCCCGTTCCCAGACTAAAGGCAGATCCAACTGAAAGGATGATATTGACTGCTCTTTTTGTGGTTCGTTTCCAGAATACAGTTAATAGGAAAACTGTTGCAAGTGGTGGTGCAATAAATCCCAGTACCGACTGGAATATATCAAAAAGGTTCAATCCTTTGATATTGTCAATCGCCAGTGCCACCAAAACAGCAAACACGCATCCAACCACCACCGTAAGACGCCCCATCCGGATAATCTCCTTATTTGTGGCATGTGGATTGATCTTTTTAGCATAGACATCCATTGTAAAAACAGTACTCAAAGCATTGAGCGACGAGCCGATAGTCCCCACAAGTACTGCAATCAATACCACAACAACCAAACCATTCATCCCAGGAGGAAATAAATTGGTGACCATCGTCATATAAGCTTCATTTGGGTCTTTTAGATTCGGGAACAGGATATAGCACAATATTCCAGTTAGGATAAACAACGGAAGCGACAATATTTTTAACCATCCAATGAAATTGACACCCATTTGACCTTGTTCCAGATTTTTAGCACCCAGAACTGACTGAACCATCGCCTGGTCGGTACAGAAAAATGCAATAGCCGAAATTGGATAACCCAGAAGAATGGCCGTCCACGGATATTTCGGATCACTGGCCGGACGGATGAGATTCCAGAAGTCAGAAGGGACACTATGAAGAACAGTGTTTAACCCACCTATTTTTATTATTCCAAGAATAGTCAGGGTTAGCGATACACCAATCAGTAAGAGCATCTGGAAAATATTCACTTTCGCTATTGCTTTCAGTCCACCGGCGAAGGTGAATAATCCGGCAAAGGTGACCAATACAATAATCGATTGTGCCATCGGGATGCCCAGAATTTGTCTGACAAGAAATCCACCGGCAAATAATCCCAAAGAGAGCCATGAAATCAGGATTTTAATCAAAGCATATACTGCAAGAATATCACGTGTTGAATTACCATATCTGTTTCCCATAAATTCTGGCATGGTACTCACTTTGGCAGCCAGATACCGCGGTGCAAATACAACTGCAAGGAGAAAAAGAAAGATGAAAGCGTACCAGTCGAAATTGACTGCAACAATACCAGTGGAATATCCAACACTGGCAAAGGCCAGTAACATGGATGGCCCAACATTGGTCCCCCACATATTGAATCCGATACTCGGCCACCCCAATGATTTATCGGCCAAAAACAGCGATTCGCCGGTTTTTTTCTTCCCCGAAAAACTGGCTCTGAATCCGATGAACATCAGGATTACCAGATAAGCGATAATAATGGAATAATCTAAGATCGTAAAGTGATCAGTTATATTTTCTTTCATTTATTTCTTCATTTCTACTTAATTTTATGTTACCGGTATTTCCCAACAATCTTTAAGGCGGCATCGATATCCTTTTCTGATTTAAAATCCATCAGAATATTCACTCCGTTTGTCCCCACATTATCCAGCAAAGGTTGTAACTCCTCAACAGTAACCCAGCACGGCATAATCGATTTTCCGGCACCAAGTATCCGGCGGTAAAGATCGTACCAGCATGGATCGCCTCCCTGAGGTTGACCATAACCGGGTGTCCACTGAATCGCGTTTAATTCCTTAATTTCAAGGATGGCATCGAGATGCCGTTGTGCCTCCACTCCGTCAAGATGATACAAGGTATAGTCGATTTTCTGACACTGCTCGCGGGTAAAAGGCAATACAAACCGCCGAAAATCATCCTCAGAAATCATCAAAGAGATATCCGACTGAAGCTTAGAGACCTTTCCCGGACCCCAAAGCGAAAAGTAGCAGAATGCCATTTCGACTCCCACACGGATGATGTCATATATCCGGTCGAAAACCTGAAAGTAAATGTCATTCACCTTTTGCAACTCCGTTTCCAACCCTTCCGGATCCATAATCATCTCCATCAGCACTTCCTGTGTACCTCGGATGCTGGCCAAAACATCCAATCCCTCAACCAGATCTGGACAACCAACAAAATATTTACCGTTTGATTTAGCTCTGGAGGCTTTCAATAAATTGAGATGCAACTGCCAACAGGGATTGTCTTCCTCCAGTTCGAGCTTCAAATCACACCCTTCGCGATGTTTGATCCAGATAGTCTCATCGTCACCGTCAAGCCCGGCGCCGAGCATTGCTGCCAGTGAACCCGGCCCCAGATGTGTATTGGCAACGGGCAGAATATCGGCTTTCAGCGAACTGCGTGACAGCTGGTAATGTAAGTTTTCGGCTCTCCAAAGTGGATCGAACCAGTATTGCTGTATATCAAATGCAGGCGTCGGGGGAGAGATAAGTTCATGCGGTGCCCCCTCTTTTTGAAGATGTTCCCACATACTTAACACAATCCCTTTGCCATCCCACCAGTCGATATAATGTTTTTTTGATTCTTCCCAATTCGTTTTCCAGGTCTGCATAGTATAATAATTTCAGATTCTGTGATGTAAATTTTTGTTATTCTGCATTTTAATAATTTGATCTTTACCTGATTTGCAGCTTGCAACCGGCAGCTGGCCCAGCTAAAATCAACATAAAGATGGTCATTCTAACTGTTTATGAAACAGACAAAAATGATATTATATTAATCTGCATGCCGCCAATTACAAATAGCCAGCCGCCAATTGCAAGCAGCCAGTAGCCAGGCGCCAGTTGCCAGCTTCAATCAGCATTTCCATATCCCTCTCTATGTCCATAATTGCCCCAGCACACTCGCTCTTAATCCCGTGAAATTTTCATCAAATCTCAGGGGAACAGCTTTTGTCAAATCCATTTCATCAGTATTGCTCACAGGATATGGATATACCTGAATAACCGACCCGTATTTCATCCAGACAGGCATCTCATCCATCGGAACTTCAAAATCATTTAACCAGCAATTCCCATTTGTGATTTTTCCACTGAAAAGATTAACCCATATCCCCCCCGGCAGGTAGACATCACGTCGGTTCTCACTGTTCATCATGGGTGCAACCAAAAAATCGTCTCCGAAATAATACTGATCGTCGATATGCCAGCACATTTTATCTTCCGGATGATGGAAAAGCAGAGCCCTCAACATTGGATAACCAGAAGTGGTGATTTTCTTACTCTGTTCCATCATATAGGGTATCAGCGCATAACGCAGTTTTAACCAGTTGCGGACAATACCCGAAACAGCCGGATACTCATATGGTTCCCGTTTTGAAGTACCGTGATAACGCAGGTGTGAAGTGAAGACGCCAAACTGGGTCCAGCGAACATACAAATCATCCGGAACAACTGAGTTCATAAAGTCGGGAACGCCATGAAATCCGGGAACATCGTGACTCCAATAGCCAAAACCGGATAACCCAAGGTGTAATCCCCCTTTTAGCGAACCGGCTAATCCATCCCACGAACATGCCGAGTCGCCACCCCAGTGGAGTGGATAACGCTGACAGCCGGCCCACCCTGCCCTCGCCCAGACAATACCTTCACCCGTAACTTCTTTGGTCACTTCAAAGGCAGCTTTCTGGTAAAGCAGGGCATACAAATTATTAAGCAATTCAGGCTTCATGGAATGAAATTCCGCATCCATGTGAATTTCTTCACCAAAATCAGTTTTAATACAGACGACTCCCATTTCAAGGAGATTTCGCAGCAAATTTTTGTACCATTCAACTGCCTCCGGATAGGTGAAGTCTATCGTCCCGGCATAATCCAATGCACTGAAATTTGATCCTCCCTGCTGCTCTGATTTTTTAAGAAGGCACATAAATTTTTCGGCCAATGCTTCATCATGCTGTGCTGCCTGTGCCGCAATATAAGGCATCTGCCAAAGGCTCACTTTGAAGCCGTTTTTTCGCAGGTTATGAATGAATTGTTGAGGATCAGGAAAACGTTCAGGATTAAATTGCCACTCGCACAGCCAATCGGTTACAAACCACCCTGTATCGATGTGGATCACATCACACGGATAATCTTCGTTGCGAAGTCTTTTGCAGATGGTATTGACTTCCTCAGCCGAAAAATAGCTCATACGGCTCATCCAGGTTCCAAAGCTCCAAAGTGGTAGCATAGTCGGAAAACCGGTAAGACGACGATATTCATGTAGAATTTCTTCAGGCAGCCTGCCTCCAATAAGAAATAAATCTATAGCAGGCTCTTCTGTAAGTAACTGCACCGACCGAGTAGAATGGTCAGCCAGCGATATTTTGGAGTGAGCAGAGGTGTGCATGAACACACCGTACATCTGGCTCGAAAGGTAGAAAGGAATATTTTTGTAGGTGCGACGGTTGTTAACCCCCTGCCCATCCTGGTTTTTAAGCTGAAAGGTGTGTCCGGACAGATCCATTTTTGTGAAACGTTCCCCTGTTCCGACAAATTTTTCATCATGCTGGACCTCAAAAGAGAGGGTAGAGCGATGACATTGTCCGTTTTTTTCAACAAAGGCCAAAGCAAAAGCATCCTGACGGGCCGGAAAAAACTGGTCGTATGCACTGATTTTGACCTCTTTCTCATTGTCAGGATAAAATGCCAGTTCCAGCGATTCTTCAGGAACAGGCAACAAATCACTCCAGTGATCAATTACTCCCTTCTTCCGGTTTAACCGGGCCCAAACTCTGCCGGAGGAATCCTTGACAATCCATTCCTGGTCATTCTTTTCAAACTGAAGCGGAACGATAGTCAGGTTTTCATCCATTTCCAACATTACCGAACCGGACATTGGAGGAACATCGAAACCAATGGCAATCCGGAGGATTCTCGCACCATAGCTTCGCATCCTGAGGAAATAGTATTTCCGGTCAACTTCCCGGTCGGGAGCAATATCATTTGCAATTTTCTGCTTCTGAAAAGGTATTTCGAGTACAACATCTGTACCATCTGTCTGTATTGAAACAGGTGCACATGCTTTCCATAAAACATCTTCCCCTGTCAGTGCAGTATCAAAATCCATAAAATCAAAAAGCTGGAAATTAGTTTGTTTCATCTTAATATTGAATATTTTACAAACTATTTCACCTCAATTTTTTGATGATCAGGAATCATCAAATGAAGTGACAACCAGCATAAAAGGTAGGCAATACTGGCAAATCCAAAAATCACATAATAACTTCCGGTAAATTCAAGAATCAATCCCACTGCTGCAGAAAACAGAATTCCGCCGATAGCCCCTGCAAAACCAGAGAGACCTACCACAGATCCAACTGCATTTTTCGGATAGATGTCGGATACAATGGTGAAAATATTGGCAGCATACCCCTGATGGGCAAATGTAGCCATCGAGATTAATGCCACCGAGATCCACAAACTGGAGCTGATCGAAGCAAAAAAGATCGGTATCACCAGTAATGCCAGCAACAGAATCGTTTGTTTCCTGGCTTTCAACGGATTTTTCCCCCGGATAATAAGCCGTGACGACCACCATCCGCCAAAAATTGAACCACCGATCGATACAAGATATATCACGATCATTGGTAAACCAATATTTGTCAGATCGATATGAAATCTTGAATTAAGAAATTTAGGCAACCAGTAGAGAAAAAACCACCAAATAGGATCTGTGACAAAGCGGGCAAGACAAATCCCCCATGTTTGCCGGTAAGAGATGAGCTTCTTCCATGGAATTTTTTTAGTTTCCGGCTCCAGCTCATCCTGCAGAATATAAGACCGTTCTGTCTCACTCAAACGAGTTTCCAACTCTGGTTTTCGGTACATGGGAATCCAAAATAGCAACCAGATAAAACCAAGTGCTCCTGTAATAATAAATGCAGACTGCCATCCCCATTTTAATGCAATCAGTGGTACCAGCAACGGGGTTAAAATAGCACCAAGGTTAGGTCCAGAATTAAATACCCCGGTTGCGAGCGCTCGTTCTTTCTTTGGAAACCATTCGGCAACGGTTTTTATGGCTGCCGGAAAATTTGCTGATTCGCCTATGCCAAGTGCAAAACGGGCCAATGAAAAGGAAAAAACAGTTCGGGCAAAGGCATGTGTCATACCGGCCAGACTCCAAAGAGTGATCGAAATAATAAATCCCAATCTGGTTCCAACCTTATCGAGTAAAGTGCCCATCGAAATCAATCCAATGGCATATGCAGCCTGAAAAGACATGATCATAAAGCCGTAATCAGACTCTGACCATCCAAATTGATGCTGAAGTTGTGGAGCAAGTATGCCAAATACCTGTCGATCGATATAGTTAATGGTTGATGCGAAGAACAGTAGGATTACTATCCGCCAGCGGTAATTACCAATTTTGATGCTGTTTGTTACCGGCATAGCTCATGAATCATATGGTATGCTTTCTCCTGTTCCTCAGGTGTTTCGCAAAAAGTGACCACCACAAGCTTCATTCCCGGTATCCACAATCTTGAAACCTGCTCCCTGATTGTATCCAAATCACCAACGATGCGCGCATTCAATACGACTCCCGTATTAGCAAAACGATGAAACATCTCGAGGTTATTGGTTGCCCCCGGATCGGTTTGAGGGGAGAAGGCCGCATCTGCCATTTTTAATCCGTCCATTCTTAATACTGCATCAATCCAGCCAGACCAATCCCCGCAGGAATGAAAAACCGTTCCACCCAAAGGGGCACAAATCTTCGATACATAAGGTGCAGCCAATTCAAGGTATTGTTCGGGAGAAATCATGATCGCATTGTCGTCGCTCACACCCAAGCCACTCCATTGGGTAGATGAAGCAAAACCATGACCAGGAAAAGTGAGCGCATTACCAATCAGATTCCGCTGTTTCTGATTGAAACGGATTAACAGACCTGTAAGAATCTCAAAAAATTGCCTCACTTTCTCCGGCTCCATCAACAAATCGATAAAGAACTGGTCAAGAGGAAGTAGATGACCGACCATGTTAAGTGGCGATTGGGTGTCAGTCAACGAAATGGGCAGACGACCATTCGTTTGTTCTATGAAATATTCAATCATTTTCAGCGTATGCCTTCCGATATTGGTATTCTCAACCTCCTGTGGTTCGGCTGCCAACACCTCATCGATGCATGAAAACCTCGTTTGTAAAGCAGGTGCATTACCTTCAGGCCAGATATAATCACCTCCGAAGGCACTTGAAATGGTACCAATACCATACCATGGTTCAAGAAAATTCGGGACGTCGGCCTTGAATTGGAGACTCTTTTCCAAAGCACCCAACTGAAGCTCAAGCGATCGTTTCATATCGCTGCATCCAAATGAAAAACACTCACCAGCCCTCATTCGCCGATAGACAGCCACACCCGAATTCTGCTGCCAAAATTTCGCACAGGTATTATTTAATCCGGTACAATAAGCCTCGTACCTGTCGAAATCGAAATCCTGAGGTTTTATAGGCAGTACTGGTGAAGACTGGGCATCAGATAATTGGGTATCAAATTTTTTTGACATATATAATGGTTATAATATATTGACATATTTATTCCGCAACTCCGTAACAGTTTGAAAAATAACATCGATCTTGTCGTCGGTGACCGAGTCATCCATATTGATGCAACAAACCCCGGTGAGAAAAGGATTTCCCGAATCATTAACCAACCGGATGATTGTTTCCCGGATTTCACTCTGGGTTTGCCTGGCTATCTCCACAGGGCTCAGTCGGATATTAAAAAAGGTATCCGGCAAGTGACTACGAAGGATTTTCACATCACCTCCCCAACCGAGATCGAGATAATCGAGATGAGGAATTCGGGCAAAGCTGGATGCCATCCTGTGCGGATCGGATCCGCAATAATGGATTCCAAAAGGGCGGATTTTGCTCCATTCCTGATCAAACGGAAGGAGATAATTCGCATAGTCATCCTCCGAGATCATGGTATGTGAACATTGGGAATGCAATAATACCGGATTCTTCATGTGGCGTACACCCCGGTTCACAGATACAGAGGTACTGCCTGTATGTGTTAACAAAAAAGAGGTGAATTTCTCAATCACCGCTGCAATACCCCTAAAATAAGTCCTAACCTCTTCAGGGGTCATCATCATGTCGAGGAAAATAGATTCACCCCTCAGGTCCATGGCAATGTTAAGGATACCTCCCCAGTTGATGTCACCCGAAAGGTATCCGAATCTCTTTTTAAGCGCATCAACCAAATCTTCAACCTGCCGGAATGGTGCTTCATTAAAAATATTTTCAACGTTGATTTTCCGAATTTCCTGGTTGGCAGGCAATACCTGTGGCGGGTGTGCCTCTGAATAATTCACTTTACACCCCATCATTTCCTGTAGCAAAAATCCGGCAGCAAGGTGAACTGCTCCGATCTCGGGACGAGGTTCATCTTTCTGAACCCCCAAACCAAAATTACCCCAGCGTTCGTAGAGAATTTTTTCCATGCGCTGTTCTTCTTCCACCCGTCTTACTGGATGATAGAAGAAATCACGATCGAAAGTAATCCCTTCGTTTTTGTTCCACCATTCGGGCGCCAGAACAATATCTACAGGAAGTATTCCATTTCCTAATAATGGATTAGCTTTAAATGTCATTCGCCTTTTTGTTTTAATAAAACAGCCAGTCAATAGGAGCTTTGTTCCCTGTTTCGGCCATTCCTGCATCATAAGTCATAATTTCCTGACTTGCATCAATAAATCCCAAAACCAGAACCTGACCTTTGCCAAGAACCAACTCGTTCTTCCCTGCCGGATAGGTGTAGCTATACACATTCACCGGGAAAAGACCAGGAATAAGCAATGCATTGGCAATTTTTATATCAGCCTGACCCCGATCGTTGGCCTGAGCATTTGTTTCCAGAGTAGGTGAGGACAAAATACTGTTGCTGTTTCCATTGAAATAGCCTACCAACACCTTCACCGGTTTCGTATTTTCAAACCTAACAACTGTCCCCTTCTCCTGCTGCATTTTGTTGTTGAATTGAATGGCGCTAAGATTTTGTAGTTCTTCAGCCACCGTTTCAATCACAAATTTTTTATCAGAATAAACCAGCTGCCCCTTCTGAAGCGGAATGGTTGTAAACTCAGCATTAAGAATTTTAACTTTTGCAGGAACAAATAAATTATTTTTCTTCCTGATTTCAGAGGCAATTCCCTTGTTTTTTAACATCGCAACATTCCGTTTCAGGTTTACCAGTTCTGTCTGATAATGAGGGAGTAACTCTTTCCATGTTTTGTTGGTCCCATTTATCCCTGAAATAGGTATACGACGCTGTCCAGTTTGCATACTGTTGGCATAAAGGTAGGAATTTTCTGTCAGACTGACCAACTCAGAATAATAATTGACACTTTTTTCAACAAATGGAATTGCCTTTTCGAGGTCTGTAATATCCTGTGAATACTGGTAGCGAAGAATCAGCATCGCTGCCTTTACCTTTTCGGCAAAACAATTGGCAAAAGTCCTGTAACAGTAAATATCATTCTTTAACCGCTCAAATTCTTCCCGGTTGCCACTCACTGATTTAGCCGCTTTCTCAATCGCCTCAACCGCAAGATTACCACGTTTTACCACATCATCAGCGACCTGAGGTGGAGTCTCTCCAACATGCGGCAACCCCTTCCATTCCCGCTCAACATAGCTTAAAAGAACTTCCTTTACCGGACCACTCGATGTCCAAAAATTGGAGTAAACGTTGTATTTATAGGGATTGACCAGCTGAGCCATGAACATTCCAAGTAACATCGTCTGCCTGTTCCCATCCGAAATACCGAAAGTGCGCAATAATTTGGGTGAAATCTCACCTGTCAGTTCATAGGCTTCCTCAATGTTCTTTCCCTCTTTTCCGCAGTTATAAAAATCGCCCAGTTTTCGGCTCCAATAGGCAATCTCATCACGCTTGTTACGATTACAGTTCCAGGAATAGCGGCCCCAGGTCTGATACCACATCCAGTCACGATCCATTTCCAACAGACGTGGTTCAGTTTTGTCGGCGCTATAAGGCCAATCCCAGTAGGAGGCTTGTGGATAAATATGAACGCCGTTGGCGCCCTGAATCTTATGCATCGCCTGAACACTTTTCTGTATAAAATCGGGCGATCCATACCGGAACGGCTCCAGATTGGCCAAAATATGAACATTCGATATATGTACTGTACCAATTTCAGACAAGGCTTTATGAATGGTCTCCCATGAATCTCTTGGCTCATAAGTCGTTAATGATTCACCGTTGTATTTGAACATCGTGTACAGATTCTTGTAAATCGGCAATGCTTCCTTCATCACACGTTTGGCATCGGTGTCATGGCCACGTAATACGATTGGCGGCTCATCGGTACGTCCAAGTGCTTTTAATCCGTCTTTCACTCCGGGAAGGATCGTTTTGGTGAACCATTCCACGTCGTCGTCGATGGTATTCATCGCCTCTCCGAGGGTGATCAGCAGTCCCACATTGGGATACTTTTCGATGAAGGCAGCAATCGATTTTCTCGTATAATCTGCAATGATCGGAATGATTGGACGTTCACGATCCTGCGTTTTTAGATGGTTGTGTTCGGCAAAAGGCTTTGAAACAATGATGTTGTAAAACATCTGTATGACAAATATCCCACGTTTATCGGCCTCGGTAGTTAAAAAGGCAAATATCTCCTCATTTTTTTTGAAGGTGGCATCATCAACCTCAACTGCATAAGGATAATCCTTTAATTTTACCAGTGAGGCAAACGGATGACCATTCCAGAGGTACAATGAATTGTAACGGCTCTCCACCATCATATCCAGATACTTGATCCAAAGAGTTTTATCATAAAACCATGGAAAATTTTCGGGAGTATACGGATATTCATACACCGTACGACCCGGAAGATATGCTGTTTTCTGCAATCCAATGCAGGTGCCGCGCATGATCATTCCCGGCTGATCGGTCATATGAATCTCCTTTGGAAGCTGACCCTCTGTGTTTAATCGGTTAATCAATTCCAGACACCCATAAAGGATTCCACTGTTATCTGCGCCAGCTATATAGATTACCTTTGATGAAGATTGGATAGAATATCCTTCCTTTTTCAGCGTATCAAAAGACCAGTTCTTTTTTTCAAATTCTGAAAATAACGCACTCTTTAAATTGCCAATTATGATTTGTTTGTCTGAATTTTTTAAAACCGTTTTTTCAGTCAGTTGCACCTCATAATCTTTTGCCTTTAAGGCTTCAACCAGTTTATTTACCGCAAATATCTCCCTTGGTGAAAGTTGTCCGGACACAACCATTACTTTCTTCTTTGATGCAAAGACAGTTAGTGGCAAGATCATTGACATCACCATTAAAAGGCGAAAAAATCGCTTCATAATTCAATACTTTATTTCTTATTTTTTTGACAAAAGGTCCTTATAATCTTTCTGAAGACCGGCGTTCAGTTTAATGCTATCGGCTGCCTGAGGTCCGTTATTCACCCATTCGTTTCCGGGACCCGGGGTGTTTGAGAAAAATTTTGCCACTTCAGTCCAGTTGTTCAGGGAGCGGATATAGGATGAGCCCTCGTCGTAATAAATGTACTGGTAATGATTTGGATCATGTGCATAAGGGGCCTTTTCCAGATCATGAATACAGTTTTCGCTTATTTCAGTATTCGGCTGTGCCGACAACATGTATACTCCACCCACATCATACATCTGTCTGGCAAAGTGGTGGATATGATTTGCATGGATCAGGTTGTTGCGCATGCAGTTAATCGTCCTGGTCCAACCCCATCCGACACTAATTCCGGAATAATTTACGTTACTGATTTCGTTGTGCGAAATCGAAATATTTCGGGCAAAACCAATCCCGATACCCACACATCCCCAATCTTCGTTCGTTGCATCTGTAATCAGATTGTTTTCAATACTTTCATACTGGCACAATTCCCGCTCATCTGAAGGATTATAAGGTAAGTGAGCCTCAAAATCTGCGCTTCCGAAAAAACCAGCCTGAATAGCAGTCCCGCCAATGTCACTAAAACAACATCCTCTGACCAGATCGTAGCTGGTACCAGCAATGAAATCGAGCCCCGTGGCAGCCATATGCCTGAAGTTGCATCTTTCAAAGACCAATCCGCCGGCATTAGTGATTTCTATAGCTGCCGACTGACGACCTAACCAGGCCTGATTTTCCAGCTTTGCCTTATCGTGCGTTCCGGGAATTTCAAGATGATAGCCATCCAGCAGATACATTCCGGCCTGGAGCGGCACATGTCCGGCTTTTGAAGGCCTCAGCCAGCTGGTGTATTTGAAATTTAATCCGGAGAAATGAATGTTTTTAACCGGGAAATCGGCTGACCCTTTCACCTGGACTAACGTTTCAAGATTAGGTACAACCACTTCAGATTTAGTTAAATCCTGATTATCAATAGGCCAGTAATAAATCTTCCCTGACTCTAAATCTTCGTACCATTCGCCTGGCTTATTCAATAACTCAATAGCATTGACAAAATAG
>Ga0118677_10004465_pt1 | contig 25446 bp, 22 predicted proteins | sample AliMusrvi5mmetaG_FD_86154 | JGI IMG/M metagenome (GOLD analysis project Ga0118677, IMG submission 86154)
CTCCTGGAGAAGCAGGGCAAGCTCCAGGAGCGCATCGAGGTTTGCGGCGCCTGGGAGCTCGACAACAAGCTCGAACTCGCCATGGACGCCCTGCGCTGCCCGCCGGCCGAGCAGGCCGTGGGCAGCCTTTCGGGCGGAGAGAAGCGCCGGGTGGCGCTCTGCCGCCTGCTCCTGCAGGAGCCGGACATCCTGCTCCTGGACGAGCCCACCAACCACCTCGACGCCGAATCGGTGGAGTGGCTGGAGCAGCACCTGCGCCAGTACCCGGGCACGGTCATCGCCGTGACCCACGACCGGTATTTTCTCGACAACGTGGCGGGCTGGATCCTGGAGCTCGACCGCGGGGAAGGCATCGCCTGGAAGGGCAACTACGCCTCCTGGCTGGAGCAGAAGCAGAACCGCCTCGCCCTGGAGGAGAAATCCGAGTCGCAGTACCGCAAGAACCTGGCCCGCGAGCTGGAGTGGGTGCGCATGGGCGCCAAGGGCCGGCAGGCCAAGGGCAAGGCCCGCCTCAGAGCCTACGACGAGATGCTGGCCGCGGGCGATACGCAGGAGCGCAACGAGACCCTGGAGATATTCATCCCGCCGGGGCCGCGCCTGGGCGACACCGTCATCGAGGCCCAGGGCGTCTCCAAGGCCTACGGCGACAAGCTCCTCTTCGAGAACCTTTCCTTCCGCCTGCCGCCCAACGCGATCGTGGGCGTCATCGGCCCCAACGGCGCGGGCAAGACCACGCTCTTCAAGCTCATCACGGGCCGGGAGAAGCCGGACGCGGGGACTTTCAAGACCGGCGAGAGCGTCAAGCTGGCCTACGTGGACCAGGACCGCGACCAGCTGGACCCCAAGAAGAACGTCTGGGAGGTCATCACGGACGGTCTCGACGTCGTGCCCCTGGGCAAGAAGGAGGTCAACTCCCGCCAATACGTGGCCCGGTTCAACTTCTCCGGCACCGACCAGCAGCGGCTTGTGGGCGTGCTCTCCGGAGGAGAGCGCAACCGGGTGCACCTGGCGCGCATGCTCAAGACCGGGGGCAACGTGCTGCTCCTGGACGAGCCCACCAACGACTTGGACGTGCACACCCTGCGCGCGCTGGAAGAGGCCATCTCCAACTTCGCGGGCTGCTGCGTGGTCATCAGCCACGACCGCTGGTTCCTGGACCGCATCGCCACGCACATCCTCGCCTTCGAGGGCGAGAGCGCGGTGCGCTTCTTCGAGGGCAACTACACGGCCTACGAGGAAGACCGCAAGGCCAAGCTGGGCGAGGCGGGGCTGCGGCCCCACCGCATCCGCTACAAGAGGCTCACCCGATAAATAGGACGACAACCATGGAAAACCAAAACAAAGAAACCCTCCGCGCCGGCCTGGTGGACGGCGTCCTGCTCATCGACGCCGACAACGACCCGCACATGCCCTCCGACTTCCCCTTGAGCGCGGCGACCCTGGTCCGGGTCTTCCTGCGGCCCAAGGCTGCCCTGTCCCGCGCCCTGCAGAAGCGGCTGACCGGCCTGCCCCTGTGCGCCACCATCTCGGCGCCGCAAGGCGGCAAGAACGCGGCCGACTTCGTCATGGCCATGCACGCGGGAATCCTCCACGCGAGCCTGCCCATGCACCTGCCCTTCTCCATCGTGACCAACGACAAGGCACTCTCCGCCATCGTGCAAGAGCTCCAGCGCGTCGGCCGCGTGGCCACGCTCTGGACCTCCCACCCGGAGCCCGGGGCCGAAGAGACGCCGCGCGCCCAGTCCTCCCGCTCACCGCGGCCGCGCCGCGGCGGCCGTGGCGCCGGCGGCAGCCGCCGCGCCAAGCCCGCAGCGCCTCCGGAATCAGCAGCGCCCCTGGCGCAGGATCTGACGACGGCGCAGCCGGCGCAGCCGCCCGCCCCATCGCAGCCGGGCCGCCCCATCGCCGAAGTGACGGCCGCCTACGCGCGCATGCTGGCTCGCGCCAAGAACCCGCCCAACCGGCTCAAGGCCCTTTTGAACGACATAGGCAACCGCACGGCCAACTCCGGCTGGCAGCCCGTGGAGGTCCTCGAGGAGCTCAAGCTTTCTCACGGCCTGCGCATCGATGAGCGCGGGCGCGTCAGCCGCGCGTGAGCGACATCCAGCTGGCGGTCCTGCTCGCGGCTTCGGGCGGACTCGGCTGGTTCATCCTGCGCAGCCTCAGGCGCGAAAGCGGCCCCAGCGGCGTCCTGCAAGGCCGTCCCGCCCCTGATACCGACACCGCCCGGGAAGGCCTGCGCCTACTGATGCTCGCCCACGGAGCCAACCTGGTCGTTTCCATCCCGGTTCTGGCGCTGCCGCCCTCCAGCTTCCATCAGGGCCACGCCATGGGGCTCTGGCTGGCCGTGTTCCTGGGGCCTTGGCTGCGCTGCCTGGGATTGACCCAGTTGGTCTACATCTGGCCGCTGCGCGCCCGGCTGAGCAAGCTCGGCCACCCGGTCGCGGCCCGGTCCTTGCTCCTGGCCGCGGGCATGACCTTGGCGGTCAGCGGCCTGTTCTGGGCGCGCTCCCTGCGGCAGCAACCCGCCTACTCCGTGCAGGCCGCGGGCGGCCTACTGGCCTTGGCCTGCGCCGTGGCCCTGCTCTGGCTGGCGCGGGAACTGCGCCGCCGCTGGCTCTGAGCCTTTAAGAGACGGCGTCCCGGTAGATTACGCCGCGCTCGGCGAGCTGATTGCGAATGAAGTCCCAGCAACCCTTCTCGCGGCCCACGTACTCCGGCGGCGAGACGCCCTTGCGCTTGTAGAGCCCCGCGAGCACCATGCGCGCCGCCGCGGTGCAGGTGTAGCCGGTGGTGCGCGCCATGGACGTGGTCTTGGTGGCCCGGTCGTAGCGGTCGAGGAGGTCGTAGGTGTAGGTGACGGTCTTGCCCGCCTTCTCTCCCTCCACGATGACACGCATGACGGTGAAATCCTCCTCGCCTTCCTCCATCTGCCACATAGGGAAGAGGAGCTTGGTGGTCAGCTCCAGGGGCACCACCTGCGCGCCGTTGACGACGATCGGCTCCTTGCTGAAGAAGCCGGTCTCGCGCAGCATACGCATCTTCTCGATGTGGCCGGGGTAACGCAGGGTCTTCTCCTTCTTGAACGGCGCTTTGACGGTGTGGATGAGGGTACGCAGGCCGTCGCTGTTGAAGGACTCCAGGGTGCCGATACCTGGGAAATCGATGAGCTCGGGCTCGGTCAGCGCGGGCATGACGACTTCCTTGCCGTGGGCGACGTAGCGGGCGGGCCGGGTGTATTCCTCCAGCACGTCGATGGGCGAGAAGCCGGCCTTGTATTCGTAGGGCCAGGTGCGCACCGCGGGCAGGCCGCCGACGAGGCATTCGAAGCGCTCGATGCGGTCGAGCTTGGTCTCTACATGGCCGAGGATGAGGTTGTCGCAGCCGGGCGCGACGCCGATGTCGGTGAGCGCAATGAGGCCCTTGGACTTGGCGAGCTTGTCGAGGCCGAAGGGGTCCTCGGGGAAGAAGCAGATGTCCACGATGTTCTTGCCGGCTTCGAGCACGGCCTTGACCGTGGCGTAGCCCATGAAGCCGGGGACCGCGCCGACGACGAGGTCGGCATCCTTCACCGCGGCCTTGACGGCGGCGGCTTGGGAGATGTCGGCCTTGCGCTTGGCGATGTTCTTGGCGGTCAGGCGCGCGAGGTTGGCCGGGGAGGCGTCTACGGCGGTGACTTTGAACTCGCCATCCTTGGCCAGGTCGTTGATCATGGCGCTGCCGACGCGGCCGGCGCCGAGGACGATGATATGTTTCATGGATGAGCCTCCGTTGAGTGTTCTGAAAACCGGGGATATTCTAGCAAAAGCCTGATGCGCGCAAGCCACGCCGCTTGAATGACGAACCCCCGGGGCTCCAGGTCGAGCCCTGGGGGTTTGATGCGCCAAGCAGCTACTTCGGGGTGATGGTAAGGGTCAGCGCCTTATGGGCTATACCCGCGGGATTGGTCGCGGTGAGCGTGACGGAGTAACGGCCGGCAGAGGGTGTCGACCCTATGATGAGGCCCGTTTTGTGATCGGTGCTTATGCCGCGCGGCAGGCCGTCGGCGTCGAAACTGCTCGGGCTGTTGGTGGCGGTGATCTGGTAGATGAATCCCTCGCCCGCGATTCCTGTCTTGGTGCCGGTGCTGGTGATGACAGGCAGCGGCAATACGACGAGGTCGAGAGACAGCGTGCCGGTCCCGGCGGGGTTGGCGGCGCTGAGCGTGATCTGGGAGCGGCCCGCGGCGGTCTTGCCTCCGATGAAGCCGGTCGTCTTATTGATGCCCAGGCCCGTAGGCAGGCCCACGGCATTGAAGCTGGTCGGGCTGTTGGTGGCCCTGATGGTGTATTCGAACACCGCGCCCTCAGAAACTCGGGCGCTCGCCGCGCTCAAAATGACGGGCGGCGGGATGATGATGGTGATGGTGAGCGTCGCGGTGCCGGTCCCCGAGGCGTTGGCCGCGCTGATGGTGGCTTTGTAGCTTCCCACCTCGTTGACATGGCCGGTGATGAGGCCGGTGTTGTGGGCGATGGTCAGGCCTGGGGGCAGAACGGCATTGAAGCTGGTCGGGCTGTTGGTGGCGGTGATGGCGTAGCTCAACGCCGCGCCCGAGACCGCCGTCGCGCTCGCGGCGCTGGTGATGACAGGCGGCAGGCGATTGAAGGTGATGGTGAGCGTCTTGCTGCCGGTCCCCCCGGCATTGGTCGCGCTGAGCGTGACCGGGAAACTGCCGGGCGAGTTCACGTTGCCTGAAATGACGCCCGTGCCGTGGGAAATGGCGAGTCCCGCGGGCAGGCCGGTGGCGTTGAAACTGGTCGGGCTGTTGGTGGCGGTGATCATGAAGCTGAACGCCGCACCCACTATACCCCCCGCGCTCCCGGGGCTGGTTATCACGGGCGGGAATACGGGAGCCGAAGACTTGGCGACTTGGATCGACGCCTTGGGAGCAATCACGGCATTCCCCGCTGTCAGCGCAACAGCCGACACCAAGAGTATCGCCGACAAGGCCCCTAACACCCAGCCCGTGTATTTTTTCATAAGGGTTTCTCCTGAATACAGACAAATCCGCACTGCTTTCAATAGTATACCAGCAATACGCCTCTAGGAAAAGAATTATTCTGGATTCCATGAAAATCATTTCCTGCTCGGTTGCTATATGCAGGCCGGGAAAAATATAATCTAGCAGCAGAACGATGCGATCGAACTCCGGCCGCGCATGAGCATATCCACACACCTGAGCCCCGAGCCGGAACGGCGGCTCTGGATTCTTTTCGAGAACATGCGCCAGACCGTGGAGTGGACCGATAAGAAGATCGGAGCGCTCACCGCTTTCGCCGCGGCCCAATTGGCCTTCGTCAAGTTCCTGGCGCCGGCCGGGCCGTTGGGCCTGCTGGCCATGGCGGCCCTGTGCGCCGCCCTGCCGCTGGGCGTCTTCGCTTTCTCCGCGATCAGCGGGAAACCGAAATGGCTCCCCTTCCTGCAGCCCGCCATCCGCAAGCACGATGCGGACGATTGCATGGTCTCGGCCCAGGACATCGCGAAGTATTCCCACAGCGAACTCATCCATCGCCTGGACCGGTACCTCGGCGGCGGAATCACCTCGACGCACTACTATGAGGATATCGTGGGCGAGGTCCTCCTCAGCGCGCGGATCGCGGCGCGCAAGCAGCGCCTCTTCCAGGTCGACTGCGTCGTCGTCGGCATCGCCCAGCTGGGACTGCTCGGGCAGCTCATCTGGCGCTAGCCGCCGGGTTGCTTTTTCCTCCCTATTTCGCTAATTTGTCTATAGTCGCAAACAATTTCAGGAGGCTCCCAACATGGCTAAGAAATACCGCATCGCATGGCTGCCCGGAGACGGCGTGGGCAAAGATGTCATGGAGGCTGCGAAGATCGTCCTCGACCGCGTCGAGCTTGACGCCGAATACATCCACGGCGACATCGGCTGGGACTACTGGTGCCAGGAAGGCGACGCCTTCCCCCAGCGCACCGTGGAACTCCTCAAGAACGTCGACGCCGCCATGTTCGGCGCCATCACCTCCAAGCCCGTCAAGGCCGCGGAAAAAGAGCTCCAGCCCGCCCTGCAGGGCAAAGGCCTGGTGTACCGCTCGCCCATCGTGCGCATGCGCCAGCTCTTCGACCTCTACATCTGCCTGCGGCCCTGCAAAGCCTACTCCCAGAACCCCCTCAACTACAAGGAAGGCATCGACATGGTGGTCTTCCGCGAGAACACCGAGGACCTCTACGCCGGCGTGGAGTTCAACACCGTCCCCGACAAGCTGCGCGACACGCTCGCCGAACTCTCCCCCGCGTTCAAGGCCTTCAAAGGCCTCAAGTCCGACGAGTACGCCATCTCCTGCAAGATCAACACCAGGAAAGGCTGCGAGCGCATCATCCGCGCCGCCTTCGAGTTCGCGCGCAAGTTCAAGCGCAAGAAGGTCACCGTGGTGCACAAGGCCAACGTGGTGCGCGCCACCGACGGGCTCTTCCTGGAGACCGCCAAGGCCGTGGCCAAGGACTTCCCCGACATCGCCATGGACGACGCCAACATCGACGCCATGACCATGTGGCTGCTCAAGAACCCGTTCAACTACGACGTCCTGGTGGCGCCCAACCTCTACGGCGACATCATCTCGGACCTGGCCGCGCAGATGGTCGGCGGCCTGGGCTTCGGCTGTTCCGGCAACATCGGGACCAAACTCGCCGTCTTCGAGCCCTCGCACGGCTCCGCGCCCAAGTACGCCGGCCTCTACAAGGTCAACCCCATCGCCACCATCCTCGCGGCCAAGATGATGCTCGACTGGCTCGGCGAGGCCGACCGGGCCCGGGCCATCGAGGACGCCGTCGCCGCGGTGGTGCGCGAGGGTAAGGTGCGCACCTACGACATGGGCGGCGCGGCCACCACCCTCGACATGGCCAAGGCCATCGCGGACAAGTGCCGGGCCGCGCGCCCGGCCGCGCGGTAGGGCCATGGCGCGCATCGTCCTGCACGAGGTCGGGCCCCGCGACGGCCTGCAGATGGAGAAGCAGGCCGTGCCCACGGACAAGAAAGAGTCCTGGCTGCGCGGCCTCATGGACTCCGGCGTGGACATCATCCAGGTCGGCTCCTTCGTCCATCCCGAGAAGGTCCCGCAGATGGCGGACACCGACGAGCTCTTCCACAGGCTCCAGGCGGGCAAAAAATCCCCGGCCGTCCTCTCCGGCCTCGTGCTCAACGAAAAAGGCGTGGAGCGCGGGCTGGCCTGCGGGGTCGAGATGTTCTGCATGGGCGCCTCGGCCAGCGACACCCACAGCCGCAAGAACGCGGGCGTGGGGACCGACGAGGCCGTGCAGCGCATCGTGGCCGCGGCCCGGGCCGCGACGGCCGCGGGCAAGAGGGTGCAGGTCTCGGTGCAGTCCGCCTTCGGCTGCGGCTTCGAGGGCCCCATCCCCGAGCACCGCGTGCTGGGCATGGTCCGCGCCTACCTCGACGCCGGGCTGCGCAACATCAGCCTGGCCGACACCGCCGGCCACGCCCATCCGGCCTTGGTCGAGCGCCTCTTCGGCGCCATCCTCCGGATAGACCCCGGAGTGGAGCTGGCCTGCCACTTCCACAACACCTACGGCCTGGGCATGGCCAACATGTTCGCCGCCATGCGCGCCGGCGTGGGCTCTTTCGAAACCTCCATCGCCGGCCTGGGCGGCTGTCCCTTCACCAAGGTCGCGGCCGGCAACGTGGCCACCGAGGATTTCGTGCAGGCCCTGCAGCTCCAAGGCCTGCGCCCAGAGGTGGACCTGGAGCGGCTCATCGCCCTGGCCCGGGACGTGGCCGCCTATTTCGGCCGCGAGATGCAGGGCTTCGTGTACAAGACCGGGCCCATCAAGACCAAGGAGCGCGTATGAGCAAGTCCATCCTCTCCGGCGTCCGGATCCTCGACCTCACCAACGTGCTGGCGGGCCCCTTCGCCACCCTGCACCTGGCGCTCTTGGGCGCCGAGGTCATCAAGATCGAGAACCCCAAGGACGGCGACCTGGCGCGCAAGCTGGGCATCGTCCCGGGCTTGAACGAGCAGCTCATGGGGACCAGTTTCCTGGCCCAGAACGCGAACAAGAAGTCCATGACCCTCAACACCAAAACCCCGGAGGGCAAGGAGCTCTTCAAGAAGCTGGTCAAGACCGCGGACGTCCTGGTGGAGAATTTCCGGCCCGACGTCATGGACCGCCTCGGCCTGGGCTATAAGGTCCTCTCCGAGATCAATCCCCGCCTGGTCTACTGCGCCATCTCCGGCTTCGGCCAGACCGGGCCCGACGCCTTCAAGCCCGCCTACGACCAGATCATCCAGGGCTTGAGCGGCGTCATGGCCATCAACGGCGACGAGCGCCTCAACCCCCTGCGCGCGGGCTTCCCGGTCTGCGACACGGTCGGCGGCCTCAACGCCGCATTCGCCGTCATGGCGGCCCTCTACCACCGCGAGCGCACCGGCGAGGGCCAGTTCATCGACGTCGCCATGCTGGACTCCATCATGCCGCTGATGGGATGGGTGGCGGCCAACCTCCTCATCGGAGGCCAGCAGCCCGTACTGATGGGCAACGACAACTTCACGGCCGCGCCGTCCGGCACCTTCAAGACCAAGGACGGCTACATCAACATCGCGGCCAACAAGCAGGAGCAGTGGGAGTCCCTCTGCGACGTATTGGGCCTCCCGGAGCTCAAGACCGACCCCCGCTTCGAGAAGCGCGACATCCGCAAGAAGAACCGCAAGCTCCTCACCCCTCTCGTCGAGGCCAAGCTCTCCGAGCGGCCGACCGCCGAGTGGGTGGAGCGCCTGAACGACCAGGACGTCCCCAGCGGCGCCATCCTGGGCCTGGGGGAGGCGCTGGAGCAGCCGCAGGTGAAGCACCGCGGCATCCTCAAGGAAGTGGAGGCCCCCGGCCTGGGCACACTGAAGCTCTTCGGGCTCTCGGCGCTGTTCGAGAAGACCCCGGGCGCCCTCACCGAGCCGCCGCCGAGGCTCTCGGCCCACACCGTGGACGTGCTCGCGAGCCTGGGCATCGGGAAGGAAGAGCAGGCCGTTTTGAAGTCCAAGAAAGTCATCTAAAAGGAGCCAGCCATGGGCATGACGTATGCGCAGAAACTGCTAGCCAAAGCGTGCGGCCGGACGCAGGCCGCTGTCGGCGACGTCCTCGAACCGCCGGTCAGCCTGGCCATGTCGCATGAGAACGGCGCGCTGGTCATCAACCAGTTCGACGAGATCTTCCAGGGCACGGGCCGCGAGGCCAAGGCCTGGGACCCCGAGCGCATCGCGCTCATCTTCGACCACCGCGTCCCGGCCGAGAGCGCCAAGACCGCCACCAACCAGAAGAAGATCCGCGAGTTCGTGGCCAAGCAGGGCATCCGCAAGTTCCACGACGTCCGCGGCGACGTGGGCGGAGTCTGCCACCAGATCCTGCCCGAGAACGGCTACGTGCGGCCCGGCTACGTGGTCGTGGGCACGGACAGCCACACCACCAGCCACGGCGCCCTGGGCGCCTTCTCCTTCGGCATCGGCGCCACGGAGATGGCCTCGGTCTGGACCTTGGGCCGCATCCTCAACGTCGAGGTGCCCGGAACCATCAAGGTCGTGGTTGACGGCCAGTTCCCGGAGGGCGTCTATCCCAAGGACCTCATCCTGTACCTCATCGGCCAGGTGACCTCCGAGGGCGCCAACTTCAAGGTCTTCGAATTCCACGGCGCGGCCATCCGCGCCATGTCCACCTCCGGCCGCCTGGTCCTGTGCAACATGAGCGTGGAGGCGGGCGCCACCTCGGGCCTGGTGCCTCCGGACGAGGAGACGCGGCGCTATCTCAAGGAGGAAGCGGGCGTGCGGGAGCCGCTGGACTGCTTCGGGCCTGACCCCGACGCCGTCTACGACCAGACCATCACCATAGACGCTTCCCGGCTCGAGCCCCAGATCGCCTGCCCGCACACGGTGGACAACGTCAAGCCCATCAGCGCCGTGGCGGGTAAGAAGGTCCAGCAGATCGTCATCGGCTCCTGCACCAACGGCCGGCTGGACGACCTGGAGATCGCGGCCCGCATCCTCAAGGGCCGCCGCGTGGACGACGGCACGCGCCTGCTGGTCTTCCCCGCCTCCTGGCGCATCTACCGCGAGGCCATGAAGAGCGGCGCCTTGGCCGACCTGGCCGCCGCCGGCGCCGTCATCTGCAACCCGGGCTGCGGGCCCTGCCTGGGCGTGCACCAGGGCGCCCTGGGCGACAAGGAAGTCGCCCTGGCCACCACCAACCGCAACTTCAAGGGGCGCATGGGCAACCCCAACGCCGAGGTCTATCTCTGCTCGCCCGCGGTCGCCGCGGCGAGCGCGATCACCGGCGCCATCACCGACCCCCGGACTTTGACCGTCCCTCAAGGAGCGCGCTAACATGGCAAAAGGAAAAGTCGTCCTCGCTCTCGGCGACGATATATCGACCGACATCATCTACCCCGGCCGCTTCATGGCCACGGTGCTGCCCAAGGAGACGCCGCAGTTCGCCTTCGTGGACAACGCCGAGTTCAACCGCCGGCTCAAGGCCAAGGAGATCCCGGCGGGCAGCGTGATCGCGGCCGGCAAGAACTTCGGCTGCGGCTCATCCCGCGAGCAGGCGGTCTCCTGCCTGAAGGGCTACGACCTGGCGGTGGTGGCCAAGGGCATCGCGCGCATCTTCCTGCAGAGCGCCATCAACCTCGGGCTCAACATCGTCATCTGCCCGGAGGTGGAGGCCGCGGCGGGCGACGAACTGGAGATCGCCGGGGGCCAGGTGCGCAACCTGACCTCGGGCAAATCCTTCGCGATCACCCCTCTGCCCAAGGCCCGGCAGGCCATCATCGACGCGGGCGGGCTGATCCCCTACACGCGCGGCCTGCTCCTGGCGCGCCGGTGAGCGACGTCGCGCGGCATCTCGCGCCGGCCGTTTTCGAGGCCCCATGGCAAAGCCCGTGATCGGCATACGCCGGGAGGACAAGAACATCTGGGAGCGCCGCGCTCCCATCGTCCCGGAACACGTGGCGGCCTTGGTCCGGGAGCACGGCGTCGAGGTCCTGCTGCAGAAATCAGACCTCCGGGTCATCCCCGCGGCGGACTACGCGCGCGCCGGCGCCCAGGTGGTCGAGGACCTTTCCCCCTGCCGCGTCATCTTCGCGGTCAAGGAGATTCCGCTCGCGCTGCTGCAGAAAGGCAAGACCTACGTATTCTTTTCACACACCATCAAGGGCCAGGCGCACAACATGCCCATGCTGCGCCGGATGATGGAGTTGGGCTGCCAGCTCATCGATTACGAGAAGCTGGTGGACGAGCAAGGCCGGCGGCTGGTCTTCTTCGGCAGGCATGCGGGGCTGGCCGGCATGATCGACACGCTTTGGGCCCTGGGGCGGCGCCTGGAGTGGGAGGATATCCCGAGCCCCTTCGCCGCGGTCAAACGGGCGCATCAGTACGCCGACCTCGGCCAAGCGCGGGCGGCGCTATCGGAAGTGGGCCGGCGGATATCCGCCGAGGGCCTGCCCGAGGCTTTGGTCCCCTTCGTCATCGGCTTTACCGGCTACGGCCATGTCTCCAAGGGCGCCCAGGAGTTGATGGCTTGTCTGCCCACCCGCAGGATATCCCCCTCCGAGCTCGGGGCCCTGCGCGGCGGCGACCGGCGGGCCGTCTACCAGGTCGAGTTCAAGGAAGATCACATGTTCGAGCCGGCGGGCACGGGTCGGCCGTTCGACCTCCAGGACTATTTCCGGCATCCCGAAGGCTACCGCTCCCGGTTCGAGCCCTACCTGCCCCATCTGAGCGTGCTCGTCAACGGCATCTACTGGGAAGCGCGCTGCCCCAAGCTGGTGACCAAGGAATACCTCAAGCGCGCCTACGCCGCCTCGCCGCGCCAGCGCCTGAAGGTCATCGGGGACATCACCTGCGACCTGGAAGGCTCCATCGAGTGCAACGTGAAGTCCATGGATCCCGGCAACCCGGTCTTCACCTACGACCCTCTGCGTGACGCGGCGGCGGACGGCTGCGCCGGCGACGGCCCCGTGGTCCTGGCGGTGGACAATCTTCCCGCGGAGCTGCCCTGGGAAGCGTCCCGCGATTTCAGCGCCGCCCTGATGCCCTTCGTCCCGGAGATCGCGAAAGCGGACACCGCCGCCGCGCTCGATGCCTGCGGATTCTCCGCGCCGGTGCGCAAGGCGACCATCTTGTATCAGGGGCGCCTGACGCCAGGCTACCGCTACCTGAAGAAGCATCTCTCATGAAAAAAGTCCTATTGCTGGGAGCGGGCCTGGTCTCGCGACCCTTGGCCCGCTATCTGCTGGAAAAGGGATTCGCGCTGACCGTGGCGGACCAGTCCCTCGCCGCGGCCGAACGCCTGGTGCAGGGCCAGCCCCACGGCCGGGCCCTGGCCTGGAGCGCGGACGATGTCGCGGGCCTGCGGACCATGCTCCAGGACGCCGACCTCGCGGTCAGCCTGCTGCCCGCCGCCCTGCACCCCGTGGTCGCGCGGGAGTGCGTGGCGCGCAAGATCCCCATGGTGACCGCTTCCTACGTCAGCCCCGCGATGCGCGCCCTGGACGCTCCGGCCCGGGCCGCGGGCGCGCTCCTCCTCAACGAGATCGGAGTGGATCCCGGCATAGACCACATGTCGGCGCTGCGGATCATCGACCGCGTCAAGAAGGACGGCGGCCAGGTCGTCAGCATGCGCTCCTACTGCGGCGGCCTGCCCGCGGCCGAGGCCAACACGAACCCCTGGGGCTACAAGTTCTCCTGGAGCCCGAAAGGCGTGCTCGCCGCGGGCAAGAATCCCGCCCGATACCTGCGCGACGGCAGGCAGGTGGACGTCCCGGGGCCCGATCTTTTCGCCGACACGCACACCCTCGAAGTGCCCAGCCTAGGGCCGCTGGAGGCCTATCCCAACCGAGACTCCATGGGCTACGTCGACCTCTACGGCCTGCGCGGCGCGCGGACCGTGTTCCGGGGCACCCTGCGCTATCCGGGCTGGTGCGCGGTCATGAAGGTCCTCTACAACACGCGGCTCTTCGAGGAGACGCCCCAAGACCTGCGCGGCCTGAGCTTCAGGGACTTCGCCGCCCGACTGGGCGTCGCGCCGGAGGGCGAGGCCCGGCGCCGGCTGGAATGGCTCGGTCTCTTCTCGGACGAGCCTCTGCCGCTGGAGCGGGGCGCCGCCCTGGACGTCATGGTGGCGCGCATGGTGGAGAAGATGTCCTACGGCCCCGGCGAGCGCGACATGCTCGTGATGCATCACGAATTCGTGGTCGAGTACCCGGCGCGGGGCAAAGCCGAGAAGCTGACCTCCACGCTCCTGGACTTCGGCGTCCCGAACGGCGACTCCTCCATGGCGCGCACCGTGGGCCTGCCCGCGGCCATGGCGGCCCGCCTGGTCCTGGAAGGAAGGATCGCGGGGGCGGGCGTGCGGATACCGACCGACCCGGCGGTCTACGAACCCATCCTGTCGGAGCTCGAGCGGATGCCGGACGGCATCCGCTTTCAGGAGCGCGCGACGGCGGTGAGCCTCGATCCCTGAGGGAGCCCTCATGCCTTTCACAGCCGAGCCTTACCGCCTGCCCGGACTCCTGCTCATCAGCGGCCGGGTCGTCCCGGACGAGCGCGGCTTCTTCCAGGAAGGCTACCGCGCCGACGAGTTCCTGGCGTTCGGCGTGCCCCCCCTGGTCCAGGACAACATGTCGCGCTCCAGACGAGGCGTGGTGCGCGGACTGCACTTTCAGAAGCCCCCCCGGCCGCAAGGCAAGCTCGTGCGCTGCGTGCGCGGCCGCATCCTCGACGTGGCCGTGGACATCCGGCGGGGCTCGCCCACCTTCGGGAAGTGGGCTTCCGTGGAGCTCTCGGACGAGGCCAACCGCTTGCTCTGGATCCCCGCGGGCTTCGCCCATGGCTTCTGCGCGCTGTCCGAGCAGGCGGATGTGACCTACAAGGTCACGGAGTATTTCTCGGCCGCCCATGACGCCGGCATCCGCTGGAACGACCCGGCCCTGGCCGTGGCTTGGCCCGACTGCGCCGCGGTGATGTCGGAAAAAGACCGGCGCCTGCCCCTCCTGCAAGAAGCCGACAGCGGCTTCACCTGGTCCTGATTCTTCTCCCGTCCCCCCTATAAACAAGCAGCCCCCGCTTGCGCGGGGGCTGCCGTTTAACTGATTGCGTTCTTACTTGGCGGCCGGGGCCGGAGCGGCGACCGGGGCCGGAGCGGCCTCGGGAGCAACTTTCTTGGCCTTCTTGGCGGCCTTGTGGGCCTTGTGGGCCTTCTTGGCCTTCTTCTCAGCCTTGGGGGCCGCGACGACCGGCGCGGGCTGCGTCATGGCAGCGTCTTGCGGCACGGCGGCAGGCGGGGTCTGGGCGAACACGGACCCGGCAAAGCCGAGGACGGCGATCACGGCGACGATGAGCTTTAACATTTTAACGATGTACCTCCATCATGATGTAGCCCCTCTCGCGAGGGGCCCTATTGTGCACATCTCTATTACGGGCGAACCGCAAAAAAGTTCGAACCCGCAAAACGATCCGTTCCGAACTGCGCCTCCATTATGGCATTTTCCCCCACGCGCCGTCAGGGACAAAGGTCCCACCCGCGGCCGGCAAAGGACCTGGATTCAAATGAACAACGGGACGATCTTGAAGTCCACGGCGTCGATGAGGCCGCGGTCCGTGATCCGGAGCTCCGGGATCGGCGGCAAGGTCAAGAACGACATGGCCATGTAGGGCTCCTGGAGGCGGGAGCCCATGCCCTGGGCCGTGGCGATGAGGCGATGCAGCTTCTCCCGCACGAATCCGGCGCCGCGGTCAGACATGAGCCCGGCGATGGGCAAGGGCAACGCCTCCCGGACCTTGCCGTCGGAGGTCGCCGCGATGCCGCCCTGCATCTTGACCACCTGGACCGCGGCCGCGTACATGTCCGCGTCGTGCACGCCGATGACCACGATATTGTGCGAGTCGTGGGACACGGAGGAGGCGATGGCGCCCTTCTTGAGCCCGAAGCCATGGACCAGGCCCCGGGCGACGCGGCCCGAGGCCATGTGCCGCTCGATGACCGCGATCTTGAGCAGGTCGCGGCTGGGGTCGGCGGCCACCAGGCCGCCCTCCGACTTGACCGGCCGGACCAGGCTCCGGGTCGCCAGCTGGTCCGGGACCACGCCGATGACGCGGGCCCGGCGGCCCTGCGCCTTGATGGCGAAATCCTCCGGCTCGATCCAGCGCACGTTGATGGTCCCGCGGACCTTGCCCCCGCGGTCCGCGTCGGCCGGGACCAGCAGCCGCCCGCCCTCGGCCACCAGCCGCCCGCCCTTGAAGACCCGGGAGATGCGGAGCTTGCGGAAGTCGTCGAAGACGATGAGGTCGGCGCGGTAGCCGGGCGCCACGGCGCCCAGGTCCTTGAGGCCGAAATATTCGGCCGTGTTGATGCTGGCCATCTGGATGGCACGGATGGGGTCCATCCCCAGGCGGATGGCGGTACGCACCAGATAGTCCATGTGGCCCTGGCTGACCAGGTCGTCCGCGTGCCGATCGTCGGTGACGAAAAAGAATTTCCGGGAGTTCTCGGAATTGACCAGGGGCAGAAGGGCCTTGAGGTTCTTGGCGGCGGTGCCTTCCCGGATCATGATGTACATGCCGGCGCGCAGCTTCTCGCGGGCCTCCGCCGCGGTGGCGCATTCATGGTCGGACTTGATGCCCGCAGAGATATAGGCGTAGAGGTCCTTGCCGCTCACCCGGGGGGCGTGGCCGTCGATGCGCCGGCCGCGCGCGATGGCGATCTTTTCCACGGCGTCCGCGCTGCCGTGGATGACCCCGGAGTAGTCCATCATCTCGGCCAGCCCCAGGACGTGCTCGTCGTTGAGCAGGAGGCTCAGGTCATGGCCGGAGAGCTCGGCGCCGGCGGTCTCCAGCCGGGAGGCCGGGACGCAGGAGGGGAGCATGATGTAGACGCCCAGCACGCCGCCGAGGCTGGAGGCGAGCATGTAGCGGATGCCCTCCAGGCCCAGGACGTTGGCGATCTCGTGAGGGTCGGCCACCACCGTGGTGGTGCCCAGGGGCACGACGACGCGGCCGAACTCAGGGATGCGGAGCATGGCGCTTTCGATGTGGACGTGCCCGTCTATGAAGCCGGGGGCGAGATACGCGCCGCGCAGGTCGACGGCCTTCCTGGCGCGATAAGAGCCGAAACCGACCACGCGGCCCCGGTGCACGGCGACGTCGGCGTCATGGATATCGCCGGAGAAGGTATTGATGACGCGGGCGTTGCGCAGGAGGAGGTCGACCCGGCGCTTGCCCCCCGCGATCTCGATGGTTTCCCTGATTTCCGACATCAGCTTGTCCATGTCCCCCCCCACGTCATGGATTCTATCATTTGCCGGGGGCTCCCGCCGGGCGCCTTCGATTGCTTTTTGCTATACTTTCCTAGTTAAATCAAGCAATTTTCCCGCGGAGGATAGTTTATGCCAGCCAAAAAAGACATTCGGAAGAACATCATCATCATGGGCGCCGCCGGCCGCGACTTTCATGACTTCAATGTCTACTGGAAGAACCAGCCGAACTACCGGGTGGTGGCCTTCACCGCCGCCCAGATACCGGACATCGCCGGCCGCGTCTATCCCAGGCAGCTCGCCGGCCCGGCCTACCCGAAAGGCATTCCGATCATGGCGGAGAGCGAGATCACCGACCTCATCCGCAAGCACAAGATCGACGAGGTCGCCTTGGCCTACTCCGACCTCAACCACCTCGACGTGATGCACAAGGCCGCCATCGTCAACGCCGCCGGCGCGGACTTCCGCCTCATGGGCTGGCGCCAGACCATGATCAAGAGCCGCAAGCCCGTCATCGCCATCTGCGCCGTGCGCACCGGTTGCGGCAAGAGCCAGACCACCCGCAAAGTCTGCGAGTACCTCAAGGCCATAGGCAAAAAGGTCGCGGTCATCCGCCACCCCATGCCCTACGGCGACCTCACCAAGCAGATCTGCCAGCGCTTCGCCAAGCTGGAGGACATGGATCTGCACAAGTGCACCATCGAGGAGCGCGAGGAGTACGAGCCGCACATAACGGCCGGGAACATCCTCTATGCCGGGGTGGACTACGGTGAGATCCTGCGCCGGGCCGAAGCCGAGGCCGACGTCATCATCTGGGACGGCGGCAACAACGACCTGCCTTTCTACCAGCCGGACCTGCATATCGTGGTGACCGACCCGCACCGGCCGGGCCACGAGCTGGCCTATTACCCCGGCGAGACCAACCTGCGCATGGCCGACGTGGTCATCATCAACAAGGTGGACACCGCCGACGCCGACAAGATCCTGGCGGTCGAGCGCAACATCCGGGCCGCCAACCCCAAGGCCAAGATCATCCGCGCCGCGTCGCCGGTCACGGTGAACGACCCGGCCGCGGTCAAGGGCAAGCGCGTCCTGGTCGTGGAGGACGGCCCGACCCTGACCCACGGCGAGATGCGCTACGGCGCGGGCCATGTGGCCGCCCGGCGCTACGGCGCCCGGAAGATCGTGGACGCCCGCCCCTATGCCGTGGGCTCCATCAAGACGACCTTCGCGAAATACACACACATCACGGACATCCTGCCCGCCATGGGCTACGGGGACAAGCAGATGGCCGACCTGCGCAAGACCATCGACGCCACCCCCTGCGACCTGGTCATCGTCGGGACGCCCATTGACCTGACCCGGCTGCTGAAGATCAACAAGCCCTCGGTCCGGGTCACCTACGACCTGCGGGAGGCCGGCGGCGGACTGCGCGCCTGCGTGGCCAAGGCCGCGGCCCGCTGAGAGAGGCGCGGACATGATCACCACCGCGACCCCCGAGAGCAAGTCCCCCACCCAGGAGCTCATCGAGCTTTCCGAGCGGCACGGCGCCCACAACTACCACCCCCTGCCCATCTGCATCAGCGAGGGCAAGGGCGTCTGGGTCAAGGACCCGGAGGGCTGCAAGTACCTCGACATGCTCAGCTCCTACTCCGCCCTGAACCACGGCCACCGCCACCCGGCGGTCATGCAGGCCTTGCTGGCCCAGGCCAAAAAGGTCACCCTGACCTCGCGGGCTTTCCACAACGACCAGCTCGGCCCGTTCCTGAAGGAGCTCGCGGACCTGACCGGCTTCGCCATGGCCCTGCCCATGAATTCCGGCGCCGAAGCGGTCGAGACCGCGGTCAAGACCGCGCGCAAGTGGGGCTGCCTGAAGAAGGGCCTGGCGCAGGACCAGGGCGAGATCATCGTGGCCGCGAACAACTTCCACGGCCGCACCGTGACCATCGTAGGCTTCTCCACCGAGGAGCAGTACCGCCGCGACTTCGGGCCGTTCACGCCCGGCTTCAAGGTGGTGCCCTTCGGCGACGCCGAGGCCCTGCGGGCCGCGATCACGCCCCGGACTGTCGCCTTCCTGGTCGAGCCCATCCAAGCCGAGGCCGGCATACTCCTGCCGCCGCCGGGCTATTTCCAGGCGGTCCGGGACATCTGCACCCGATCCAACGTCCTGCTCGTTCTCGACGAGATCCAGACCGGCATGGGCCGCACCGGCCGGATGTTCGCCTTCGAGCACGAGGGCATCCGGCCCGACGTCCTGGTGCTGGGCAAGGCCTTGGGCGGAGGCGTGCTGCCGATATCGGTGGTCTGCGCCCAGCCCGAGGTCATGGACGTCTACAAGCCCGGCGACCACGGCTCAACCTTCGGAGGCAACCCGCTGGCCTGCGCGGTCGCCCGCGCCGCCATGCGCGCGCTCAAGGACGAGGGGCTCGTAGAGCGCTCGGCCCGCATGGGCGAGTACCTCATGGGCAAGCTGCGCGCCCTCAAGAGCGGCTACGTCAAGGAGGTCCGCGGCCGGGGTCTACTGGTCGGCATCGAACTGCATACCTCGGCCGGCGGCGCGCGGCGCTTCTGCGAGGACCTCATGCGCCGCGGGATGCTGTGCAAGGAGACCCACGAGCATGTCATCCGCCTGGCCCCGCCCCTGGTCATCTCGGAGAAAGAGATCGACTGGGCGATGGCCCGTCTCAAGAAAGTCCTGGCCGGATGAAGTGAGGGAGGATCTGACATGAAGACCAAACATCTGAGCAACGCCCGCAGGAGCCTCGCCAGCCTCAGCGACGTGACCAAGGCCGAACTGGAAGCCTGGTTCGACCTCGCCCTGCGGCTCAAGGGCGAGACCAAGGCCGGCAAGCCCCAAAACATTCTCGCTGGGAAAAACCTGGCCATGATCTTCCAGAAGTCCTCCACCCGCACGCGCGTCTCCTTCGAGATCGCGATGCGCCAGCTGGGCGGCGGGGCGCTCTACCTCTCCGGCAACGAGCTCCAGCTCGGCCGCGGCGAGACCATCGCGGACACGGCCCGGGTCCTCTCCCGCTACGTCGACGGCATCATGGCCCGGGTCTTCGCCCACTCCGACATCGTGACTTTGGCCAAGTACGCCACGGTCCCGGTCATCAACGGACTCTCGGACTTCTCCCACCCCTGCCAGGCCGTGGCCGACTACCTCACCGTCCTCGAGCACAAGGGCCGGCTGAAGGGCCTGACCCTGGCCTATGTCGGCGATGGCAACAACGTGGCCCACAGCCTGCTCTTCGGCGGGGCCAAGCTGGGAGTCAACGTGACCATCGTCTGCCCCAAGGGCTACGAGCCCCAGAAGGCCGTGGTGGACCGCGCCGAGAGCGACGGCCGCCAGAGCGGGGCCCGGATCGTCGTCAGCGACGACCCGGCCGCGGTCAAGGGCGCGGATGTCATCTACACGGATGTCTGGGCCAGCATGGGCCAGGAGGCCGAGCACGCCGAGCGCGTGCGCATCTTCAAGCCTTACCAGGTCAACGCGCGGCTCATGGCCCTGACCGGGAAGAAGGACGCCCTCTTCATGCACTGCCTGCCCGCCCATCGCGGCGAGGAAGTGACCGACGAGGTGGTGGACAGCCCCAATTCGGTCGTACTCGATGAGGCGGAGAACCGCCTGCACGCGCAGAAGGCCATCCTGGTCAGCCTCATGGCCTGACATGCCGGCAGGGAGCCCCGCAGAACGCAACAAGCGTTCCGTCGCCCTCTTTTCGGTCTGCGCCGCCGTCACCCTGACCGCCACCAAGCTGGGCGTTGGCCTGTGGACCAACAGCCTGGGGCTCTTGTCCGAGGCGGCTCATTCCGGGCTGGATATTGTCGCTGCCGGACTGACCTTGTGGGCGGTCTCCATTTCCGGCCGCCCGGCAGACGAGCGCCACGCCTACGGCCATGGCAAGATCGAGAACCTCTCGGCGCTTTTCGAGACCATTCTCCTTCTAGGCACAAGCATTTGGATCGTCTGGCAAGCACTAGGGCGACTCTTTTTCAAGGCAGCCCAGGTGGAGGTCAATGTCTGGTCGTTTCTGGTCATTGTCCTTTCCATCGTGGTCAATACGGTCAGCTCTCGCGCTTTAGGCCGCGCCGCGCACCAGCACCAGAGCCAGGCTTTGGAGGCTGACGCCCTGCATTTTTCAACGGACGTCTGGTCTTCCTGGGTGGTTTTAGCCGGCTTGGCGGGAGTTTTGACGGCCCATCGTTTCGGCTGGCCATTCCTAGCTCAAGCGGACGCTTTTGCGGCCCTGGGCGTGGCCGGCATCGTTGCCTGGGTTTGCTGGAAACTCGGCGGGAAATCGGTCAATGATCTGCTCGACGCTTCACCCCGCGAACTGCAGGAGAAGGTCACGGCCGCGGCACGGGTCGAAGGCGTCGCCGAGGTCCGCCAGGTGCGCGTGCGCCGCAGCGGCCCGGCGGTCTTCGCGGACGTGGTGGTGGCGGTAGGCCATGCCATCGGCCTGGAACGGGCGCACGCGGCCGCGGACCGGGCGGAGCAGTCCGTCCGCGCCGCCCTGCCCGGCGCGGACGTGGTGGTGCATGTGGAGCCCTGCGCGGACAAGGACGATCCCCTGACCATGGCCAGGGTCCTGGCCGAACGCCATGGCCTGGGAGCGCACGGCCTGCGCATATACGAGGAAGACGGCCGCCGCTGCCTGGAGCTGCACCTCGAAGTCCCCGCGGACCTCCGCCTGGACGAGGCGCACAACCTCGCCGGCCGGTTCGAATCCGACCTGCGCCAAGCCGTCCCTCAACTGGCCGACGTGGTGACCCATATCGAGCCGGTCGGCGAGCGGCCCTGCTCCCCCCAATCGGATTCCCGCTCGGAGGCCAATGTGCTGGCGGCCCTGCAGAGCTTCCTGCCCTCCGCGGAAGCGACGGCGCACGACGTCAAAGTGCGTCGGGTGGGCGGGGAACTCGCCGTATCCCTGCACTGCGTACTGGAGCGCAGCATGGACGTCAAGCAGGCGCACGACCTGACCGTGCTCCTGGAAAAACACTTGCGGGCGGCCGTGCCGGACCTGGGCCGCGTGGTCGTCCACGTCGAGCCGCCGGAGACGGATTAGGCTTTCTGTCCCCTTTATGATATTTTGACTTTGGCGCCCTACTTTGCCATAATCTGAACCATCCGCACAGCCCAAGGGAGGAAACCCATGATTCACCAGTTGCCCGAACTGCCTTACGCTAAGGACGCGCTCGCGCCGCACATCTCGGCCGAGACCATCGACTTCCACTACGGCAAGCACCATAAGGCCTATGTGGACAACCTGAACAAGTTCCTGGCGGGGAACCCCCTGGCCGAAGAGACCTCCTTGGAAGCCGTGGTTCGCAAGGCTCCGCAGGGCCCCCTATTCAACAACGCCGCCCAGGTCTGGAACCACACCTTCTACTGGAACAGCCTCCAGCCTCGCGGCGGCGGCGAGCCCACCGGCGAACTGGCGCAGGCCGTGACCAAGTCCTTCGGCTCCTTCGCCAAGCTCCAGGAAGAGTTCACCGCGAAGGCCATCGGCCACTTCGGCTCCGGCTGGGCCTGGCTCGTGGCCCGCGACGGGAAGCTCGTGATTGAAACCACCGCCAACGCCGGCACCCCGCTGACGACAGGCGGCACGCCGCTATTGACCTGCGACGTGTGGGAACACGCCTATTACGTCGACTACCGCAACGCCCGGGCTAAGTACGTGGAGAGCTGGTGGAAGCTCGTGAACTGGCAGTTCGCGGCCAAGAACCTAGAGACCGCGAAGTCCTCAGCCCGCTGAGACCCTAGGATTCCGGCTCGGGCTCCGGCTCGGGCTCCGGCTCGGGGTGGTAGTCGATCTCCGCCCGATACTGGGCTTGGCAGCCGCAGAGTTCCTTGGAACCGGGGTAGGCCGGCTCCCGGCACGGCAGGACGTTCTCGCTCAGAGGCCGCCGGACCTGGACGGCCTGCGCGATGATGTCCCAAAGGTCGAACTTGCCCTTGCCGCAGCGCCCCGGGCAATCCAGGCGGAAACGGCTGGCCTCCCCGGAGTCCAAGTCCAGCGTATGCTCGTCGAGGACCTGGTTCTGGGCGCTCAGGAACTGGACCTGGAGCTTGAAGCTCTTCACGGACGGGAACATCGTCTCCGCCCCGCCCTGCTCGCGGTGGCGCTGGGCCTCGGCGCGCTGGACCTTCTCCTCGTTCTTGTTGGAACCCTTGGCGTGCTTGCGTTTTCGGAAGAATCTAGCCATAAATCTCCTAGGCGGCGAACCGCTTCATGATCAGGCAGGCGTTGGTCCCGCCGAACCCGAAGGAGTTCGAAAGGGCGTACTCCACCTTGGCCTCGCGCGCCTTGTTGGGCACGCAGTCCAAGTCGCACTCCGGATCCGGATTCTCGTAGTTGATGGTGGGAGGCACCTTGCCGTGATAGACCGTCAGGGCCGCGATGCCCGCCTCCACGCTGCCGGCCGCGCCCAACAGGTGACCGGTCATGGACTTGGTCGAGCTGACCATGAGCCCCTGGCTGGCGTAGGTGCCGAAGACCTTCTTGATGGCCATGGTCTCCAGCTTGTCGTTGAAGGGCGTGGAAGTCCCGTGCGCGTTGATGTAGCCGATCTGTTCGGGCTTGAGGCCCGCGTCGTTGATGGCGTTGGACATCACCCGGCACGCGCCGTCCCCGTCCTCGGACGGGGCGGTGATATGGTAGGCGTCTCCGGACATCCCATAGCCCACCAGCTCCGCGAAGATACGGGCCCCCCGCGCCTGCGCCAGCTCCAGGGCCTCCAGGATCAGGACGCCGGAACCCTCGCCCATGACGAAGCCGTCGCGCTCCTTGTCGAAAGGCCGGCTGGCGCGCTGGGGCTCCTCGTTGCGCCGGGACAGGGCCCGCATGTTGCCGAACCCGCCCACGGCCAGGGGCGTGATGGCGGCCTCGGAGCCCCCGCAGATCATGGCGTCGGCATCCCCGCGCTGGATGATGCGGTAGGAATCTCCCACCGCGTGCGCGCCCGAGGAGCAGGCGGTGCAGGTGGCGGTGTTGGGGCCCTTGGCGCCGGTGCGGATGGAGACCTGCCCCGCCGCCAGGTTGATGATGCAGGACGGGATGAAGAAGGGCGATATCTTGCGCGGCCCACCATTCATGAGCGCGGTATGCTCGGACTCGATGGTGGAAAAGCCTCCGATGCCGGAGCCGATGTTGACTCCGACGCGGACCGCGTTGTCCGGCGTGATGGCCAAGCCCGACGACTTCACGGCGAAATCCGCGGCGGCGACGGCGTACTGGATGAAGGGGTCCATCTTCTTGACTTCCTTCTTCTCGACCCAGAGCGAGGGGGCGAAGCCCTTGAGCTCCGCGGCGATCTTGGTGGAGAACAGGGCGGTGTCGAACTTCGTGTTGAGGCCCACGCCGCTCTTCCCCTCCATGAGGGCGTTCCAAGTGAGCTCCGTCCCAATGCCGACCGGGGTTACCAGGCCGATGCCTGTCACGACCACTCTGCGTTTCAAAATGCTTCCTCCTGCGAATCCTGAGATGAAAGCAAGGTTATAATGATACAAAAATGCACTGCCCCGCGCACAACATCGGGGCAGGCTCGACACCCGCGGGGCCTTGCCAGCGTCTAAAGAGCGCTGCGCCCGAAGCCCGGGCGCTCCTGACCCGCCCCACCTTATGACCCCGAACGACAGAGCCGCCGTGCCCGAAGCCTGGAACGGCCCTCCGTTCGACGCCGCCCTGGTCCGCGACGAACTGCTCCACGAACTCTTCGAAGCCGCGGCTGACCGCGCACCCGGGCGCACCGCGATAATCTCGGGAAAGTCGCGCCTGAGCTACGGGGAGCTGGAACAGCGCGCCAACCGCCTGGCGCGCCGCCTGCGCCGGCTCGGCGCGGGGCCGGAGGAAAGGGTCGCGATCCTCCTGCCCCGCGGGGAGCGGCTCTATGAGGCCATGCTGGCAACGCTCAAGGCTGGCGCCGCTTATCTGCCCATCGACCCGGACACCCCCGCGGAGCGCGCCGCCTTCATGATCGATGATGCGCGGGCCAAATGCCTGATCACCTTGGCAGGCGACCTGGGCCGCGGTCTGCCCGAGGGCATCCCGCGGCTGCGGCTCGACGCGGACGCGGACGGGATCGCCTCCGAGTCTTCCGCCCGGCTGGCCCGCACGGACACGGGCGCGCGTCCCGAGAACATCTGCTACGTCATCTACACCTCGGGCACCACGGGACGCCCCAAGGGCACCCTCATCGAGCACCGCAACGCCACCAACCTGGTCCGCGCCGAGGCCAGGCTTTACGGGCTCAATGCCGACGACCGCATCTTCCAGCTCGCCTCGGCGGCCTTCGACGCCTCCATCGAGGAGATCTGGATGGCGTTCTTCCATGGCGCGGCTTTGGTGGCGGGCAGGCGCGAGGACATCCGCCCCGGGCCGGAGTTCTCCCGCGGCCTGGCACGCCAGGGAGTGACGGTCCTCTCCTGTGTGCCCACGTTCCTGGCCATGATAGAGGAAGACATCCCGACCCTGCGCGTGCTCATCCTCGGCGGCGAGACCTGCCCCCCGAGCGTCCCGCAGCGCTGGCACCGTCCCGGCCGCGCGATCTTCAACACCTATGGCCCCACCGAGGCCACCGTGGTCGCCACGGCCGCGGCCCTGGCTCCGGGACGGCCTGTGACCATCGGCCGGCCTTTGACCAACTACCGGGTCTTCCTGCTCGACGCGGACCTCCGCCCCGTCCCCCCCGGCGCTCCTGGCGAGATATGCATCGCCGGCGCGGGGGTCGCGCGCGGCTACTTGAACCGGCCCACCCAGCAGAATGAGAAATTCCTCGTGACCGACGCCTTGACCGGTTCCCCGTTACGCCTCTACCGCACCGCCGACCTGGGGCGCTTCACGCTGGAAGGAGAGATCGAGCACCTGGGCCGCAACGACGACCAGATCAAGGTGCGCGGCTACCGGGTGGAGCTCTCGGAGATCGAGGAGGCCCTAGCCGAGTGCCCGGGCGTACTCGCCGCGGCCGTCGCCCTGCACCAGCAGACCCAGCGCCTGGCCGCCTATGTAGTCCCCAAGGCCGGCGAAAGGCTGGACCGCGAGGGCCTGCGCCGCAGCCTGACCCAGGTGGTGGAGCTGGTGCGTGAGGGCATGTCCTTTTCAGACGCCTTGGAACAGGCGGGCTCTTTCCCCCCCATCTACCGC
>Ga0118677_10004468_pt1 | contig 25439 bp, 19 predicted proteins | sample AliMusrvi5mmetaG_FD_86154 | JGI IMG/M metagenome (GOLD analysis project Ga0118677, IMG submission 86154)
CCCAATACCCGATATACTCTTTGAGCACGACGGTATTGCGGTTCAACGCATCCGGATTGGGAAGCAGCATCTGTAGACTCCAGCGATCCGCGCGCGTGCGTGCCAAGGAAGCCTCATAGTCTGTCGCCGCCGGAATCACGTCGAAGTCGGCACGCTCAAACAACAACTGCGCCCGTCGCATGTGCCAGGCGGACGTGACCAGCAGGACGCGCCGGCCGCAACCCATGCGCGCCAGCAGCGCCGCCGTAAATTGGGCGTTTTCCGCCGTGTTCCGGCTTGCGTGCTCCACGTGGATGGCGGCTGCTGGTACACCAAAGTCCAGCAGGAGCGTCACAGATGCGGCATCATCTCCCGTGCCGGTGACAATCACGACCGGCGCCTTGCCGGCCTTGTACACCCGCGCAGCATGCCAGAGGCGATCGGCAGATCCGCTCATGTCCGGATAGGGAATCAAGGGTGGTGCAGCCTCCATCATGCTGCCGCCCAGCACTACGATCGCATCGGCCGTCGGCAGATCTTCGGCCAGGTGCGGCGGATACTGGCGCTCCAGCGTGGAGCCGAACCATCCGTAGAACGGCATTGAAGTCCACACCAGCAGCCAAAGTCCCGTCAGCGCCAGTCCGAGAACCGCCCCACGCCGCCGGCCTCGATAGGCCTGCCGCCAGGCAAACAAACCCAGCAGCAGCGCAATCACCAGCGGACTGGCCAGCCAAGTCAGGAATTTGGTCAGGGCAAGCATGGGAACGTCAGAGGATAGAGATCAGAAGACAGAAGTCAGCGGTCAGACGTCAGGGGTCAAAACGAATCGTATTCGTACATGGCACGCAAACGGCAGTAACTGCCGTTGTTCATGCGCTGCGTCTAGCCTGCCACCCTTTTCCAACCGTCCAGGGAGCCGTGCGTAGAAGCGCCTCGCCCAATCCAATACACACCGCCATGGCCAGTAACGTGATGCCGATCGTTACCGCACTACTCTCCAACAGGGTTTGCCGATATGCGTCGCGACAGAAAGGCACCCGGGTCTGCATGGCGACCACAATGAACTTGTGCGCCACCATGATGCACAAGGAGTGTTTGCCTGCCAATTCGATCCATTTCCCGCCACCGAACAAACTGATCCCCACCCACCCGGCGATGGAAACACACGCCGTCATCACGTAGATGGTGTGCGCCCGCAATGTAACCGTAAAATCCGTATACGGATTCCCCAAGGCCACTACCAACCCAACCAGCACCAGCAGACTCGAGAGCAAACATCCGCCTGTCCGATTGGGCGGCGCGCTGTCTTGTGGAATATGCGCCGCGCATAAACGCCCCAGCGCCAGAAATACGCCGAGTTGCAGAGCCCGTAAGACGCCGAATGGCAAATCCGGCATTTCATACGATTTCACGCAACACCCTGCCAGCAAAAACAGTGCGACTGACCAGACACGACTGAATCGGCCTCTGCTGTAGCGCTCATACCCATAGTAAGCGACTTCGCAGGTGAACAGGCACATCAGAAACCAGAGAACGGAATTTTGGCGGAGACCGTTGCCGTTGGGCCAGCCGCCACCATGCAGCAACCCGACCAGCGGCGTCCACCAGTCCATCTGCCGGAAGATCGAATCATAATACCCGGTCGTACTGCTCGCGGCCCAAGTTGCCCACAACAGTCCACTCATCGCCAGATAGATGCCGTAGGAGACCAACCCCCAGAACAGATACGGCACCAGCAACGCGCGCGCCTTCCTACCAACAAACGCACCGAAGGGCTTCCCTGCAATGGAATACGTTACGCCGGCGAGAAAAAAGAACAGTTCAACATGAAATGAGTATAGATACTTATAGACTCCCGTAAGCACTTCCGCATTGCTGCCGGTAGACAGATGAATACCTCCTCCCGCGACATGTCCCAAAACAATCAATAGGATGCCCCACCCTTTTGCCCGCTGCACCCATGCGATGTATTTGCTTGCCATTGCTTCTCTTTGTACGTTCCCGCCCTATCGCCGAACGCCCCGACCGTCCGGCAGATCCTTGCCTTACACCGGCAGATTGCGGGTCCGCCGGCGGAGTTCCTGCACCTTGAGATCGATCATATATTCGTAAATGGCGCGCAAATGGCAGTAGTGCCAGCCGGGCTCACCGTCCAAAAATCCCATGCGCACGAAATAGAGGTAGCAAAACACCAGCGCCGGGCGGCAGGGCAGACGATAGGCGAGTTGTTTCAGTGCCTTGCGCCGAACCACTGGATCGCGGTTGCAGATCCCGGACCACCGCATCGGCATGCGCGTTTCCTTCACCAGCGCCTCCGCCTCCATGGTCGAATACCGGTTGTGCCGCTCCAGCCAGAAGGCGATCCCCTTGTTGAACGGATGATGGATGAAATGCCCCTTGAGCTTCGCCACCTTTCCGTCCGTGTGCAACTCCTCGTTGATCTCGCGTTCCACCCAGACCCTGCCGACGCGCACCAGACGCGACGCCCAGGTCGGGTAGCCGGAACTGCGCCGCAGCCAGCGCCCCATGAACATGTCCTTGCGTCGCAGCCGGAAAACCGCCACGTCGTCCGGGGCATTCCGGACAGCCGCCAGCATCTCATCCCGCAGGTCTTCCGGGACGCGCTCGTCCGCGTCCATCAAATAAATCCAGGGGTGCGTAAACTTCACGTCCCGCAGCGCATGATTGCGTTGATTGGCGTAGTTGTCGAACCGGCGTTGGACCACACGCGCGCCGGCTGCCTTCGCAATCTCGACCGTGCGGTCCGTGCTGAAAGAATCAAACACCACCACATCGTTGCAGCGATCAACACTTTTCAAACAATCCGAAAGGTTCGCTTCCTCGTTACGCGTCAGAATCAATACGGAAAACCCCGTGCTGTTCGTTGCATTCATGCGTGGCCTTACCGACGCCTACCGTTTACCGAGAGAAAACGAAGACAGGCCGTAACCCTTTAAGAAGCCAAGGCGACACCACAAACAACCTTGCCGGAGCATTCGAAGTGCGACTCGCGTTTTGGACAACAGGTAGGCGATCGTTAGAAATCGCGAAGACTTCTTTCCGGCGTAGCGCATGCGCAGTAATTTCGTTTCCGCGGAACAAACATCCTGCCGACACGTCGTTTTGGATGTCGGATGCATTCGAAAAGCGCTGACATATTTCTTTACGTGAAGCACATCGCCCGCTGCCGCAGTTTTAAGAATCAGGTCATAGTCCATAACAAATTGCCATTTGGCATCGAAACCACCGGCAGCGCGCACAATTGCCGTATTAAAAATAGCGGCCGCGTTCTGAATGGTCAGGTAACTGTAAATGCAATCGTTGTAATTGAAAGTCGGTTGTCGGCGGGCGGACAATATCTTTCCGGCAGCGTCAACAATCACGTAATCTCCGTATACAATAGCCGGTTGCCGGCCGGTTGCCCGAAAACGCTCATCGGCGGCAAGGGAAAGCGGCTCCAATCCTTCCCCAAGATAGAAATCGTCCGCATTGAGCCACCCGAAGAACTCCGTCTTCACCAACGCAAGCGCCTTGTTTAACGCGTCGGCCTGTCCGTCATCCTTCTCGCTCTTCCATTCAAACCCGCAGCGTGGATGGGTTCCGGCAAACATCCGCAATGCTTCCACCGTTCCATCCGAACTGAGGCCGTCCATAACGATGTGTTTTTCTACAACGCCAGGAATCTGCTTCTCCACGCTTTCGAGGCATTGGAGCAAATAAGGTTCCGGGTTGAAACAAGGCGTAATAACCGTTATCGAAGGCATGGCGATCAGTCGTTCGGTTTCATGATGCGCCGTTTGAGAGGTCGACAGGGATTCCCCGCACATACCATATCCGGCGGCATATCCTTGGTAACCACCGATCGCGCCCCAACGACCGATCGATCGCCGATCGTAACGCCCGGCCCAACATATGCTTCTGCGCAGACCCAACACCCCGCTCCAATCGTAATTGGCGCGCGAATGAGCGGCATGCGAAAATCGGAATAATCGTGCGAACCTGCGCAGAGATGCACGCGTTGGGATATGCACGTGTGTTTGCCAATGTGAATGGGGCCCAGTGAATACAATATCGCTCCATAACCGATGATTACAGCATCGTCGAGCGTAAGCATCCAAGGCAGGGCGATGCGAACGGTTGGATAAACAACTACTTCCTTGCCAAGGCGCGCCCCAAAGCATTTGAGAAGAAACCGATGCCAAAATCCAAAATAGCGAGGTACGGGAACGAAAAAAACCCAATACACGCAGTTCCAGATCAGACGCGCAATTCTTTCCCAGCACGGATATGGATTTTTATGGCCTCGCCCGTCTTGAAGCTGCGGTTGCGGGATGGGATCATTCATAGTGCGTCTTTCTTCCATTTTGCCTTTACGCCCTTCGATCGGCTTCCCGGCGCGGAGCATAACCCGTTCAACTAGGAAAACGTTCACTTTATCGTCTTTCCCCGGGCATGCAACTGAAATCCGAGAATCGATCTGTCCGCTCATCCGTTCTTCGCGGACAGCAATGTTCCATCACGGCAAGAGCCGTGGTGCAAAACAGTATTGTCAGTACCGCAGGTGTATTGCTAGCCAGCAAAATTGGTTTCGTAACATACGAAAACAAAGTCGAGGAATATGCTACGGCAATGAGCGTAACCAGCACCCGTGTCCATTTTCGCTCACAACTGCCTATGGGAGTGTCAAAACAATACTTGTCCAGAATCATGGCGACCGGACCGGCCAGCATGGGCAGTTTGTAGTCATAACTGACAGCCGGTATCAATAAAGCCCCGGCAGTGCATGCCAACAACAAATGTTGGTTTATCGTTGTCTGCCGACGACGAAAAGCAACCAACAGGACAATGCCAATGCATGCCGCGACGACGCCCAACAGTAGAAGCTCTATCACGCCAGCGTATTTTACCGGCCACGTCCAATCGAAGGAGTGCACTCCTTTCCCCACCAGTTTCGCGGGCAAATTTACGAACGATCGAATGGAAAGATTGCTGGCCGCGATGTCGGGTTTTGTGATCCGTCCCGCAACCGTGCCAAAAAACACCCGGATGCCTTTCGGGCCTAATACAAAAAACAAGGCGGCATTAATTATTGCAATTCCGGCCAACCTCCTAAAGTTCTCCTTCCAGTTTGTCCAATCGCGCACGAACATCACCACGAATATGGCCGGGTATAACTTCATCTGAACGGCAATCGAAAATAAGGCGATCGAAAGAAACCGATACCGGTAATGGTTGTGAAATATCCAAAACGAAAGCAAGCATATTGCCATGACAATCACGTTTATTTGGCCACGTTCGACTTCAAATTGAAAGCCGTATGAGACCAGCCCGGTTGTCAAAATAACTGCCGTAATTGGAGACAGTCGTCGTGTAGAAGTCGTCCAAAGCGGAGGGATCGTTGCCATGAATACCAAAGCGGTTATCGTGGCGAAACTGATGATTGCATAGGCTACGCGGGGATCCACTACCAGCAACAGCGAATACACAACTGTTGCAAAGGGAGTGTACATGCTGTAACAAGAGTCCGATAAATTCCGCCCCAAAAACCATTTCTCAGTGTCACCCAAGGTTTCGTGGAGGTCCGTGCCGATAGGGCTCATTATGGGAATATACGACGGAAACTGCATTAGGTGGTTTGCGTTAAGAAAAATTGGAACAAAGAAGAAAACTATATACGACAAGAGAAAGCCCAAAAAGACCCATGCATATAGCGGGGTGTGGGTTATCCGTTTATGTATCTGATGTAGAATGTCCTGCTCGTTTCTATGCATCGGCATTTCCCCTTTGTTGCATTTGCGATGAAATATCAGGTTGGGATCTGTTGCAGAGGTCCTTCGGCAAACATCGGCGGTTCGCAACCCGCCACCAGCGCCGCACTCACCGCAATCAGTCGCTGCGCCGCGACGTCCGGCGCCCAGTGGGACCAGATCGTCCTCTGTCCCGCCCCGGCCAGCCGCTGCCGCAGCGCCTCGTCCGCTTCCAGCCGCGCCAGGGCCGCAGTCAGGGCCGCTACGTCTCCCGCGCGGAATAGCAACCCGTTGTGACCGTCCCGAATGAGTGTGGCGGCGGACCCCGCTTCGCACGTTGCGATCACCGCGCACCCTTCCAGCATGGCCTCGTTCACAACCGCGCCCCATCCCTCATAGCCGTTGCTGGGCAGGACATAGACATCGGACTTGCGCATCCACTGCCGCACTTCGCCGATGGGTACGGGGGGGTGGAACGAAACCCACGGTGCGGAAGCGCCGGTCGTCTTGTCATCCGCCTTTCGTGTGAGGCGTGTGGCAAGCTGTCGCAGCCGAGGCTCCTCCGCCCCTTCGCCAACCAGTGACAACCGAATATCGATCCCGCGTTGCCACAGGGCGCCGACCGCCTGGATCAAGGTGTCCACGCGTTTCAACGCCAGCATGCGTCCCGCCCAGAGAACCCGCATTGGTCCCGCGCGCCGACGGAGATCGGGGAGCGGCGCGGATGGCGAAACGAAATACCCCCACAGCAACATGGGATTCCCACCACAAGCCGGCGCGAAAAGTTTTCGGAGACGCGTCTCGTCGCGGACGGCGTGAATGCCGATCGGCAGGTAGTGAAAAGCCGGCGACCCCATCCACCGGCCAAGCCGCTGCGCCCGAAGCAGATGCGGGGGATTCAGCAGGCGCAGCATGCCAAGCGGCGGCTTAAACCATCGCTCGGAAGTGTACATCGTCTGCCTGCCGCGATCGACCCTCCACTTGATCCGCGGATGGTCGCGATCGCCGAAAAGCGCCAGATCCGCTTCCCGAATCCATTGGTCCGCTTCCGCTACCCGGTCCGCATCCCGGTCGAGTTGGATCAGCCACGACTGCCGCTCATCCGGCCATCCCAGCGCGTTACGCTCCGCAGAGTGCCCGGCAGAAACGACGTACCGAAAGTTTTCCGCACCCAGACCAGCCGCCAGCTCTTGCATGACAGGCAGTTCGTGCGGGCTCAATTGTCCTGTGGCGACGCAAATACGCATAGGGTAACGTCAACCGACACCGTAGCAGCAGACAGTCCCTAGGAGCCTGTCGGACTTAGCCTCTTGGTCGCGCCAAACCTTGTGCCGACAGGCTCCTAATCGGGAAACCCGCCGTAAACGGCTCGCTGCTGGCGCAATAAACAGCCAAATTGGTTGTAAAAATGGTCTTTTTCTTTCACTTACACGCAAATCTGTCGCTTGGCGGCGGGTTTCCAAGAACTAGTGGTGTGTCCCCAAAATCAGTAGACACGCAAACTTGCCTGATCATGGATTCCTTGCTCACGCCCATGCGCTCGAAATCGATAGAGAACGGCGGCGACGGCGCGCCGCCCTCCAGCGAAAAAATCAACCGACCGTTCGTTAAACACCTGGAGGGCCGCGCGCCGTCGCGGCCGTGTCTGTACGTGGACAAGTGCGTGTTTGGCGCAAGAAACGTCGCAAACGGCCACCGGATGTGTCTAGCTATTTCGGGGACGCTACACTAGCAGCCTGTCGGCACAAAGTTTGTGATCGTCAGGCTAAGTCCGACAGGCTGCTAGGCAGTTAGCCTTCCAGATCTGGCCTCCCACCGCTGCTGCGGTCAAGGAGTTGCCCGCAGCTACATACCGCGAACCCGCCCATACAAATCCATGATCCGCCGGGCGATAGCCCCCCAGGCATATTGCTGTTCCACCAGTTCACGCCCGCGCCGCCCCATCGCACGCCGCTCGTCATCTGCCAGCGACATGGCCGCATCCAGCGCCGTTGCGAGCGACTCCGCGCCCAGATCCACCCACCAGCCGCAGCGGGGGGAAGAAGAGTGAGCGGTGAGCGGTGAGCGGTAAGCAGTTGTGGGCGGCGGGTGGCAGGCAATCTCCCCACTGCTCACTGCTAACTGCTCTCTGTTCCCTGTCGACTGTTCACTGCTAACGGCTAACTGTTCATTGTTCACTGAACCTTCCAATACCGCCCACGGCGTCCCTTTGGTCGCGATCACCGGCACTCCGCACGCCAGCGATTCGAGGACCACCAGTCCGAAATTCTCCATGAAGGATGGCAGCACAAAAAGATCTGCCTGCCGCAAAAGTTGCCACTTCTGCGGATCGTCCAGTGGACCGGTAAATGTCACCGTGTCCGTTATGTTGTGCTGCCGGATGCGTTCCATCAAGGCCAACTGAAACCCTCCTTCATCCGGCCCGGCCAGGATCAATTGCCAATCTTTCGGTCGCACAGCACTCCAGGCATCCACCAGATTCATCAGCCCCTTGATGGGATGCAGGCGCCCGAGGAAAATGACCTTGCGCGGCGGGTGTCCGTTCCGCAGTTCCTGCCAGGGTGGCACGTTCAATCCGTGGGGGATGGTCACCACCTGCCCCGGAAAACCGAACGCCCGCACGGACGCAGCCTCGGCTTCGCTCGTTGTCACCACCGCCGCCGCCTGCCGCAGATCCCTGCGTTGATAAATTCGCCATGGCAGAAACTTCTTCCACGCCTTATGCCGGAAGGCCCATGGCATCAGCATGCCATGCGTGCTGACCACATACGGTATTCCCCGGCGGCGCGCAGCCGCGCAGGCCAGATGCACCTCGGCCATCCAGAGCCCGTGGATGTGGACCAGATCGACCCCTTCGGCCAGCACTGCCTCCAATTGGTTTCGAAAACCCACCGCCAGGCTCAGCCGCAGCCCTGCGATTCCGCGACTGGGACATAGAACCCGCCGAACGCGGGCATCTACCGGATAATGCGCCCCCTTGCCTTTCCCGGCCAGGATCGTGACTTCCGTTATGTCCGCGAGGGCGGAGCACAGTTCGCACACAGAAGCCGCCACGCCGGCCCCGTTGCGGTCCGTAGAACCGACGACGTGAAGGATGTGCAGTTTCTGCATGGAGGGCAACCCACTAAATACGCGAAGGCCACCATTTTTCGCGTGTTTAGCGTGTTTCGTGGACAATCTCAGATCCGTTGCAACGGGCCTTCCGTATAAACCGGCGGGGTGCGGCCGGCAATCAGCGCTTCGCTGAATGCGAGCAGGCGTTCTGCCGCCACATCTGGTGTCCATGCCGACAGGATCGTCTCACGGCCGGCCGCCGCCAACCGCTGCCGCAGGGGTTCGTCGCGCGCCAGCCGAAGCAACTGCTGCGCCAGCCCCTGCACATCGCCTGGACGAAATAGCAGCCCATTCGCGCCATCGCGCACCAATGTCTGCGCCGAGCCTGTCTCGGGCGACGCCACCACGCAGGCGCCCTCCAGCATGGCTTCGTTCAGCGCCACGCCCCACCCTTCGCATCCGTTGCTGGGCAATACATAGACATCCGTCTGGCGCAACGCTTCCCGCACCTGCGCCACCGGCACGGGCGGTTCGAAGGTCACGCTGTCGTAGCAACCGAGCCGGCGCGCCAATTGTCGCAGGGCTGTCTCTTGCTCGCCACACCCAATCAGTCGTAATTGGCAAGCGCTCTCTTGTTCGCGACAGATTGCAACGGCGCGGATCAGCGTATCCACGCGCTTCCACCCCAGCATGCGCCCAGCCCAGAGGATGCGCAGATCCGCCTGCCGTGGCCGCCGTTCGGCGGGCGCGGCAGGCGGATCAACAAAATACCCCCAGAGCCAGGAACGTCCGGGCAGACGGCAGACAACTCGCATGTCCCGCACAGCCGGAAGACCAATCGCCAGATGGTGAAAATGCGGCGATCGGGCCAGACGCCGGAAGCGCAGCGCCATGCGGAGAAAACGAGGATGCAGCAGCCGCCCCATGCCAATCGGCGGCAAAAACCACCGTTCCGCCATATAGAGCAGTAACTTCCGTTCTGCCAGCCGCCGTTCGAACAACCCCAAGTCGCGGTTGCCGCACAGGACAACATCCGCCTCCTGAATCCATCGTTCCGCTTCGTGCGCCCGCGCTTCGTTGCGCCAGGACTCCAACAGCCATGGCGGCTGCTCCGCGTTCACCCACCCTAGTTGTGCGCGCTCTACGCTCAGTGGCGTAATAGCCACATACCGGAATTGCGCCGCGCCCAGCCGCGCCACCAATTGCCGCGCCAGGGGAAGTTGGTGCGGGCTGATGATGTTGGTGACAAGCGTAAAACGCATGTGAAAGGCGGTTGTTCCGGGAATTCAGAATTCAGGAGTCAGAATTCAGAATGGAGAAATCAATCCCGGCATTCTCTCGTAACAATCTGGGAAACTTGTTCCGGCTTTTCATTCTGGCTACTGGATTCTGAATCCTGAATTCTTCTCTTCACCCGAACGTCCAGTTGGCCTGCGTGCCGAGCGCCTCCTGCGGACGGGATTTCGTCCGGTTATACCGGATGCGGTGCAGGTCCAATAGCAACGCGCAGAAACAGAGCGTCCAGAACATGCCGCCACCGGCGCTGGGTGAAAAAAGGGTGGCCTCGCCCATGTTCAGCATCAGAAAGGTCGAAAAGGTGCTCAAAAAACAGTAGCACTGCCGACGTAAAAGCGTGGTGTAAAGAGTAAATAGAAACACAAATATAATCGTGGCCCCCACCACGCCGCTCTCTTCCAGGATCATGGTTGGCGTCACGCCTTTTTCGATCTGGGTAGAGAAAAAATCCTTGAAGCTCGTAAAACTGCGTTCCCGCAACTCCTCCGACACCTGAAAGCCAATGCCAAAAACCGGATGCGCATAGAAGGTCGCCAACTCGTCTTTGGCGATATCCAACCGCGAGGCCGTTAATATTTCGGATAACGACTGGCCTTGATCTGCCACATACTGCTCTTCCTTCGACGTCTTTTTTTGGAGAAAATTGGATGCCCCCGCGCGCAGGCTCTGGCTGGTGGCAAGGCCAAGGGCCAATGCCAGACACCCCAGCAGAAAAATCCCCTGCACGGTTCGCCGCTTCCGCGCCGGCACCTGCCGGTTGCGCATGAGAAAAAACCAGACAATCAACGTCGAACCCAGATACGCCAGCATGCCGGTGCGACACGAAGAGTAAAAGATCAGCACGGGTATGCAGCAGAGCAGCACCTGGTGAAGTTTGCCGCCGGAACGGAGATTAAACAAATAGTCCGACAGAAGAAACGCATTCAAAATGGCGAGCACCGTTCCCAAGGCCTGGGAATGGTACGTGACGCCGTTGAAAAGGCCGTAGGTGTCATCCAAAAGACTGGCATTCCCCATCGCCGCGGCTTGCGCCACCATGGAGTAGCCGATTGCGGGAAACGGCACGGTCAGCAGCGACCCCAGGATTAGGAAACAAGCGATGGCAAGCACGGCAGACCGTACCGGGCCGGGGTGAATCTGCTTGTGAAGCATGACCGACACCAAGGCGAGCTGCGTACCGATGAAAAAAAGGAAAAAAACGGCTTTCGCGGCGCTGACAGCCGGCACGTAACTGGCGGGCGACAACAGCAGCATGACAACTGCATATCCGATCAACCAGCCGAACGGTTCCAACACATGGTACCGTTCGCGGACGGCGGATGCCTGGAGGAGCAGGACAAAGCAGAGGAGTATGAACACAAGTCTGGCCGCCAATTCAAAGGCGATGGTCTGTGGACACAGAACCCAGTTTGTAAAGTTCAGCGTGGGAATGAGCAGAAGCGCATAAAACGCGATCGTAGCCTGGCCACGCAGGGCTGCGACCACAACCAGCGCGGCTAGCGCGAATGCCAGGGGCGGAAAAAAGCGAAACAGCAGCATGGCGCAACCAAGAGCCAGCACAAACTTCCAGATGTTCGCGACCGAGATTTCCGTCAGCCGTTCCTGCTTTAGACCAAGCAACGGTATCATTTCGCCACCTCTCCCGGGCTTGTCGGTTTCATCATGGCCGACATATCCGCACCTGCCGGCGGCAACGTCCGGAGCACGCGCGCGGGAACGCCGCCAACCAGACACCGCTCGGGAACATCCTGTGTGACCACAGCGCCCGCGGCGGCAACCGCCTTGGCGCCAATCTTCACGCCCGGCAGCACCACCGCACGCGCGCCCAGCCAGACGCCGGCGCCAATCTCCACATCCAGATTGATCCCCGGACCGGCCGAGTGCGGGCCTGTTGGATCGATCTCGTGCGTACCGGTGCCAAGAAACACCTGCGGGCCAATGTCCACACACGAGCCGATCCGGACCGAGGCGTTGGATGCAATAAACGCGCCATGCCCGATCCAGACATCATCGCCGATCTCCAGCGCGCCCGTTCCGAAGAACATGGCCGAGGAACAGATCCGGACGTTCTGCCCGACGCGAGCGCCGCACCACCGGAGCAGCCGGGCTTTGCAGGCAAAGCCGCGCGTTTCCGGCAGGAAATGGACCAAAGCCCGGTACCAAGCCAGGCGGACTGCCGCAAGTTTCATGGCGTTTCCTTCCTCCCGGTATTTTCCAGAACTTCACGATAAATGGCGGCAAGTTGCGCGCAGACAATCGGAGTGTCGAATCTTGACTGGACAAGCCGATAGGCCCGTTCTACGAGCGCCTCTTTCGCCTCCACATCTTTTAACAGTTGCACAACCTGATCCGCCACACGTTGACAATCGCGTTCCTGTATCAGACAGGCAACACGGCCAAAATCGGCCTGCATGGCAAACACCTCTTCCACCCCGCCAGGCGACACGAATCCAACCACCGGGGTTCGCATCGCGAACGCCTCCAACAATACGGTCGGCATCCCTTCCCACACCGAGGTGATCAAATACAGATCCAATGCGCCAATGATTCTTCGTGCGTCCAATCGATATCCCAACCAATGAAACCGGTCGTTTAACTGTAACCGCGCGACCTCTTGTTGCAGCTTGGGAAGCAAGAACCCATCGCCAATTGCGATAAAATGGCAATTTTGCCGTGCATGCAAGCAAGCACATATCTTGATAAACGAAAACCAGTCTTTTTGTTCCGCCATGCGCCCGGCCATGCCAATCAGGCAAACATCGGATGGGATGCGGAGTTCACGCCGCAGCCATTCGTTATCTTTACGCGGCATTTCGTTAAGTGTGATCGGGTTGTAGCAGACGACTGTTTCTTTGTGGCCTGGTCGCGCATGGGCGTCAATCCATTTTTTTACGGGTGTTGAGATTATGATGGTTTTTGCTATGCGCCGGTTCAGGATTGGACTACAGACCCAGTTTATGATTCGATACGCCACCGGTTGATACTTCTTCACGGCATCTCCGAATCCATGGATGGTAACGATCAACGGTATTTGCCGCGAAAACAATCCCAGATACAGACCTACATAAAAAGAAATGACATGGCCATGAATAATATCCGGCCGGAAATCGTTCAGGACTTTCTTGAACCGACATGGAATATGTGGATCGTGGCCATGGGGCACGTGAAGGTTGTATACCTTGACGCCGATAGCCGTCAGTGCCGCGCTTAGTTCCCCGGGCTTGTGGGTGATACACACGCCAACGTCCATGTTGTTTTTCAAGTTCCCGGCCAGCGAGAGAATATGCCGCGCAATCCCGTCGCACAGATCGTCTGCCGAGATCAGAAACAGGATACGTAGCGGTTTGGTCACCCGTGTCACAGGATACACATCCTTTCCTATTTCATACATGCGCCACGCGCCTGAAATTACAAGGCATCCGAACGCATCCGTTCCGGGGCAGCCACCCGCTGGATTGCGCGCTCCAGCGGCCCCAGACAGCGCTCGTTCGAAAAAACATCCCGCACGTTCTCCGCTGCCTTTCGCCCGATCTCCCGCAACCGGTCGGTGTCGGACAGCAGCGCATCCAGCCATCCCCCGGCCAGTATGCCTTCCATTTCTTCCAGAATCAGCACGTTCTTTCCATGTTCACACGGGATGCCTTCCAAGGCCTTGCGTGTGGCCAGCACCGGCTTGCCAAAGTTCATGGCCTCGACGACTTTGACCTTGATCCCGCTTCCCTTGGGGATCGTGCCCACAACGATTTTACAGCCATGGTAGACGGCCACCAGATTGTCCACCTCGCCCAAAAGACGCACGCGCGGATTCCCGGCTGCCATGCGCCGCGCGATTCCGCTCCTGCCAATGCTGCCGGCAATGGCCAGGCTCCACGTGTTGGCACGCCGAAACGCCGCGCTTTGGCAAACACGCGCAAAATGCTCCAAAGACATGCGGTTCTGCGCGCTGTCCCCGCCCACAAACGCAAAGTCGTATGGCGTCGCCAGACCATCCTCCGCCGGGGGATGCGCCGATCCCAGCGGCATGCCGATCGAAATGATCCTGTCCGGAGGGATCCCCGCCCGCGCCAAAAGCTCCGCTTCATAGTCTCCCAACACAATGATGCACGCAAACTTCCGGAGTACATGCAGCTCGAACAGGCGGTTCACGGCAACACGGATTCCCGCCAGCGGACCGTCCCCCAGAAAGCTGCGCAGCCGGAAGAACACGATGTCGTGGGTCAGAACCATCGTCCGATTCGCACAAGACTTCGGGATCATTTGAAACCAGGTCGCATAGTTGAAAAGGATGCAATCCGCATGTTCGAAGTGGGGCCTGAGCCTGTGCCGCAGCCAAAGGCTGGTGGCGGTGGTCCTGGTCAGATCGATGCCGGGCAGTCGCAACAACCGGTTGAGCAACCGCAAAAAACGGGGAAATTCCGACATCTGCACACAGACCAGTTCGTCGCAAAGTTGGCTGTATTCTGTCTGCGCAACAGGCCGGTCAGACACCATGATTAACTTGATTTTGAACCGCTCCTGCTGAACGAGGTGTTCCAGAACGGCGGCGGTGAACCGCTGGTTTCCCTGACGGCACGGTAGCAGCGTTCCAAAAAAGAAAAAGACGAGCGTCGGTTTCATGATGATCCGGCACACGATACAAATTAGACTTCCTGCCAATTCAAATCCTTCGCTTGAGGCCACCGAACCTTACGAGCCAGTTCACTGTAAGGGTCTTTCACACAGGAAGCGGCGTCAACCTCTGGAAAAACTGCTTCTGCAATACCTGTTTTTATAAAGAACGCGTTGAAACCATATCGATGCGCGCCAACTAAGCGGTAACCTTTTTGTTTGCCAAGTTTGCACATAGCCGCCAATGAGGCACCTCTAAAATTCTCAGTGGCCGCAATAAAACCTGAATGGTATGGAACCGTCAACGCCCTGTCGGGAGGAATTGGGTTGTGCGTTTCACATACTACAACTTGTGGTTCAATTACTGTGACTGCTTTCCAGATCCAGTAATCCATGCCATCAATATCCAAACTCAACAAGTCAATTGGCCCGCTCACGCCAGACTGCGCAATCTGTTCATTTACGTTCTCCGCGGTGATCCAGGCTTTTGTAAAACGCGGCGGATAGAGAAAAGTGTCCTTGTGTTGCGAGAAGAAGGCTCGTCCATCTGCCACGCCTTTTTCGCTCCCGTCGAATAAATGTCCCCACCAACCATGGTTAAGAATAAGATTGGTTGTGTTGCATTCGCGCCCGTTACCCGCACATATTTCTACGCATGTGCGGTTAATGGGGGGAATGATGGAAAATAAATAGAGCAAGATGCCGTCTTCTTCAAATTGCGAATACTTTCGGAAACCTGTGTCCCTTATGTTGGGCAGCCATTCAATCCCTTTGGACGCCATTAAACGATACTGCTGCATAAGAACCTTTTGTGCCGCAACTTCATCGCGGTTGAAATAAGGTCCAATTACCGGTTCCAATTCCGCAAGCATTGATCCAGCCAGTCGCTTGAGTATTTTCTTAAGAAAATGCTTCATCGTTGACTCCTCTTTCCGTCCAACAGTCGCATGACAGATTTCGTGGCTTTCAAAAAACCCGATGCGCTGAACTACGGGTAACTCTTCCGCACCAGTCACACCTGTGTCCCGGCGCCAGCCGGACACAGCCGGCCGACAACCCGCCGTACGCCGGTCATTACGAATGCCCGTTCGACATGATCGAGTCCCACCAACCAAGCGAAGAGGCACACGACGGCCGCACTGCCGGGCAGCACCAACAACAGCCGGAGCGTCGAAGGCGGCGTCCACACGCAAACCGCGCCAACCAGGACCACCGTCGGCACGGCCACGACAGCGCACCGGGCAACCACGTTGCGCAGCCACCGGCCGACCGGCACGCCGAGCAGGTGGCGCACCCAGAAGACGCGCCCCAGCGTGCATGCCGCGCCCGTGAGCAGCGAACAGCCGAGGGCCGCCTCGGGCGAACCGCCGGCCCGCAGCACCAGCCACGCCAGCGGCAGCGTCAGGATCAGCAACCCGCCCAGCGTGGCCTGGTAAACGGCGATGCGGCCGTACGCGAAAACCGCCACCGTGTACCCGGTGCTGAGTTTGTCCACGAAGAAGGTCAGCAGCACAATCCGGCAGAAGGTTCCGGCATGGGCCGGCACCTCGCGCAGCCAGAGCTTGAGCACGCCGTCCATTTCCGCAATCAGGGGGATGATCGCCATCATGGTCAGCAGCACCGAAAACTTGCTGGCCCGCAACGCCAGCGAGATCATGCGGTCGCGTTCGCCGCGCCCCTCCGATGTCGTGATTTCCGGCGCCAGCGCGCCGAACAGCCCCTGCGAAATGTTTTCGGTCTGCCCGGCGATCTGGTTTGCGACTCCCAGGGCGGAGTTCATGCGCGCGCCGCAGAAAACATTCATCAGCAGCACCATCCCCTGGCTGCGCCCCAGGTTGCCGATCGTGGAGAAAAGCGTCCAGCCCGCGAAAGAGGTCAGTTCCCGCATGCGCAGCCGGTCCCACCAGTAGCGCCACCGCACCCGGCACTCCGGCACGGCCAGCCGCAGCCGAACCATCTGCGCCACCAGAATCGTCAGCGTGATGCCGGTCATGCCGATCGCATACAGCAGCAGCCGGTCCCCGGCAAACCCGAGCAGTGTATGCGCCAGCAGGACGGTCAGCACCGATCCCACCACGTTGAACACGGCCAGTTCCAGCAACAGTTGCCGGGCGGTGAACATGCCGGTGAACGGCACCGCAGCGATGCTGAAGAAGGCCGAAAGCAGCGTGCAGCGGAAGACCCACAGGCAGGTTGCCATCCGCTCCGGCGGAATGTTGAGCACGCGCTGGAGCAACCAGTCCCCCACCGGCAGCCCCACCACCACAACGGTCGTGGCCAGACAGAGATGGATGGACAGCGAAGCGTTGAACCAGCGCCGCACTTCCTCCACGTCGCCCTGCCCGATGGCGTAGGCGAAGTGGCGCTGCGCGCTCCCGGCCAGACAACTGTTGACGAAAGTCAGGAACCCCATGACCCCACCGACCACGGCGAACAGGCCATAGTCCACCTCTCCCAGCCCCGCCAGAATCCAGCGTCCGCTTAACAGCCCCAGCCCGGCTGTGAATAGCAGCCGCGCATAGGTTGCGCAGGCGTTGACGACCACGGTGGTGTTGCGATTCATCCGGCTGCGCCCAATCCCTTCGTCAGCACGCAGCGGACGCTTTCCGCAAAGGCCTCGAAACTGCACACCGCCTTGATTCGTGCCGTGGTCCGTGCCTGGAGACGGAGACGCTCCGCCGGATGCTCCAGCAGCCACAGCGCCCGTGCCGCCAGTTCTTCGTCGGAATCGGCAATCAGGAGGCCATCCTCCTCTCCGACCAGACCGGCCAGGCCGCGCGCGGCAAACTTCGTGGCGAGACAGACCCGTCCCAGACGCAACGCCTCCATAACTTTGATGCAGGTGCCGCTGCCGGCGTCAATCGGCGCAACGGCAAAAAGGGCGGAACGGTAGAATGCCTCGATGTCCTCCACATACCCCATGATGCGCACGCCATCCACGCCCTCCCATGCGCGCCGCTCGGCCTCCGGCAGATCCCGCCCGGCGACCCGGTATTCCAGGTCCGGATGGGCCTTGCGAATGACCGGCCAGACGTTCCGGATGAACCGTCCGACACCCTGCCGGTTGGCAATGTACCACATCAGCCCGACGCTCATGATGTAGCGGCCCTGCGCGTCCAACGCCGAAGGCTCCTGTTGCGGTTCGCGTGGCAGGTTGGGCAGCCAGCCCGCATTCCGATGCCCCACCTGCCGCATATGCTCCCGGTTGGCGAGCCACACGCCCGCGCACTTCTCAAAAATCCGACCGGACCAGAACGCCACCGCACGTTCATAGACGGCATCGTAATTCCGCCGCAACCAACTGCCGCCGGGTTGCGCATGGAGCGTCCGGTAGCATTCCACCGGCAAATCGTCGATGTCCAGAAACAGGGGTGCAAGCTCCCAGGCCCGGAAATAGGCGGCCCAATGGGTGTAGCGGACGACCACGCAGTCGAACGTGATGCCGCCCCAGCTGCGGCTTACGGCGTCCCGCCGCAGGGAGGGAAAACTGAACACCTGAAAATAACGCCCGGCCAGCCAGTCGAGCATCCCTCCAAGGGTGCGCCGTTGTTCCACGCAGCGCCGCAGCACCCGGCGGTTGGCATCGGTCGTCTCCAGGGATTTCAGCGGAACCGGAATCAGCGTGTACACCTCGCCAATCCGGGAGAGCGCACGGTGGAGGAAACCGCTTCGTTGGGCGCCGCCGGTGGATTGATCGTCGGGGTCCGACGGACAGAGCAGGAGTATATTGGGTCTGGTCGCCACGGGTTCAAAGCTCCACGTTCAATTCGGCCAGGGTCCTGACGCCCGGCAGGCGCGCGGCAACCTGCGGCCGCAGCGTATCCAGCGCGCCCGTGAAACGGTCGAGGAAGGCGGTCAATTGCGGCGCGCGGACTGCCGTCAAAGGCGGCTCGCAGAACAGCCAGTCCGGCAGTTCGAAGTGCTGAAACAGCCCCTCGAACTTGCCCTGATAGGCAAAGGCGGCTACGGGCACGCCCATACCAAGAGCGGCGATGACCAGATGCATGCGGCTGCCGACCAGCCCGTCCGCGAGCCCCACCAGCGCCTTCAACTGCGCCGCGGAATGTTCCGAGGAGACATACCGGACGCGCTCCGGATGGGCGACCGCCAGACGCGCCTGCATGGGCTCGAGACAATGCCGGTCTCCGACCTGTTCGCGGTAGTCATGCGGCAGCAGCAGAAAACTGACCGGCCGCGAAGCGATCAGGCCGGCCAGAGCTTCCGCGACCGTGGCGGCGAGCGTCTCGATCTGCGCGGACTGCGCCTGCCGGATCAGCATCGGATGCACGTTCACGGCCAACACGCGATCGCCCTTCGCCTTGCGCCCGGCCACCCACGCCGCTGTTTCGTCGTAACCCGTGAAACCTGGATCCGGCTTCAACAGGAAGGCTATGTCCGCAACCAGTCGGCCCGAACCGGGAACGAACCGGCGCAAGCGTGCCCACGACACCGGGTCGCGCACGTTCAAGCGCAGCCGCGAATCCAGCAGGCCGTACGCAGCCCGCAGGCAGGAGGCAGGCCGGGCATTGCAACTGAATCCCAACAGCGAGGTGCGCGTTCCCCGGCGCGCCAGCAGATCGGCCGTGGCCAGCAGCGCCAGCGAAACATACGGCGAATAGTATCCATCCATGACGTCGCCGCCCGCCACCACGGCCAGGTCCGGATCGAACTCCTCCACCGTTGCAAAAACGCTGTCCAGCAGATGCGTGCCGCGCCACACCTCGAATGGCCGCAAACCCATCTGTCGCGCCGCGGCGCTGCCAACGGAATCGGCGGTCAGCACCGCCATCTCTAGCCCCGGATACCGCCGATTCAGACACCCGCTCGCCGCCACAATCATGGCCTCGTCGCCGCGGGAACCGGCCACGCTCCAAGGGTCGCACGGCACGACCAGCAAACGCCGGGGCGGCGCGTCCGCCGGACGCGCCGTAGCCGCAGGCAGTCCCTTGCCTGCGGCATGACGTGACCCAGCGTTGGCCCAGACATCTGCTGCGGGCAAGGGACTGCCCGCAGCTACCTTGTTCGCGGCGGATGCGATGCGGGCGCGCCACGCCCGGTACAAGCCGGACACCTGCCGCTGCAGGCGCGCCCATTCGCGCAGGCTGCACTCGCCCCGCAACACGTTGACGGGCGATACATATGAAGCGAACATCATGTCAGACCCAGGCGGGCGCAGGCCCGCAACCCAAAGGTAGGGCGCGACCGCTGGGCGCGCCGTAGCCGCAGGCAGTCCCTTGCCTGCGGCGTGACGTAACCCGGCGTTGGCCCAGACATCTGCTGCGGGCAAGGGACTGCCCGCAGCTACCTTGTTCGCGGCGGGTCCGGCGGCCCCGCCCTACCCGTGCGCCCGAATCAGCCAACCCGCGCCCATCCCGATAAGTAGTCCCGCGCCACCCGCGCACGCCGCCAGGAGCAGCCAGTCCCTGAGGTTCATTGCCGCCAGTTTGCGACGGCACGCAACCGCCAGTCTGACGCGCGGGCGCTGCCAGCCATCCGCGTCCACGGCGCGGGCGAGCCGTCCGCCAAACACATAGGTACGCTCGTTCAGTCCACCCGGGTCGCAGTTGCAGGCATGCAAGCCGAGTTCCGTGTAGCCGAAACTACCGCCGCGCAGCCCGCGGGTGCCCACCACCCGTCCCCCATACTGCCAGGATTCCAGCCACTCCCACACATTGCCGCCCTGCTGGAGCGTGCCATAATGACTGGTGGCCAGCGGATAGGCGTCCACCTCCGCCAGGTAGTACGGTGGACCGATTGCCAGCCGGTCGCCGCGCTGGTAGTTGACGCTGCGCTCATTACCCGGCGGCGGCGGGTTCGCCGGCAGATCGTCCGAACGCACCGGATAGTCCCAATACGGTCGTGCGCCCATCCGCCCGGGATCGTAGTAGGCGGCCTTGTACCACTCGTTCTCGTCCGGAATCCAGTAACGTGCGCCGACGTTGCGCCGTCCAAAATCCCGCCAGGGGTGGCAGCGGCCGGCGCGAAGGTCCTCGAAGCGCCGCGTATCGTACGCGCCGCTGACTGCGCTGCCCTCGGTGGTGCCGGCTTCCGAACAACCGGTGCGTGGTTTGCCAAAATGCTGCCAGTTCGCATAGCGCGCCAGGTCGAACCACGAGATGTAGTTCACCGGCCGGCGTTCCCACCCGGCCTTTGCCCGATAGCGGTACGGCGCGGCGTTGTCGCGCGCTTCGCGCACAATGCCGCCCAGCGCGCCGGAAGCCATGTCGCTGCTGTACAGACCGAATGGATCGGTTGTCGTCGCGACGGCGTTCAGAAAATCGGCATATTCCGCATTGGAAATCTTGCAGCGAGCCATCTCGAACACGTAATCGACGGTTCCCAATCGTCCATAGAATGGATCGGACGGATTCCCCGGATCGCCCACCCGCACGTATTCCGGCGGCGGTGGCGGCGTAGACGCGCCAGTGACCGGCTGCGAGGCAACCGCAAATGGTCGTACAACCGGCGGCAGGGACGCCGCACTGCTGCATCGAGCCACCCGGAAGCCGAAGGTCGAGAGCTTCTTGCCGGGATGATCGCCTTCGGCGTAGCCGCGCTCCAATGCGTTGGCATGTCGAAAAAGCGAACCGCCAAGTGCCTTGCGGAAGCCTCGTCCGTCGGGAATCAGCGACTCGACCCACTCCATGGCATTGCCCGCTTGGTCATATGTTCCGAACCAGCTTTTGCTGGCATAGGCGCCGACCGGTGTCAGGTGCGGAAACGGCGCAGCCCAGGTTCCGGCATAATAGTTGGCGGTGTTGGCCGGAGCGGGTGCACCCGCCTGCGCGGGCGGGCAGGAGCGCGGCAGGTCGTCCGACTGCGTCGCGTAGCGCCACCACTTTCCGCTGCCGCCATAGAACCCGGCTTTCACCCATTCGTCCTGATCCGGCAGCCAGTAGCGGGCGCCGGCATTCCGACGGCGCGCGCTCCGCGCGGCGGCGCGCGCATCCGGAAAGTCCCGCGTGTCATACGCTCCATTCACAGCGTCCCCCTCGGTCGTGCCAAGCCCGCAGATAGTGTCGCCCGGTTGGCCGAAATGCAGCCAGTTGGCAAAACGGGCCGCATCGAACCACGAGACAAACACGGCCGGAAGATTTTCGTAGCCCGGTTTGCAATCGTAGCGCCAGGCGCCGTCGCCGCCCGTACGCACGATCCCCCCGAAAAAGTGGTCGGCCAGCAGCGGACTGTACAAACCGAACGGATCGCCCCGCCGTGCCACGGCGTTCAGGAAGTCACAGTAGCGCCGGTTCGGAACCTCCGTGGCCATGATCTCGAAGACCTGGTCCACGCGCCCCAGTTTTGTCGCCGCGTCACGGGGGTTGCCCGGTTCGCCGACAAGAACCCACGTCACATTGGTTGCTGGTTCAGACATAAGCATCATTGGAAACAGACAAATCCACGCCGCATATTGCGCGCAGTTCATATCGGTGATTTCACGGTGCCTTCAGGCCCACACATCGTGCGGATGGCGTGACAGACGGCGCGGTCTCGGGAAAAATCTGCGCCAGGATGAGTTTGGCAGCGCGTCGTGAACCTTCGTACGACAGGTGATGCGAGTCCGTGTAGAGCGGCACGGGCTGTTCCTGCAACCGATCGCAGGCGATGAACTGTCCGTCGCGCTCCACAGCGTGCTGCAGAGGAATGAGTACAGCGCCGGTCCGGTGGCAGATCTCATCCAGGCGACGGTTGATTCCACCTTGCGCCTGTTCGTAGGCTGTCAGGCACTGCGTGCCATCCCACTCGTCTTCGAGTTTTCGGGGCGTCACGAGTTCCTGGCGCGCCAGCAGTTCGCAGGGAGCGCGTTTCCAGATGGGCACGTCGGTGGCAATATAGAGCGTCTTGCCCATGGCGCGCAGGCGGTTGGCGAACGCTTCGACGCGGGCATACGTGTTTTCAAAATCCTGCGGTGTCTGCCGCAGGCGAGGGTTCAACCAGAATTGAACAAGGAACACATTGGCGCATCCGGGCGAGCAGGCCAGTTGCTGCAGCGCAGAACGGCATTCGGGATCGTCCAGGTTAAACATGTCGTGGCTGTATTTCGCCACGGCCCAACCGCCGGCATGCCGCTCGCGCAACGAGGCATCCAGTCCGTCAAACAACGCCCACGCATGGCTGTCGCCCAATACGCACAGGTCGGATCGGTTCGGATCGCCGAGCCGCCGAGACTGCCCGGACTTGTTCTCCGCAATGCCATGTACGAAACGCTGGGCGTAGCGCCGAAGTTCCGACTCCAGAAACCCCTCGACTTTCACGGTGGCCGAACCCGCCAATTGGTTGGCCTGCAGGTGCAGCCTTGGCCACCCGCCGCTTCGCAGACAGATGCCGCCCAGCGCCACCATCAAGCACATGCCCGTCGCGGCGAATGCGAAGGATCGCCGCGGCGTCCATGTCGGGGCTGTGCGCACGGGCATTTCGACCCACCGCCAGGAGAGGCTGGCTAGGACCACGGCCAAAATAACCATGCCGAAATAATCCCAAACGTACAACTGGTCGTAGGTCATGTATTTCCAGTAGACGATGACCGGCCAATGCCAGAGATAAAGCGAATAGGATATCTTGCCTGTGGCGACCATCGGGCGCCAGGAGAGTAACTGCGTCACCCAGCCGGATTGCCCGTAGCGGATGAGCAGGACGGTCCCCACGACAAAGGGCAATGCGGCTGCACCGGGAAATCGCGTAGCCGGCGAGTAGAGCGCATAGGGCACGAGCACCAGCGCCAGTCCGCAGGCAGCCATCCAGCCCGCGCGCCGACCGCCAGTCGCGGCCGGCAGCATGGCGAGCAACGAACCGGCCAACAGTTCCCAACCCCGGTAGGGGAGCAGGTAGAAGACTCCGAGCCGGTTGCCCGCTGCCAGCCCATGGATGGCGAGCGCCAAGGAGACCGCCGCCAGCAGCGAAAGCACAGGCGCCACCAAGCGCGGCCGCACTTTCCAGACCGTGGCCACGAGCAGGGGAATGACCAGATAGAACTGTTCCTCAACACTCAGCGTCCACAGGTGCAACAGCGGGTTGGTGTGGACATCGGCGGCAAAATAATCCCCCCCCTGCATCCAGAAGTAAACGTTGGACGAAAACAGCGTACCCGCCACAACGGTGTCGGCCAGACGCACCAGCGGCACGGCATAATAGATGATGGTGCCTGCCAGGAACACGGCCAGAACGACGGCTAGAAACGCGGGCAGGATGCGCCGAATCCGGCGATGGTAAAACCCGGCGACGGTAAATTTCCCCTTGGCCGCATCGCGTAGAATACCTCCGGTAATCAGGTAGCCGGAGATGACAAAAAAGACGTCCACACCCGCATACCCGCCCGGACAAAGACACGCAGCCAAATGAAAGAGCACGACCGGAATGATGGCCAGCGCCCGAATGCCGTCGATATGCGCAAAGTACGCACCGTGGACGACTTGTCTGGAGTATTCGGATGCGTCTCGATTCATATCATGCGTGAGCCTTGAACAGCTGCAAAACCCAAATGCCTTTCCGCGCCATCCCAAACTTATCTGTTAAGACTAAACCGCAGCGCCCGCACCTGCGCGCGCACAGCGCCCTGCTCTTCTCCGCTCATGCCGGCGACGTACATGCCGGCCAGCGCCACAACACCGACCACAACGGGCAGGACCAGCAATCGGAGCGTCGAGGGCGGCAGCAGGCCGGCGAGCAACGCCGCCACCGCACAGGCGGGTAGCACGCCCGCCACACCGCGTCCGACCACGCTCCGGAACCAGCGCGCGTAACCCGCACCCGCCGGCCAGGGCAGCGCCAGCCCGCGGACAAAAACCGTGATCGCGGTCGCCAGCAGCGTACTCCCCAGCACCAGGGCCGGCGAAAATCCGCGCCGCAACAGCAGAAAAGCCAGCAGCAGCGCGGCCAACTGGATCACGCCGATCACGCTCTGGTAGCGGGCCTGCCGACCGGTCGCCAGCGCCACGGATCCCAGGCTGGCGGAGAGCTGATCCAGCAGAAACGCCAGCAGCACGATGCGCCCGAAAGCCAGCGTGTGCTCGGGCGGATGTTTCAGCCAGAGCGAGAGAACCGCCGGCAGTTCGACCACCAGCGGAATGATCCACAAGCTGGCGAGGAAAAACGCATATTTGCAGGCCAGCAGGGCCAGACCAACCATCTGTTCGCGGCTGCCGGCCCCTTCGTGCCGGATGATGCGCGGGCTGACGGCCTGCAGCAGCGACTGGGTGAACTGCCCGACGGCCGTGCCCAACTGATTGGCGATGCCATACGCCGCGTTGATGACGGGGCCAAGAAAGGCGTTCAGGAGCATGGCCATCCCATGCAGGCGCGTGACATTCGTCAGGGCGCCCACAAGATTCCACCCGCCGCAGGCCAGCATCTCCCTTGCCAGCCGCCAGTCGAACAGGCGGACCGGGGCGATTTGCGACTCACCCCGGAACTTCCAGCGGCAAAACGCAATCTGCAACCCGGTGGCGGCGGTGTCGGCCAGGCAGACCAGCATCACGTACCGGACCAACCGGTCGCCGGCCGCGTGCGGCAACCAGAGCGCGACGAACAGCACCAGCACCGCCTGCACCACACCGGCCGAGGCGCCGACCGACAGGATCTCGTGGGCCGTCAGCAACGCATGATAAGGCCCCAGAAGCACCCAGCCGACCGCGGAGAAAATCGTAAATTGGCAGACCCAGAAGGCCGCCTGGCGGCGCGCCTCGGGGATGATGCTGAGACTGCGCCTGAGATACAGCAGCCCGTACACCGCGAGGACGAAGGCGCTGAACGCGATCGGCG
>Ga0118677_10004469_pt1 | contig 25438 bp, 25 predicted proteins | sample AliMusrvi5mmetaG_FD_86154 | JGI IMG/M metagenome (GOLD analysis project Ga0118677, IMG submission 86154)
ATATTACCGCGATTTCACACGTCTGGGAGCTAATTTGCCAAAAGACAAACAAGATTCTTTGAAAAAAATTAATGCTGATTTATCGTTATTGCAGTTGCAGTTTGGAGATAATGTTCTGGCTGAAAACAAAGATTTTCAGATGATAGTTACCGATAAAAAAGATTTGGACGGATTGCCACAAACCTCCATTGATGGCGCTGCACAAGCTGCCAAAGATAAAAAAATAAAGACCATCGCCTTCACTGGTGGAAATGGTGGTAAAATAAAAGAACAAAACTTGGCGGAGATGATCTTTAATGTTGAAGGCTCAAAAATATCATCAAGAGTGCAGGAAACCCATATTTTCCTCGGGCATATCCTTATTGAATTGATGGATAAAATACTAATGACAAAGTAAGGGGCTTATACTATATTCACGCTATGTCTGAATTCTCATTAGATAATGCAAAGTATCCCAAGGTCCACGCCGTAGACAGATATATGGCAAAAGGGCTAGACCTTATAATAATAGTCGTTGTTGCTCTTATTTTTTCTGTTATTTGGTATCCTATTGGTGCCCTTTGTGCAGTGCTGTATGCTTTTTTTCATGACAACTTCAAAGATGGTGTATCACCCGGAAAAATGATCATAGGCCTCAAGGTAATACCCTACCCAAATGAAGAACAAAAAATGAGTTGGAAAATATCTGCCATAAGAAACATGTCCATTGGGATCTTTGTTCTATTCGCTGTAATACCAATGGTCGGCTGGATACTGATGTTCCTTGTTGGAATACCACTTCTGATCTTTGAGGCTTATCTTATATACAGCATGGAGTCGGGCTACAGACTAGGGGACATCCTTGCTGGTACTAGAGTAGTTTCCTTAAGGGAGCTTAATAAGGAAAGGATGAGCAGCGGAGAGCCTGAGGATAATGAGTGATCGCAAACGTCTCTTTATAATAGACGGCAGCTCATACATTTTTCGCGCCTTTTTTGGTGTACCAAATCTTTCCAACTCAAAGGGATTCCCTACCAATGCTGTCTTCGGCTTTTTGAAGATGCTAAAGAACACTCTAAACATATATAAACCAACACATATCGTTATTGCTCTTGATTCAAAAGAAGAAACTTTTAGAAAAAAAATGTATCCTGCATACAAGGCAAATAGAGAAGCCATGCCAGAGGAATTAAGAGTACAGATACCGTACATAGAAGAGCTAATAACTGCCATGAACATTCCCAGCTTACGAATACATGGTGTAGAGGCTGACGACATAATAGCCAGCCTTACAAAAAAGGCAGAGGGGCATGGATTCGATGTAACAATTATCTCTGGTGATAAGGACCTCATGCAACTTGTTAATGAAAAGACCACAATGATAGATACACTTAAAAATCGTGTTTATAATGTTGAAGGGGTTATAGCAAAACTAGGTATAGGTCCTGCTTCCGTTGTTGATTATTTATCCATAGTGGGGGATACCAGCGACAATGTTCCTGGAGTAAGGGGTATTGGCCCAAAAGGTGCCGTAAAACTTATAACTGAGTTCGGTCCACTAGAAGAAATATACAAAAAAATAGATTCTATCAAAAATAAAAAACATCAATCATCCTTATTACAAAGCAAAGAAAATGCCATTTTGGCCAAAGAACTTATAAAGTTAAAGGATGACTTGGACGTAGAATTCTCTAACGAAAGGTACAGCACAAAAGAACCAGATGTAGAAAAATTAAAAGGCATCTTTCAGCAAATGGAATTCATATCAGAATTGAGAGAACTCAAATTCGCAAATCCAAAAATAGAGTTGGCTCCTCCCAAAACAGAATTCTTTGAACCTATAAAAATAGATAACAGTGCCGAAGTTAAAATAATATCAGAGCATGCTGTGAATATTGGTGACACCCTTATTGGGCACGACCTTTTAAAGCAATTTACCTTTGCAGAATTATCAAAGTATAAAAAAATATTCGATACAAAACTTGCAGCCTATGAATTATCTCCAGGGGAACGCGATTACAACATCGATGACATAAGTATAAGGACTACAGGCTATGAATACTCACCAAACAAACTCCCTGAAATAATGCAAAAGTTAGACCAGGATCTAAGGGCAGTAGGACTAGAAAAAGTATATTACGATATTGATCTTCCTTGCATACCGGTGCTAAAGGACATACAGGAAACAGGTGCCTTGGTGGACGTTAAAAAACTAGAAACAACGTCTGCTTTTTTTGGTGAAAAGATAGAGGAGTATACTCATAAAATATATAAAGAAGCTGGCATGGAGTTCAACATTAATTCTCCAAAACAGCTTGGTTTTGTGCTGTTCGAAAAAATGGGTTTACCATCGTCTAAAAAGACGGAAACCGGCTTTTCCACAGATCAGGGGGTGTTGGAAGAACTGGCTTTAAATTACGAACTTCCAAAAATGATAATGGAGTATAGAGAACTTACTAAATTAAAAAGTACCTATGCAGATCCTTTACTTGAGCAGGCAAAACTTAGCAACGGAAGGATAAAGACCACCTACCATTTGGACGTTACAGCAACGGGCAGACTGTCTAGTTCAGACCCAAACTTACAGAACATTCCCATACGCACAAGTTATGGCACTAAAATAAGGGAATCGTTCATTGCAGACAAAGGCAAAAAATTGATAAGCGCGGATTACTCCCAAATAGAATTGCGAATATTTGCCCATCTAAGTAAGGACCCAATAATGATAGAATCGTTCAATAAGGGAGAGGATATTCATACAAGGACAGCCTCAGAAATATTTGATGTTCCAATAGAGCTTGTAACTCTCACACAGCGACAAGAAGCAAAAGCAGTTAATTTCGGGATAATTTACGGAAAAACTCCCTTTGGCCTTGCAAGAGAGCTTGGGATAACACAGGGTATTGCAGCTAAAATAATCAAAAAATATTTTGAAAGTTATAAAGGTGTGGCAGAAGTAAGAGAGCAATTAATAAAAGATGCCAAACAAAAAGGTTATTCCCTAACAATATTTGGACGACGTAGATATTTACCGGATATAAACAGCAGAGTAGTAGCAAAAAGAAATTTTGCAGAAAGAAATGCTATCAATGCACCAATACAGGGAACAGCAGCCGACATAATAAAGCTTGCCACAGTAAAAGTTTGGGATGTTTTAAGGCGCAAATATCCAGAGGCAAAAATAATATTGAATGTTCATGATGAGCTGGTCGTTGAAACTCCAGAAGCGATAGCAGCAGAGGTTGCCAAACTCATAAAGCACGAAATGGAGAATGTTCTAAAAATGTCGCCCTCCCCCACTGTAGAGGCAAACATTGGCTTAAACTGGCTAGAAGCCCACTGAACAGGCCTTTTAAAAATAAACAATATTTGTATTGACACAAAATGTATTGTGTTATATAATCATAACCTTACCAATGTAATACGTTATTGTGCTGGCACATCGATGGAGTAACTTAAAGTTATTTAAAGTCTATAAGCTCTACATCAAAGATCAAAGTCGCCTTTGGTGGTATTACTGGGGGCGAACCTGCGTCCCCGTATCCAAGGTTGGATGGGATTATCAGAGTCCTTTTCTCACCCTTTTTCATATCTAAGAAGGCTTCATCCCAGCCAGGTATAACATTATGCATTCCGACTCTAAATTCAAAAGGCTGCCCTCTGTCTATTGAGCTGTCGAATTTTTTTCCATTTATAAGGGTACCATTATAGTGCGCCTTAACAAGATTGCCTTTGGCAGGTTTAGCACCTTGACCCTCTTTAGTAACAACATACATTAATCCAGACGCAGTCTTAACTGCGTTAGGCCACATTTCTTTTATCATTTGTTCATCAGACATAGTCTTTTCCCCTCCTCCTACTACTGAAACTTCTTCCTTTTTTTCACAAGACGCAAAAAGTAAACATAAAGCAGCAAAACCAAGTAAGCCGACCTTCTTCATCGTAACTCCCCCTCTATATTTTTATAAAAAATCTTGCTCTAAGCTCACCAAGATAGTATTTTTTACATCCAAGGTGTCTAACAAAAAATATATCGTAAAGGGGTCAATGATGCAACAAAAACTATTCGAAGAATTAGAACTGCCTAAAATGAACGTTCCTACTAAAAGAAAACTCACCTCTCCAGCAGCGACTGAAATTCGAGCAAAAGCTGGCGAAACGGAAATGAACCCCGAAACGAATTATAATTTTAAAAGACTTTCTCAAAAAGGCGAAAAATGTTGGAATGACGTCGTAAAGCGCTTCGCTAAGGAACTGAATATCAGAAATTGTAAGACTCCCGTGGAGGACATAGAGTGGCTTTGCCTTAATTATTATGCACTGCCTAATTCCCCTGCCCTACTTACAGCGGGAACAAGGAACTTTTATGCAAGCGCCTGCTCAAGTTATCCTGTAAAAGACACCATGGATGATGTTCCTTTTTCTATTCTAGACACACTAAAAATATCGAGTATGGCAACAAAAGCCGGCATAGGGACAGGATTCAATTTTTCTAATCTAAGATCCAAAGATGAACCTGTAAGAGGAAGACTTAACGTTACTGGAGGCCCAGTATCCTTTGTTAGGGCATATAATGGTTTCTTTAAGGAAATAACACAGGCTACACGCAAAAGTGCAAGCATGGGCTTATTGCATGTTAATCACCCGGATATAATCGACTACATAGATTGCAAAGTAGTGGACGGACACATTGAAGGTTTTAATCTTACTACCATAATAGACGACAAATTCATGAAAGCCGTGGAAGAGGATGGAGAATATGAATTAAAATATCTTAATAAGGATATGAACGGGAACAAAACAAAAAAAGTAAAAGCAAGAGAGATCTTTGACGTAATGTGCCAAAGGATCTGGGACAACGGAGAGCCTGGAGTAATGTTCGAAGATACCATAAAAAAGGATTACTTCGAGGACGAAATAAATATACTTGCAAACCCTTGCTCAGAAGCTCTGCTTAGCCACGGCGACGATTGGCTGGAACTTTGCGTTCTTTCCTCAATAAACCTTCCTAAATATATGGCTTTGGGCAAAGAAGAAAGAAAAAAGGTTGTGGCTGTAACGGTAAGTATGCTCAATGACATAATAGACACACAGGATTACGTCGTTAAATATCACGAAATAGGAATGAAAAAAAGAAACAGAAAAATTGGTATAGGCGTTGCCGGTTTTGCTACCGTGCTTGCAACAAGAGGACTTAAATATAGCAGTAAGGAAGCTTGCCAACTCGCAAAGGATATATTCGCTGAAATAGGAGAATTCGCAGCAGAGGCATCCAAAGATCTTGGGGACTTGGAAGTTATCATTGGTGGCAAAAAGACCAAGCTTGGAAGATATAATGCCTCACTGCTATCCGTTGCTCCCACCTCAACACTAAGCAACATCTTTAACAGCGTTAACGAAGAGGGCTGTTCCTATGGCATAGAACCATATTTTAGTTTAGATGTTCAAACAATAAGCAACAGTTATGGAAAATTCGAAGTAAAAGAAAAAATAATCGACTTCTTGAATGGCAAAATATCCCATATAGAAAGTGCTAATGACCTTGATTACAAGTCGCACTTGGGACCTGTAGAAGCATACTATAACTCCTGCCCAAAAGGATATGTACAGGGTTGTTCAAAGACCATAAATTTTAAAAATAACGTAACTGTTGATGATGTAAAAGAAGCAGTTAATTACTGCTGGAAACATAAAATAAAAGCAATAAGCTTTTATAGGGATGGAAGCCGCTTGAATCAGGTTATCTCCACCAAGGATTCATATTCAAAAGAAAACAAGAGTTCCTTTATAACCTACTCAACCGCTCCTAAGCGACCAGATGAACTTCCTTGTGACATTTATCACGTAACCAGCGAGAAAGAAAAGTGGTTGGTCCTTGTAGGTCTGTTGGAAGGAAGGCCTTATGAAGTGTTCGCAGGCTTAGAAGAAAAATTAGATATCCCTGCAAAGCTTAATAAAGGTGTGATCAAAAAAGAAAACGGCAAATATAATTTGATAATAGGTCTTGGCGACGACGAATGGAAGATAAAGGATGTTCCTAACATGTTCGAAAGCAAACAGTTTGGAACTATAACCAGACTTACCTCCATGTCACTAAGACATGGTACTCCATTAAAATTTGTTGCAGAACAGCTTATACGTGACGGTGGATTTGATGCATTCAACAAGGCTGTAGCACGTGTGCTCAAAAAATACATAGACGACCAAGAAGAATCCAGCATGAAGTGCGAAAAATGCGGCTCAAAGATGAAATATGTTCAGGGCTGCCTAACTTGCGAATGCGGATATTCTAAGTGCGGATAGTCACAGATTATCCCCTATAGGCACATGTAAAAAACCCTTGACTTATTAAGTAATTTTGTTATAAAAGAGCCTTGTCCTGACTAAATTTAATGGAGGATTTCATGAAAAGGTTGTCTGGATTAATAGTAGTGCTTTGCGTTATAACTGCAGGCCAAAGTTATGCTGCAAATAATAAATGTGTTGTTGGTACGGAAAGAGAAGCGGGTAGCGGCCGCTATACTTTTTACTGCGACCCAATTCATCCTACTACAGCAAACCCAAAAAAGTTACCGGCCGGACAAATAGGTTTGGAAGCAGCAGCCAAGGACGAAAGCGCAGGAATAGGATGGTGCGATACACTTTGTATTGTGACGGGTGCAGCTGACACAGAGGTGGGTACAGGGCGAGCAAATACAAACAAGATTGTAGAGACCCTGTCAGCAGGGAACTATGCAGCAAAAATATGTGACGATTCAAAACAGGGAGGTTACAACGATTGGTTCCTTCCATCAAAGGATGAATTAAACCTAATGTTTTTAGCAAATGAAAGAACAAACGCTGGTAACGCTCAGCCTGATAAATATTATTGGAGTTCCTCTGAAGAAAGTATCTCTGATGGAACAAGCTATCTGTTCGCATGGGCCCAAAAATCCAGTAATGGTTTTCAGATCCTAGACAACAAACCATACGTTGGTAGCCCTGTTCGCTGTATAAGAGTTTTTTAATTAAAATCGGTTTATTAATCACCTAAGCCTCAGGAGGCCTTATGAGAATTAAGCATTATTTTGTATTGCCTCTGCTCTTAGTTATTTTTGGAGCGTGTGAAAGCATCGTGATGGAACTACCAGAAAACAAGGCCAAAACAAAATATAGTTACGATACTGTAGTAAAAGATATCTGCTCAAAAAAAGAAAGATGCGTGTATCCTTATAAGGACTCGACTGACTATGTTGTCTTTATAGATGGCGAGGGGTATCTTTTTGTCATAGAAAAGGATCAAAAAGATGCATTGGCAAGTGCTCTTTATTTAGGAGTTGGCACCTTAACAAGGATACTACCTTACAAGAATATATTTGCAGCAACTACAAGTGATAAGTCTATCTACTTAGGTGATAAAGATATGCACGTACAGCGAATTACCACTGGATTCGATCAAATAGAATTTGAGGGTAATGACATCGTATATACTGAATATGATACTGGAGGCACATATTCGTCAGCATGGTCCTGCATAAAGGCGCTTAGACTACCAAATAATTGTGAACTAAAATACGATTCTGACAAAGAGTCTTTCTTTTGCAAAGGTGAAAAAGAAACCTTCATAGAAAATCATATTGTAACGTTAATAGATAAAACCAGTGCCACTGGAGGAACGTGGTTCGGTGATAGGACTCACTTTAATTTATATAGGGTTGCAGGGCAACTGTATATTAAGTCACAAAGCAACTTTACTTCATACAAAAAACTACTTAAAGCATCAGAAGCATGGGATCAGGGAAGAGGAAACGATGACTTCTATAAGAGCTTCTAAAAAAGCACCGTAGATAAATACCGTTCTGCGGTATCACAAATGATAGTTACAATTGTTTTGCCTTTGTTTTCTGGGCGTGAGGCAAGGTACATTGCGGACCAGATGTTGGCACCGCTGGAGATGCCGGCAAAAACACCATCTGTTAGCATAAGTTCTTTTGCGGTTCTTATGGCATCATCAGTTTTTACAGTTAATATTTCGTCCACCACGGTCCTATCAAAAGTCCCAGGAACAAAACCAGCGCCTATACCTTGAATTTTATGAGGCCCAGCTTTTCCACCAGAAAGGACAGGAGAATCAAAAGGTTCTACAGCGACTATTTTTATTGCACGATTAAATTCTTTTAATCTTTTGCCAACTCCACTTACGGTTCCACCGGTACCAACTCCAGCTACAAAAACATCAACTTTATTGTTGGTTTGGTCTAATATTTCTCTCCCTGTGGTCTTGTAATGGAACGCCGGATTTGCAGGATTGTTAAACTGATCCAACATTATAGCTTCTTTGTTTTTCTCTATTATACTCTTTGCTTCTGCCACAGCACCATTCATCCCTTTTTCTGCGGGGGTAAGAACAAGTTCAGCACCTAAAGCGGTCATTACTTTTCTTCTTTCTATGCTCATGCTTTCTGGCATTGTCAAAATAAGTTTATAGCCTCTAATTGCAGAAATATATGCAAGTGCTATCCCTGTATTGCCGCTTGTTGGTTCAATAAGGGTCATTCCCTTTTTTAGGCGACCACTTTTTTCTGCATCCTCTATCATTGCAAATCCAAGTCTGTCCTTTACACTTGCAAGCGGATTCATATTCTCAAGTTTTGCCATTATTTTGCACCCATTTATAGAATCTGAAGCCTTAAGTTCTAATAAAGGAGTATTACCTATTAACTGAGTAAGGTTGTTATAAAGTTCCAATGTCTTCCCTCCATAATTCAGAATTATTTTTTATAAAATTGCTCATCATAGTTTTGCATTCATCTAAATCCAGGTCAACTACCTCAACACCGTGCTCTTCCATAAATTTTTTAGCACCTTCAAAAGTTTTTGATTCGCCTACTATGACTTTTTTAATACCAAACTGCACTACTGCACCAGCACAAAGATAGCAAGGCATCAGCGTCGAATAAAGCACAGTACCCTTATATGCCCCAACACGCCCCGCATGCATAAGGCAATCTATTTCGGCGTGTATCATTGGGTTATGTTCTTGCACTCGTTTATTATGTCCTCCGCCTATGATTTTGCCATCTTTAACGAGCACGGAACCAATAGGGATACCACCCTCGCTTAGTCCCTTTTTAGCTTCTTCTATTGCCTCCTTCATGAATTGATCCATAAATTTGTTCACTCCTTTACTAAGTCGTCCTCTTTCACTCTTTTCCAGCGTCTATGCAACCATAACCACTGCTCGGGCTTGTCCTTAACGAATTTTTCCATTATGTCACTATATCTTTGAGTGTTGTGAACTATGTTCTCTTCGTCTGTTCCAACTTTTTGGAACTCTACCTCTGGAGAAATATAGAGGTCAAAATGTCCATCCTCACTTCTATAATTAACCACAGGCACAACTGCAGCCCCAGTATGTTGAACGAACCAAGCAAGACTTGCTATGGTCCATGCAGGCCTATTAAAGAACTTAATACGCCTTCCTATTGGAGGCCCCATAAATTGGTCAAGAACGAATCCAATGACCTCTCCCCTTGCGATGGCCTTCAATACCTCTTTAGCGCTGAAAGTTTCGTTTATAAGCTTAATTCCGGCGCGTTCCCTACTCTTTACCCAAATGCGATTCAAGGACCCTATTCTAAGGTATTTTGTGATCACATTAAGTGGCACGTTATATTCCGAGGCAACAATGCCCATCACTTCCCAGTAACCCGTATGTGCAGATAAGAAGAATACCCCTTTCCCTTTTTTGAAAGCTTTTTCAAAATGTTCAAAGCCGTGGACCCTAACATTTGCTTTTGCAAAACGTTTTGAGTCAAAAGGTAAGTGCAATAATTCCACTATGAGTCGACCATAATGGATGTAATTGGCAAAAATAAGTTTGTTTATATTTACATCAACACCGGTATAGGCCTGACGAATGTTGTCCTCAACTATGCATCGCCTAAATCGTGTGGCAAAAAGCAAAAAACCAAGCCACCAACCGACAGCAAGTTCTATTTTTCTTAAGAACCTATACAGCACTTCAAGAACCCCTCATGATCATCTATTATATGTTCGTACCAGCATAAAGCTACAGCTTCGTTTTTTGGCATTAAACTTTCCAGTTTCGACCAGTCTTTTTTTGTTACTGCTATCATTTCTGCGCCAACTTTATCTTTGAACGATAATATTTCTGACAGATCCTTGTGCGTAAAATCCCTGTGATCTGCGTACTCCATATATTTTTCAAAGACCGCATTGGCACCTTTAAGCTTATTCCTAAAGTGAGCACCATTGTAAACTGCAGATACTGGCAATACTTTTTTGCCCTCCACAGGGGTACTGCAATAGAATTTTGTTTTTGCAAAAAATACTTTTATATTGCTGTTAAATGACTTTGCTTTGTTGGAGAGTTCATCGAGTTCTTTTTGTGGGATACCGTCTGACTTTGTGAATACAACAACAGAGGCCCTTACTAACGAAGAATAAGGCTCTCTAAGAGCCCCATGTGGAAAAACTTTATCATTAAAACCAGTAGTGGCATCAATTAAAACTACATCTACATCTCTATTCAAGGTCAAGTGCTGGAATCCGTCATCAACTATTATTATTTTTGTATCTTTCCATTTTTCCATACACAATATGGCACCCTGAGTTTTGTTCTTAGAAACACAAAGTCTGGCACCGGTAGGAATGGAATCCCACACCATCTTTGCTTCATCACCGACTAGCTTTACATCTGGGTCACTATCTGTACCTTTTTGCGAAAGAACGACCTCACCAGATTTTAGTCCGCTTTTGTACCCCTTTTCTATTACAGCTGTTTGAAACCCTTTGCTTATAGCGTGATTAGCAAGGTGAACTACCATCGGTGTTTTTCCGCTACCACCCATGCTGATGTTACCAACGCTTATAACCCTTGCAGGAACTGTTGAGCTTTTGAATATCCCTTTTTTATAAAAGAAAAGCCTAATTTTGGAGATAAGGATGAACAACCAACTAAATAAGCGTCTTAGCATAAGTTCCCCTATAAATGTTTTATGATCTCTTTTGCTGCAACTACCGATGGGCTTTCACCGATGGAAAGAAGGCTCTTTATTTTTGCGAGTTCAGCTTTAAGTTCTGAGTGTCTTTTTTTATCTGTTAAACTATTAAGGACATCCTTTGCTATTTTAGCTGGAACAGCATCGTTCTGGAAAAATTCTGAAAAGACCATTTTGCCAAGCAAAAGATTTACCATTCCTATTGGTTTGTTGTATCGAATAAATTTTTTAAATAAAAACGCAGAAAAAGCAGAGACCTTGTAAACTATTGTCATTGGAACTTCAAAAAGAGCAGCTTCCACCGTTGCTGTACCAGAAGCGAGCAACACATGGTCTGCAACCGAATAAATATCATAAGAAGTCAGGTCCGTTATCTCTAAAAGATCTTTGCCAACTTGGCTCATTCTGTCTTCTATATCTTTTTTTCTTAGAGTTGGAGCTACAGGCACTAAAAATCTAACATTACCGTTAAGCTCTTTATGTATTATTGCACAGGTTTTTTCTATTGTAGGCAATATGTAATCCAGTTCTTTAAGTCTGCTACCTGGTAATACAGCAACTATCTTTTGGCCTTCTTTCTTTTTTATTTCTACTTTTGGTTTAAATGTTCTTATTTCGTCCAATAGTGGATGGCCAACATATTTTACGTTTATCCCTAACGAAGAGTAAAAATCTTTTTCAAAGGGAAAGATGGTCAGCATCTCGCTGGTATAGTTATCCAGCTTATGCGCCCTGCCGGACTTCCAAGCCCACACCTGAGGGCAAATATAATATATTACAGGAATATTTTTTTTCTTTAAATATTTAGCAAGCGCCATATTGAACCCTGGGTAATCCAACAACACAGCAGCATCGTAAGAACCAAGATCTGTCATTTTTTTAAAATATCTTAATGCAGAATATATTTTTGGTATCTGACCCAGGACTTCCATCAGACCAAATACTGCAAAGTCACGATTATAGAACTCTGGAGTAAAAAGACCGGTGTTGATCATAGCGTCGCCACCAAGACCGGTGAACTCTATCTTTTCAGTGGTTAAGGCAGCAATTGCCTTTATTAAATTAGCTGCATGGATGTCTGCAGACGCTTCACCAGCAGAAAAGAGGATACGTTTCATAAAACTTCCGTTTTATCTTTTATCTTCTGTATTATCTTGTAAGCAATATCCAGCGCCTTTGTTGCATCTTCTGCACCAACAACGGGTGGCTTATTTTCTACAACACAATTAACGAACGACTCTATTTCTTTTTTTAAGGCATCTACTGGTCCAAAGGGTTTTACTCCACCGCTAATTGAATATTTATCACCTACTTTAACCCTTTCAAAAACCTCTACTTCTCCTTTTTGAAAATCAAGGCCAACGTAGCTGAAAGGTTGGAAGATCCTCATCTTTCTAAAAACTTTTTGAGAGATCCTGCTTGCGGTAAAGTTCACTAGGACATTATTATCAAAAACTATCCTTGCATGTGCAATGTCTATTTTATCTGTAAGTACAGGAACGCCAACAGCATCTATTTCTTTGATACCTGCTTTGACCACGGAAAGTACAAGGTCTATATCGTGTATCATAAGGTCAAGTATTACGCTTATATCTGTGCTTCTTGCAGTGAACGGAGCAATACGCTGACACTCAATGAACTTTGGGTCCTTTATAAGCCCTGCACCCTCTGAAACAACTATGTTGAACCTTTCAAGATGTCCTACCTGGAGGGTAAGCTTTTTTTCTTTAGAAAGTTTTATTAAAGTTTCTGCTTCCTGCACAGTACGTGTAAAAGGTTTTTCTACAAGACAATGAACACCTTGTGAAAGTGCTTTTTGTGCGACTTCAAAATGCGTAGTCGCTGGAGTTGCAATACTGACCATATCAACATTTTTTAGTAACTCATCTACCGTACTAAAAACAGTTACGCCTAATTCCTCTCCAACTAATTTGGCTCTTTCTGGACTAAGATCATATACACCAACAAGTTTTACACCATCTATTGCTGCATATTTTTGTGCATGGAACCTTCCAAGATGCCCTACTCCTATGACGCCGGCTCTAAGCATTTTTTACCTCACTATACCGCTTCTGCTGGTCTCTATAAAACGAACAAGGTACGCAATATCGTCATTTTCTTTTGCTTCTTTTCTTAACTCTTCCATTGCCTGTTCAAGAACTATGCCTCTTTTTACATACAATAACTTGAAGGCATTTTTTATTCTTCTAATGGATTCTTCAGAAAATCCTCGTCTAGAAAGACCAACCGAATTAACTGACTGAACTCTGAATTCATCTAGTCCTTTGCCAGAAAAATATGGAGGAAAATCCAATCTTATTAGCGAATACGCACCTATAAAGGCGTGCTTGCCTACTCTGTTGAATTGAGTAACACCGGTAAAACCACCTAAAACAACATAATCCTCTACAGTAACGTGCCCTGCTAGAGCGACGTTATTTGCCATAACCACATTATTCTGCACCACACAATCGTGCGCAACGTGTGAATAGGCCATAAGCATATTGTTATCACCAACAGTAGTTACACCGTGCCCACCAACAGTACCGCAATTTATTGTTACATATTCTCTTATTACATTATTGTCGCCAATAATGACTTTTGTTGGTTCTCCTTTGTATTTTAGGTCCTGTGGAGGTTGTCCTATAGAGGCAAAGGGAGAGATTTTATTGTTCTTCCCTATTTTGGTGTGACCCGAGATGGAAACATTCGCTTCTAATCTTGTTCCATCACCTAACTCTACGTCCGCACCAACCATACAAAAGGGTCCAATGTAAACTTCACTACCCAATTTTGCACCCGTTTCTACTATCGCTGTAGGATGTACAAATGACATTATTATATTACCCCCTGATTAGCAGCCGTTCCAGCTGCAGCTATCATCTCTGCTTCACAACAAAGTTCTCCAGTAGCTGCATCTTTTATAACTCCATGGAATTTGGACCTACTTGGTTTGTAGCTAAGAACTTCTACTTCTATTTTTAGTGTCATCCCTGGGACAACCATTTTTCTGAACCTTACTTGATCAACACCAAGGAATAAGACCGCATAATTCGGTCCATGGTCGGCAAAATCGTACATTCCAAAAGCACCAACCTGTGCCATCGTTTCTATCATAAGAACGCCTGGCATAACTGGTTTACCCGGAAAATGGCCTTTAAAATAAAATTCATCAGGAGTAATTTTTCTTGTTGAATATATTTTTCTGCCTTTCTTTTGATCTGGTACTTCATCTACTATTTCATCAACAGAGTCTATAAGTAAAAAGGGTTCTCTGTGAGGCAGGACAGCCTTTATCCTCTCTATACCAAAGTTCTTGCCTGCCGTTACAGTATCCTTGCACGTTTTCACGTTCATTTCTTGTTCTCCTTCTCTAACTTCTTTAATCTCTCGTATATCTCTGGTAATTTTCCAACAAGGGTCTGTATCTTTAACTCTTCCTCTATTGGCCTTGCAGGATAAACACCTTTTACGTGACTGCCAGGTTTTAGGTCCTTGGAAACATTTGTTACCGCTGTAACGATGGAATTATCTCCTATCTTTATATGCCCTTTTGTTCCTGATCTCGCAGCCATAACAACGTTATTACCAAGTTCGGTACTTCCACTAAGTCCAACACTGCCACAAAGAATATTGTTTTCACCGATGATACAATTGTGCGCAACCTGTACAAGGTTATCTATTTTTGTTCCTTTCTTTATGTGCGTATCACCGAGCGTTCCTCTATCTATGCTTGTATTTGAACCTATTTCTACGTCGTCCTCTATAATGACCCCACCAAGGTGAGGCACTTTTATCATGGAACCGTCGTCATCTTTTACATAACCAAACCCATCGGATCCAACAACACTGCCACTTCCAATTATAACCCTGTTCCCTATTTTTGAGTTTTGATAAACAGAAACATTTGGATAAATTATACCGTCGCTGCCTATTGAGGTGTCGTTAAGTATAACTACCCCTGGGTACAGGACCGTTCTGGCACCTATTTTTACATTCTCCCCTATGAACACGTTAGGGTACACTACTGCCTCTTTTGATACCGTGGCAGAGTCCGCAATTGCTTTGGTCTGATGTTTGAGGCTGTGATGCTGCTTTAGCTCAGGATGCAACTTATAGATCATTTTAACGAACGATTTATATGCATTCTCCACAAATACGCAGGCCCTGCCACCAGCAGAAAGCCAGGTGTTTATTTCTGGAGCATCAACAAGACTTTTTTCCACTATTATGACAACAGACTTAGTATCCTTTAAAAACTGCAAATATACAGGTTCAGCTACAAAGGACAACGTTCTAGTTTTACAGCCCTTTATATCGTCAACAGTGTCGAACTCAGCTGCAGGATCCCCTTTTAGGAGGCCCCCCAGATCTTCGTTAACCTCTAAGGCTCTCATTTTTTACCTTTCTTACCTTCAGTAGTTTTTATTTTTTCGTCATAGGTCTTTATAACTTCATCTGTAATGTCCTTGGCATCATTTGCGTAGAAAATGCCTGAATTTTTATCATAAACGAGATCATATTTTTCCTTACTAGCGACTTCAGCAATGATAGTCCTCATATTGTCTACAATAGGCTGCATTAGGTCAGCTTGTCTTTTCTGCATTTGTACTTCCGATTGTCTGCCAAGCTCCTGCCATTCCATATATTTCTTTTGAAGTTTTTGCTCTTCTTCCTCTTTTTTATCATTGCTCATAACAAGTTGCTTTTTTTTATACTCAGCGGTCAATTTCTTCAGTTCTTCTTCACGCTTGGCCATTGTTGTCTTCTTCTCATTCAATTCTTTCTCTAACTTAGTTTTAGCTGCAGCACCTTCCTTAACGGTTTCCATTGCCTTCATTGTGTCAACATAAGCGTAAGTGGAAGCTCCCAAATTTACACTAATAGACAACGTTGCTACGACCAACAAACTTTTAAAAAACATAAAGCACCTCCAAAAATTTTTATCTTAGAACGACGGACCTATCATAAACTGGAAGACTGTATTGCTCTCATTAGGTCTTTTGCTTATTGGTACTCCCCACTCGAACCTGAGCGGTCCCATAGGAGAGTTCCAGCGGAAACCAAGGCCCCAGTTGGACCTCAGGGCCACATCCGTCTTAAAGTCAGAAGAGAAACTATCAAAAGCATTACCTGCATCAAAAAAGAGAACACCTTTTATACCAACTTCGCTAATGATGGGAAATTCCCATTCAGAAGAAAACAAGAGTTCATTTTTACCACCAACAGCATATTGCTTACCAGTGGTGTCATATACCTTTGGACCAAGGCTCAAATAGTCATAGCCTCTAAGGTTGTCTATACCACCCATCAGGAATCTCTCACTGTATGGAAGTGCTTTATTTGCATAACCTGTTACATTACCAAAAAGTAACCTTGCCTTAAAAGTTGTACCCAGGAATGCCGGCCTATAGAACCTGTTGTCTAAAATGCTCTTTATAAAGTGCTTGTCACCACCAAAACCAGCAACTTCGCTGGACAAGGCATTGTACCAACCCTTAGAAGGATTCAACCTGTCATTCCTTTTGTCGTGCTCTAAGGTAAAGGCAAGAGAGCTTGTGTAACCGTTCTCCACCTTTGGATCAAAGATATTGGATAGTGTTGGTATCCACGTAGTTTTGGCATATTCTATTTTGTAAGTAAAATATGTTTTTACGAAATCAGTTAATGGGTAACTAAAACGAGAATCGGTTCCGGTCCTTACTGTACTGAAGCCATTAGCATCTCTGCTTTCTCTGTATAGATCCAGTCCCCAACCCCAGTTGCTATCTAAAAAGTAAGGGTCAAAGAAACTTAAAAAGTAGAATTGAGAAACCTTGCTAAGGCTTGCCCTTAAAGTAACCACCTGCCCTCTGCCCATGAAGTTGTTCTCTTGAACCTGGGCCATAGTGATAAAGCCTTCATAGGTACTATAACCAGCTGACAACATGAACTGCCCAGTTGAGTTTTTTTCTTTAACTTGCACATCTATGTTGATCACATCAGGCTTGTCCTTTGGAGTGGACTGATTAAAATTAACCTCGTCAAAAAAGCCAAGTGCCTGTATCTTTTCTCTGGAAAGTTCTTTTTTGGAGTGATTATATAATTCACCCTCGTTGATCCTTATCTCCCTTCTTATGACCTTATCACGCGTTTTATTATTACCCGAGATCTTGAACTTACCAAAATAGGCAAGACGTCCCTTGTCGACCTCAAAAACAAAATCAACGGTCTTTTTATCTTCATCGTAAGTTGGCATGGGAACAACGTTGGTAAAAGCATAACCCTTGTCACCATACATGTCCTGTATGTGGATCATCTGGTCCCTTATTTTCATGGAATTATATACCGAACCCTTTTCCACTTGAAGGTCTTCCCTCAACTCTTCGTCAGTAAACAACACATCATCTGTTTTAAAGGTAACATCACCAAACGCATACTTGTCACCTTCTGTTACACTATAGGTAAGGTAGATCCACTTTTTGTCCGGAGTTACAGAGGTAATAGGACCGGTTACCTGAACATGCGGGTATCCTTTCATTGTGTAGTAAAAAGCGATCCTTTCACGGTCTATATCGACGATACTTTCTCTGTAGTTACCTGAGTCGGATATCCAACTAAAAACACCTTTTTCTTTGGACTCCATCACAGTCTTTATTTCTTCGTCTGTAAGATCCTTGTTGCCAAGCAGGGTTATTTTTGCGACCTTTATTTTTGAATTTTCGGAGATCTTGAATACCAGTTCTAAGTACTTTTCTTTTGATCCTTCAGCGTCAGGATCTGGTGGAGCATCCCTTAATTCATCCTTTATACTGGCAAGATAAAAGCCTTTTTCCTCATAATGTTTTAACAAAGCCGTTTTTGCTTTTTTAACATCAGATACATTAAGTACCGTATATGGTTTTATGGTTATCTGCTTTTTAAGATCATCATTGTCTAAGTCGCTGTTGCCTTCAAAGACAACACTACTTATTATTGGTTTTTCTTTAACTTCAAAGATAAGGTTTATTTTATCTTTAGAGACCTCTTCCTTATATGCATCTACTGTTTCAAAATATCCAAGGTCATATATCTTCTTTATATCACTTCTTAAAAGAGTATCCGCAAATGGCTGCCCCTCTTTTTGTATTAACTTGTCCTTTATGGCATCTGCTGTGATCTTTTTGTTTCCACGGATCAGTATTTTTTCAACTGTCTGTGAAAAGGCAAAGTTACAACTTAAAGTTAGCAGTACTATGGTTAAAAAACGCATATTATTACCAGTGTTATTCCCCTCTTAACTTTGGACCCTGACATTATTACGATAGAAAGCTTGAAATATCAACACTTAAACGTGTCGAACGGGTCAGCTCCGTTATCACAGCTACTGCAGCTGGTTTGAAAGGTCTCAAACTCTGTACATTCTCGAGTTTTATGCCTCCCATAAAAGTAAAAGGGATATTTACGTGTGGCAAAATTTGTTTAATGCCTTCAAGACCTAAAGACGTTGCAAAAGGTTTAGTGTTGGTAGGGAACACAGGGCCAATATTTATATAATCAGCACCGTCTTGCTCAGCCTTAACAGCCTCTTCTATGTTGTGAGTTGAAACGCCAATTATAAATCCGTCACCAAGTATTTTTCTTGCCTCTGTTACACTCATGTCGTCCTGCCCAAGATGAACTCCGTCTGCACCAACTTCTTTTGCTACGTCGACATGATCGTTAACTATAAATAGTGCCTCATATTTATTCGCCATGCTCCTTACTAACAGAGCAAGCTCTTTATATTTACTTTTGATCAGGGTTTTTTCTCGTAATTGGAAAAGTCTGCACCCTGCCCATAAAGATTCATTCAATATTTGTAACGTAGGTGCATCAGAAAGTTCTTGTGATGTAACAAGATATAATTTTGCAGAGCAGAACTTTTGCATCCTTGTTTTTTTATTTATAATCATGCCTGAATCCCCTATCCCAATCCTTAAAAACTGGGTCGTAGCCGAGTTTACCTAGTCTAAGGGCTATTTCTGCCGGAGTTCTATCATCTGCAATGTAAAATTGGCTCCCAGCATTTTCTGCATTTTCTGCATTTTTGTCTGCTGTATAACCTAATGGTTCTGTTTTTGAACCTGCACTCATTTGAGTAATACCGTAAAAAACAGCCTTATCCCTTAGTTCGGCACTTTCTCTTGTAGAGAGGACAAGATTTGAATCTGGCAGATAAAGCCTAAGAATTGCTATCGTGTATAGTAGTTCATCGTCGCTAACAACAAAGGGTGGTTTGAATCCGCTTTCAGAGGGGCGGATCCTTGGGAAAGAAAGAGATATTGCAGAACGCCAATATTTTTTTTCTAAATACCTTGCATGGAGGGCTGTAAAAAAAGTTTCTGTTTTGAGTTCAGAAAGGCCTAACAGCGACCCAACTCCCATAAAACGCATCCCAGCAGCACCAGCTCTGTCTAAAGTATCAAGCCGTCTTTCCATAACACGTTTTGGGCCACTTGGATGATATTCAGAATATAATTTTGGATCATACGTTTCTTGATAACAAGTTACGCCTTCAACACCAGCGGTTACCAAAGCCTTGTATTCACTCGTTTCCAAAGGAGCGACCTCGACACTAACAGTGGCAAACATCTCTGATAAAAGTTTGGAGGCAGCACACAAATAATCTATTCCAGCTTTTTTAACGCATTCACCAGAAACTAAAAGCACATGTTGTATGTCTATTTTTTTTAGTGCTTCAGCCTCTTTTTTTATTTCATCAAGTGTAAGTGTAACTCTTTTGATCTGGCTGCTGGTGTTGAAACCACAATAAACGCAACCGTTGTTGCATTCATTAGAAACATAAAGTGGCGCATAAAAGCGCATCACTTTTCCATAACGCTGTAAAGTAACAGAGTGAGCTATTCTTTTTATTTCATCTAAATATTTTTTCGCATTATCGTTTAAAAGTATTATCAGATCATTTTCAGTTAATTGCTCAAAACGGGCTGCCTTTTCTACTATCCTTAAAATATCAGCATCGGTAGGGCTAGCATTTTTGATGACTAAAGAAACATTGTTAAAATCATACTTTTTAGACAGTTCACTGAACACTAGGGATACCTTCTGTAGGACTTGAAGGATTTGCCTGCAAAGTTTTAGTAGCAAGACCACTTAAAAAACCAAGTCTTCCTGCTTTTACAGCGTCGCTAAATGCCTTAGCCATACTAGCAGGATTACCTGCAACCGCTATTGCAGTATTCACTAACACCGCATCTGCCCCTATTTCCATTGCAAGACAGGCATCGGATGGAGCGCCAAGCCCAGCATCCACAACTACAGGCACGTTACTTTGTTCTATTATTATCCTTATGGAGTCTATAGTTTTGATTCCCCTATTGGAGCCTATTGGTGAGCCTAAAGGCATTACAGCTGCACACCCAGCCTCTTCCAAATGTTTTGCTAATATTGGATCCGCATTCATGTATGGGAGAACCACAAACCCTTCAGCCACTAAGATTTTGGCCGCTTTTAGTGTTTCTATCGGATCTGGTAAAAGATATCTTGGTTCCGGTGTAACTTCTAACTTAACCCAGTTACCACAGCCAGCAGCCCTTGCAAGGCTAGCAAGACGCACAGCTTCCTCTGCATTTTTTGCTCCACTTGTGTTGGGTAATAATAACTGTTTAGTCCTGTCTATTGCTGTAAGTATGCCTTCCGATTGCTTTGTTATATCCACTCTTCGTAACGCTACTGTAACTACCTCTACACCACTAAGTTGTATGGCCTCCTTAAGGCTTTGTGTTGAAGAGAATTTTCCCGTACCTAAAAGCATTCTATTAGTAAAGGTTCTGTCCGCTATTTTTAAAAAGTCCGTCATGTTTTTATCCACCACCAAAGATCTTTATAAGTTCCACTTTTGAACCATCCTTAACTACAGCCTCAGTCAATTCATTATTATTAAATACTTTGCCATCAACTTCCGCTATCAATCCTGCCTGATTAACATCCAGTTTTTTTAGTATATTGACAAGTTTAAGTTCAGTATCCTCAAAAATATATTCGGCGTCATTAATGACTATTTTCATTGTAAGCACCCTCTCAATTTATTTTCTACGTACAACGCTGCTAACGCACCTGCTGCAGCAAAATCTAAACCTTTGCACATATGGGCTAGCAGTGAAGCGGAAAAAGCACAGCCTGTTCCGTGCTTTAATCCTTTTGGAAGATCAAAATATTCTGCGGTCCTGCTCTCTAGATTTATACCGTCATAAAATACATCTGTGACTTTTCCGTGTGCAACAGAGTCTCCCCCGGTAACAACTACTTTTGTTCTAAAGGCCGTATTAAGTCTTTTTGCCAATTCCTTTTGATCTAACGATGCTGTATTTTGCCCTATTATTTCTAAAATAGCGACTGCTTCCAAATAATTTGGAGTAATGACATCAACACAAGGTAAAAGTTTTTGAGCAACATAACCAAGCATAGACTTATCCCAGAACTTGAACCCACTAGAAGAGCATATTATCGGATCCAACACAGTAATGGTTGGTTTAAACTCCTTTATGCAATCAACTACAGCATCTATATGATACTGTTCAGTAAGAAGTCCTATTTTTAAGCCAGCTATCTTGTAGGATTCGAACATGAACCTTAGAGTTTCTACAAAAAGTTCCTGCTCCACACTTTTAAGTTTTTTAAATGTTTCATCGTTCTGAACAGTTATTACCGTAGGTACAGCCATGCCTCTAAGAGCGTGAGAATTGAATATATCAACGTCGCTGTAAATGCCAGCTCCACCGCACGGATCAAGTCCTGCAACGCTAAGAACTACTGGTTTAGTTTTTTCTTGTAATAGCTTCATTAAAATTTTTTATTGCGCAAAGATCGCCACACATTGTACAAACGTCATCGTTGGAAGATTCACTTTCTGCCCTTCTTTTTGTTGCCAGAGCAGGATCTATTGCTACAGAGTACATTCCCTCCCAATTAAGTTCTCGTCTATATTTACTCATCAATCTATCGCGTTCTATGGATTTTTTTATGCCCTTACCAATATCGCCGGAGTGCGCTGCTATTCTTGCTGCAATAACGCCTGTGTATACATCATCTACAGTAGGTAGCATTAAATGCTCTGCAGGAGTAACGTAACATAAAAAATCGGCACCATAGCTAGCTGCCATTGCACCGCCTATTGCGGAGGTTATGTGGTCATAACCAGGAGCAATGTCTGTTGTCAACGGCCCTAATACATAAAAAGGAGCGCCGTTACATAAACTTTTTTGCAGTTCAACGTTCATCTTAATTTCGTGTATTGGAACATGCCCAGGCCCTTCTATGATCACCTGAACGTTCTTTTCTTTTGCATATGCAGCAAGTTCGCCCAACGTTGTTAGTTCCTTTATTTGTCCTCTGTCCGTTGCATCACAAACACTGCCTGGTCTAAAACCATCACCCAGGCTCAATGTTACATCATATTTGTAAGCAATTTCTAAGAGTCTGTCGTAATCCTTGTATAAAGGATTTTCCTTGTCGTTCTTGATTATCCATCCGCATATCAAACTTCCACCGCGGGAAACGACTCCAAGTTCACGTTTACTTTTTAACATTGTATTAACGCTGTCAATAGTTATACCGCAGTGAACAGTTATATAATCTATGCCACCCTTGCATTGTTCTTCTATATCATTAAAAATATCGTCCGAAGTCATTGTATGAAAAGGCCTTTTTGCAGCCAGCAATTTAGATGCTGTAGCATACATTGGAACGGCACCCATCATCACAGAACAGTTGTTCATTAGAACTTTTCTAATGGTGTTTAGGTCCCCACCGGTAGATAGGTCCATTACGCTATGTGCACCTGCTTTTAAAGCAGCGTTCATCTTAGTCAGTTCTTCTTCTACATCCACATGCTTGGGGCTTGTCCCAATGTTAGCATTTACCTTTGTGGTAAGCCCTTTGCCTATTGCCATTGATCTGAACTTTCTATTAACATTGTGGGGAATAACAATATTCCCTGCTTTGATTCCCTCTGCGATGTATTCTGCTGTTACATGGTCGTCGTAAAGAGCAGCCTCTTTCATTTCTGGAGTGATTATTCCACGTCTGGCTTGTTCTAATTGAGTCATTTTTATTTACCCTTTTTTGTACAGCAACTACAAGAATCGCCGTGTGCTTTGTTCGTAGTTTTATCCTGATAATCTGTTTTGTACCAACCAGTGCCCTTTAGCTGAAAAGACGTGGAAGACACCAACTTTTTAGCCTCCTGACCACACTTTGGGCACTTAACAGGGGTCGTCTCGCTGACCTTTCTGATCAATTCAAAGTTATGTTTGCACTTGTCGCAGCAATACTCGTAAAGTGGCATAAGACCCCGAACCTCCGTAGACACCTAATTTCTGTAGGACCTTACTAACACAATAAATAATGCTTTTCAAGCCCACGAAAACTCTGATACAAACATAAGTATGAGTTCACAGAGCGTAAACATAAACACCTGCCCATATTGCCTCGATTGTGGAGGCTGCGATTATATAGAGACACCTTATTCAGAGACGCTGAAAATAAAGATCAACGATGTTTTGGAATTGTTAAAAAGTAATGATGCAAAACCTAGGAACATTAATAATATCGGTATAACCGGTTCACCCAAGGTCTTTAATTACAGGAATAGATGCCAGTTGCATGTAATAAATGGTGTCGCCGGTTTTTTCAAAAAAAAGACACATGACCTCATAAAAATACAAAAATGCCTGATGTTGGATGACCTGATAAACGAAAAAATCTCAAAGTTAAAATTCCCTTCAACTTATAACAGCAAAGTAGAACTATATTTGAGCAATGGCACCGTGGCAGAAAGATTAGTAGAAAAAAAGTACGACAACAGTTTTGGACAAGTGAACGATGAAGTAAATAAAATAATGACCCAAAAAGTGATAGAGCTCCTGGACCCAAACAAAGACGATACTTTATTAGAATTATATTGTGGCGGTGGTAACTTCACTTTTGCAATTTCTGAGTACACAGCAACTAATATAAAAATAACCGGAATAGACATAAAAACTCCTGCACAAACAAGAAAGAACATTGAATTTATTGAGGCTGATGCAGAAAAAGGGCTAAAGCAATTATTCTCAATGGGAAAACTTAATTCTTACAACAAAGTCCTTTTGGACCCTCCAAGAGCAGGCGCTGGCAGAAATGTTTGCAATATAATTGCGTCCATACAACCTAAAATAATAGTTTATGTATCTTGCAATCCAGAAACACTTGCAGCCGACGCTAATGTGTTGTGCTCCAAAGGCTATACTTGGTCACACATGCAACTTTTGGACATGTTCCCCTTTACCAAGTACGTTGAATCGTTAAACATGTTCATTCGAGCATGACAGCCGTAAAAGACTATTCCCTAAAGTAGCAGTGCTTTATTTCGCCATAATATATCACGTGAAAATCCTTTTTTGGGTAAAGACCCTCTGTTATCTCTTTGGACAAAGTCTCTGGGACTACCTTATTTTTTTGAACTATTTCACATTCATAAAAAAGTTTGCACTCTTCTATTACCACGGTGTCTTTAAGCTTGCCCTTGCCCATAGTAAATTGACACTGTTTGATCTTGTCTACCATCCTGCCGGAATTGGTGCCACAAAAAATCAATTCCTCTTTATGCTTACCCGCAGCTGGAACGCAAACGGTGAAACTTGAAGCATTCTCAATTAGTTCATAGGTAAAACGAGTTGGGCGAACAAACACCGTCATCATAGGCTTGCTCCATACAAGTCCAAGTGTGGCCCAACCGATGGTCATGGTATTAACTTTTCCGTTCTTATCTTTTACTACTAAAAAAGCTCCATCGCCGTGCAGCGCCTTATATAGTTTGTCGAAGTGTTCATAATATTTTATATGTTCCATTTATATTACTCCATTCATCCATTTCATTATTTTCTTGTACAGCACAATTATTATTATCACAGTTCCAATTGCCAGCAACGCTGGAATAAGAAAAATATAAAGTTCATTACCTACTTGGTACCCAGGAATAAGCTGAGTTGCTAACTTATCGAACATAAAGTTCAGCAGGAACCAAAGACCTAAAACCGTTGCGCATAATTTTGAGGGAGCAAGGCGTGTCACCAGTGACATTGCAATAGGGCCAATACAAAGTTCTGCCGACGTAAAGATTACAGAAAAGATTGCCATCCACACAAGATTTATATGACCTGTTCTTCTGTACTCTGCAAAAATAACATACATGCCCAACATGGTCACAGCCGCTAAAGAAAGTGCAAGGAAGAACTTTTTCATCGTGGTAATTACTTTGCCCATGCTTGCTAACTTAACCCACAGCCACGCAAACACTGGAACAAGGATTATACCTGTAAATCCACCATTTATTAGTTGAACCCATTTTAGTTTAGAAGCGACACCTTCACCTGCGGCCATACTCGAAAACACATCGCCAATTATATTAACCGTTTGAGTTAAAGTTCCCCAAATAAGAAAAACAATAACTACAG
>Ga0118677_10004470_pt1 | contig 25436 bp, 22 predicted proteins | sample AliMusrvi5mmetaG_FD_86154 | JGI IMG/M metagenome (GOLD analysis project Ga0118677, IMG submission 86154)
TGTTAAATGCTTATTCTATTTTTCTATAAACAGTTAGAGACATCACTATTTCAGTAAATTCGTCATTTAATGAAAATCAGCAACAAGAAGTAATGATATCTCATAGCAAGTGAATCCCCAAAATCCTTTTCACTGAAGTAATAAAACTACAAGCACACACAGTAATGCCTTTGAACACAGAATGTAGATAACGTCCAGTTAGGTGAAACAAATGCAAAATTATACATAGATAAAAGAGCAAAATTGGTGATTTTTCAGAAAGCAACCAGCTCCTTTTTTCAGTATTTGGTAGACAGTCTAATTAAATAACCATCAAGCTCCGAGCATGATCAATACATTGACAATCGATCAAATAATCGAATTAGTTAAAGCAACACCAGAGCAAGCTGTATATGATTGGAAATCTGATTTCATAACACCAAATGATGATGAAAAACGCGGGGAATTCATAAAAGACCTAACTGCAATTGCAAATGCTTGTAGCACATCATACGGTTTCATTGTCTATGGTGTCGATCCAAGAAAGCCTGAACAATTTATTGGTATTTCCCAAAGCTATGATGATGCGAAGTTACAGCAGCTAATTTCCGGTAAAATTGATCCGTCGCCCGAATTTTTGTATTACGAGCTTTTTTATGGCGCAAAAACTATTGGGGTTCTCCAAGTTAAGCCAACTAAACGACGTCCACACATCATTACTGTGGATTTAGGAAAAGTTCGGAAGGGACAGATTTTAATACGCCGAGGGTCTGCGACTGACGGAGTGACAATGAAAGATCTCTTTGAGTTTTTCTATGGGCCAACCAGCGACCATTTTCCAATGATTCTTCAGAATCATCAAGCTCATGCACAGATGCAGACCGCTGATGCATTGTACTTACAACAGTGCTTTGAAGGTGCGAATCAAGCACGACGAGATATGGAAATTATAATGGGTGTGGAACGCGGTTCAATGGGAGCTCAGTGGTAACTCGTTAACACAATAATTGAGAAAATGTATTGTTCTTTCAGGAGATCTGCGGAAAGCACTGTTGCGAAAAAAAACCTACTGAACTGGTGTGAAGCGCACAGAAAGTGCTAAAGTAAAGGTGCAAGTGTCTGTAGAGGCCTGCTGCTGGACTGAAAAAGCAAAGCATGCAAAGCACTTCGGGCTCTTGGCGCGGCAGAGAAGCAGTGAAGCATGGAGCGTAGCGGAGGGACAGCGGCAGGGGTTTGAGAGTTGTAACGGAAAAGCCCATATGCCTATTATGAAAAACAGGGGAACCGTGATTCACAGTTCTGACAACCCCGACTTCATACATGAAGGAGTACTCCCGACTTCATACATGAAGGAGTACTGAACGACCGGAGAGTCAATAAAATCAAGGGGTAATTTTCTTTTTGCCTTCGTAGTGCCTAGCGCTAAAAGTTGCGTATTATCTTACTTTCAATTTTTACTTTGGTAGATTATTTTTCCTGTTTTAAATTCAGAATTAGTACATCGAATGTTGGTAAGTAAGTAGAAAATCAATGCATATTACAGCGATATCACGCATAATCTTTAGATATAAACTTGCTATTTGTGCTTTTTGATTTCCCGTTTATTCCACTGCATTGTAGTGCCCGGTTTTTTTCTTCCCCTATATAAAATAAGCACTTACAGACTTTGATGTGTGAAGTCAGGAAAAGCAGGACTGGGCAAGGTTTCTTGAAGAGATTGCACGAAAGTACCGTCATGCCGAAAAAATCACGCTGGTGATGGACAACTTGAACACTCATAAACCAGGATCGCTTTATGAAACCTTCAAGCCAAAGAAAGCCAAGGCTTTGCTGGACCGATTTGAATTTATTCATACGCCGAAGCACGGCAGTTGGCTGAACATGGCAGAGATTGAGCTAAGAGTACTGTCAAATCAGTGCCTGAATCGTCGAATTGATACTATGACGGAGGTACGTCGTCAGGTTAGTGCTTGGGAGAAAGAACGCAATAACAAGAAAGCCGTTATCAACTGGCGCTTTACAACAGAAAATGCACGAATTAAATTGAAGAGGCTTTATCCGTCAGTTTAGTCTTGACATGACACTAGGCTGCACTCAGAGTCCGCGTCATCTCCAGCCAGGTCACAAAAGCTTAAATACGTGCAGTTCGATAGTCAGAGGTGCATGAATGCTTCACTATTCGCTTCTCAGGTTTAAATCTGCTCTCCGATGAAACTCGTCCTTTCTTATTTTCGATAACTTGACAGTATCTTTTAAAGGCCATAGCTTACTTCGCTATGGCCAAAAGAGGAAAGACAACGCTTATTTCATACCACCCCGTTCCTGTCAGCTCTTGATAAGGAGCCTTACGATACGGGGATCTTTTCCCTTGGTGACAAGTACGGAAACGACCAGACGATCTTTCAGCGCACGTAGGACAACTTCGCCAATCTCTTTTTGACGGCTCTTGAAGACATGGCGTTCACAGCAATCATCCAACGTGAACCCCTGGAAGTCACCGAAGCAGTCATACACCACGTCAGATACCTTGCCGATGAATGTGTCAATGTCCTCTTCACACGGCCGATCGATGAGATGGAGCGGAGGGCGATAGCCGCCCAAAGATGGCGGGATCGCAGCTGCGTTGCCGCCAAGCCCTTCTACTCGCATGGATATCTGCTCGATATAACGCACGAGCACCGGATACCAACGGTTGGTTTTGGGCATGGCTTCGAGCCGCGCTTTCAGGATGGCAAGAGTGGTTTCCTCGGCCGGCAACATTTTGCTCCTGGTGGATACCGGGATTTTTACCTGAAATGAACCCACAATGTAGCGCTCATACCTCAGCTTGGCAGCGGTTGCCATCTCAATTGTGTACTGCTCGGCAGACACGATTTTCTCTGGCTTGCCGGTCATGCTCAATTCGATGCTGCCGCCCATGCTCCTGCTCTGCAGCGCCTGTGTGACCTTCGGTGCCTGGGGGTGGGTTGGGGGAAGGGGTTGTAGTGACTTCACTATGCGGATAGGCCGATTTCCGATGCGGCGAACAACGATATTAAACTCCTGGCCGGTTTTTACTGTTTGCGGTAGGTCGACGGTAAACAAACCGGCAAAGCTCTCGCCATTACCCTGAGGAATCGGCACATAAGTCACTCCCTTGATCGTTTTGATCTCAATCGTGTGGGTGTCTGCAGCTGCCAACGGATGCACGCCGTACATCCAGGAAGAGAGCTTGATCACTTCGGAACTGGAGACTGCCGGCCAGTAAATCCTGGCTACGGAACCGACCGGAACTTCGCCCCAGTCGATCATGAGTTCGTCGGGACGACTCGCCAGAGGTCCATATGCCGGTGGAATTCCGCTGGGTTTCAAATCAAATGTTTGTGGCACACGGTGAGCCGTTTTCGGACCGGGATTGTCCGATGTCGTGACCTGCAAATTGCGCTGGGCAAGCTGGTCGCTTGACTCGGGTGTCGGAACGTTGCCGGACACGCTTTGAATTGGCGCATCCGCGTAAGCGATTTGCGCTACCAGACAATGATGCGTGCCAGGGAGAGCATTCGGTATTTTCACGTTGTTCACAAGTACGCTGCCGTCGTTCACGTTCAGAAAACAGCCGAAATAGGCCCACTGCGAGTCGCCCTGATTAATCGTGATTGTCTGATTGTTCGCTCCCGTACCCGTCGATCCGCCAGTCTTGAACTCCGGGTCGTTCGGGTCGTTGAAATTCGGCTGGGCGCTGGTGGCAAAGAAAGGGATGGTGTGGTTGTCGGGAGGCGCCTCCGGCCAGAGGGGATTGTTGTTCGAATCATTGTTGCTGAGGTAGGTGGAAGCAGGGTCCCAACCTGTGTCGGCGCTCTGCGTTCCCCATAGGCGGAAAAATACCTTTACTCCTGTCGCGGCACCTGCCGAGCCCGGTGAGCCTTTCAGCCGCACCCGAGCGATTGCAAAGCTGTAATTATTGTAGTTGTGCCCGTTGATGGTCGTGAATGGTGTAACCGACGAGTCAGCCGTGAATTCACTTTCCTGCTGTGGAATAATTTTGTTTGCAGGATCAAACGGGTCGATTCCGGAAGGATTGCCATAGGTCTTGTTCAGGTGTTTCAGCAACGCTTTGATATAGTCATATCCGCCTGCGAAGTCGAAATTACCTCCGACGCTGTTCTCCACGAACTTCGGCCCACTCAGCACAGGGTATTGATATTGCGATAATGGAGGAGCACCGGGTGTTGCGGTGAAAACTCGTAAATCCTCACTGAGCCAGGGAACATTAACCTTTGAGGGGTCGTGCGGATCGGGTTGAACATTCGTGAAATAGGGGTCCGCCCCGGCGAGGAAGAAAAACTCCGTCAACGCTGGGAACTGCCTGCCGAGGATTGTTATCGCGGAATCGACTTCCGCCGGTGTCTCGCCGCTCGGAGGGAAAGGCCCCAGGGGCTGAGCGAACAGCAGATCGTAAGCGAACATGATGTTCTGCGGAATTTTCGTATTGCTGCTCTGGTAGGTGATCGCAGGCGCATTGCCCGAAAGTTGTGCGCTCACGCCGCCGAAGGAAATGGTCGGGAGTTGCGGCTTTGTCCCGCCAACGATGTTTCGATTGAAGCCCTCAAGCTGTAGAAAAATGCCGTCGGAGTAGGTCCCGCCGTGGCTGATGATGTCGTTGATTTCGTCATGACCCCAAGTGTTTTTGGAACCAACGAAGCTCAACGATGCGATCGGCCAGGGGTCGTCCTGATTCGGACCGGCAATAGATGCGACTTGGTTGGATGGAAAGGTCCTGTCGAGGAGATTTGCGAAATAAGGAAACGGATCGGATGAATCACCGGTCAGGTTCCGGTACACACCGCGCAGACACGAGCCGCCGAGGGTGTTGTTGCTCGAGTCCAACCCCGGCGCGTTTGCAATGATGTCAGGAATCGAAAAGCCAAGCTGGTGGTACAAGTAGTAAATAAACAGCAGCGAGCAGCCCGATGCCGGGCCGTTGCCTGGCCAAGGCTCGATGGTGTTCACATAATCCGTACGTGCCCCATAATGGAAGCTGTTGAAGTTCTCGGTTGAAGCGGGGTTGCTTGCTGGTAAGGAACTGTTCAACCAGGCGTTGCTGGCGCCGGTGGAGATCAGGCCCGCGCTCAACCCGAGGTGGTTGATCTGAAACTGGACGAGCAGGAAGAGCGACAGACCTTCCCCGTAGCTTGCCTCGTTGCCCGCACCGTTGGAAAAGCCCCAACCCTTGTGCTGTGCAGACATGAACATCTCCACGACTTCCGCAATGATCAGCTCACGTATGAATGTCGAATCGCCGCTTCCCGGCTTTAACCGCAACGGCCACCAGCTTGCTCCGCCACCAAGCGCGGTGACTAGAGTCGGAATCGGCAGCGTGATTCCTTGAGCAGTGATGTCCACACCTGCAAATTGGATTTGCATCCAGTTTAAGTCATTTTCGCATTGCGCAATCGCGGCGTTGGTCCTGGCTGGTTCCAAACCCCCTGGGGCTCCCAGTTTCTCATCATAAGCGAAAGCGTAATGGGTCGTAACTCCCCCGTTCGTTAGGCCTGTAGTTATGGCCCACTGAGCATAAAGAGTCAAATCGCCCGCCTGGTTCGGGAAGGCAAAGTTTGAGTCGACCGACGGGCCATGGTAGTCCCCGGTGCCGTCTTGTTTAGTGTTCCAATAGAGGAATGTCGCTCCGGGGCGGGAGAGATTGCCTGTAACGATGTTTTCAGGAATATTGCTGGAGTCATTCTGCTGATGTGGAGCAGTAGATGAATCGTTTCCGGCAACATTGACGGTGTTGCCGGATGAATATGTGTTGGAATCGACAGGCACTGAGCCGCCGACCGCACCATTCCCGTTATAGATAACTTTTGCCATGTGTTATTCCTGAAAAAAGGTTGATTGAGATATATCAAAACAAAAGGATAGACATTACAACCGCTATGCATCATTGCATGCGCAGGTTGCATTTTTTATTGCGTATGCATGGCAAATACACTATGAATTGGTGATTGCTGACGTGTTTTGTTCCCTTGGATTACATATTTTCAACAATCCTGAAAGCTCTTCGATGATGAAATTTATTATCAAAAACCATCATGAGGCTTTTCGTAACAAAAAAACGACGTCTAACTCCGTACTATGCACTTATGAAATAAAGGGGTATCAAAAGGACTACCAGAATTAACTTTAAACGAGCAAATATGGTAGAGATGATAAAAATTGCCGATAAGGATTTTTGGCATATCTATCTCGGATTTACCCTGATGGGTCTAATAATCCGTTTTCTGGATTGATCTCATGATGTTTAAATGGGGTCTTAATAATTATTAAAAAAAAATTAAGAATTCTCCAAAAAAAATTAAAATTGCATAAAGTCAACCACAAAATTCTTAACGATAGTTGGCCTGAATTTTTTGACGGTAGGGGTTTAAGTTGTTTTCTTGCAATAAAAAAGCGCAGGTAATACCAAACATGAAACAAAAAATTTTCAGCAGTGACTTGACAGGATGTGACGTGTACCCCCAGAGCCGCCTGAATGCTTCAATATTCCCACTACAAGTTGAAGTCCGCTCGTCAACGATTTTCTTCTTTTCGATAACTTGACAGAACCATACGGACAGAGTACTTTGAAGTCCAATCGACCAAAAACGACATACAGCGGTCGACGCTACGCGCCGCCGCTGATGCCGTGCGCATGTTAGACCGCAAACAAAGGAGGTACTTCATGATCGGTTCTAGGAAAAAATTGCATTCATTCGCGATGTTACTGGTAGGCTTCTTTGTCTGCTACTCTTTGAGCATCGCCCAAGTTCCGGACCCACAAAATCCAATTAGAAAATTTGTACAGGAGTTTTATGACTGGTATGGTATGGTCTTACACAAGAGCAGTAAGCTCGCTCCCGATGAAAGGGCTATAAAAGAAAAAGCGCAAATATTTAGCCAAGCTAATCGCTTCATTAAAAGAGGATTACGAGGCATCATCAAAGCACCCTGAAGAGATTGTTGGCTTAGATTGGGATCCCTTTTTATGCAGTCAGGAAGTTGATGATCGATACGTAGTAGGGGATATAAAGAAGCAAGGCCAAAATTACTTGGTAACGCTCTATGGAGTTTCTGGAGGGAAGAGGAACCCGGAACCAAATGTTATTGCTGAGGTGGCACAAAGGGGCGATCATTGGATATTTGTTAATTTTCATTCGCCAAATGGCGGTGATATGCTCAATGATTTGAAAGAGCTCAAGCAGAGCCGAAACAAGTCTCATAAATAGAAAGCCACCTAACTATAGTGGACTCTGATTTTTAGACGGCTGTTGAAGATGCTCAGTTACCTCGGATAATTGATCCTCACAGATTAAATTCCCTATTTTCCCCTGTTATTTCCTGATAATTTTTATATTCGGCATAGAATGTGAGCAAATACGCGCACCTGCAGACTCCCATGTCGGAGAATTTTGCGTTTTCCCCTGATAATTTACCTGTCAGCAGTGAACGTGGGCGGCAAAGAGATGTTAACCGGGGACAGCCGGCACCGCCAGAAAACCGTTAAAAAAAAGAAAGTCAATCGCTTTCATTTTTTTCTGGCATTTTAAAGAGGATTCACTATCTTTGGAACCAGTTCTTTACAACATCGAGGAGGATTAGTCTAATTGGTAAGGCAGCAGTCTTGAAAACTGCCGGGTTAACACCCTTGGGGGTTCGAGTCCCTCATCCTCCGCGAGTTCACCTTGGAGAGGTGGCCGAGCGGCTGAAGGCAACGGTTTGCTAAACCGTCATAGTTCTTATAGGGCTATCGAGGGTTCGAATCCCTCCCTCTCCGCCATAAAGTCTAAGTTATTGAGAAATAGTAACTTAGCTAACACAGAAGCCCGCTGCACGCGGGCTTCTGTGTTTAGGGAATACGACCGAGAATCGTTTTTCCCCTATTCTTGCGTTTCTATCTCTGCCATTCTCAGTGGCGCTTTCTCAACTGTTTCATTGTGACTCGGAGCATGGGAGGAAGTCCTACCTATAAGATAGGGGAGTGGGTTTTGCCTGCCGGGTGGAGGAAGCCCAGGACTCTCTTTTGCTCAGTCCAGTCATTTGGCTGCGGTATTCTTTTGATGAGTTGCTGCGCGTTGAGCTCCTGCGGGTGATCACCAACCAGTATCCTTTGCTGGGTCTCTGGTGAGAGAAGCGCTAACGGGCATGATCCTGCAAATATATTTGTTTGATGAGCCGTCTTCATTGGCAAGCTCAGAGATACTCTTGCACTCACCACTTTTCAATCGACTGAACCAGTCATTCGCCTTGGCAAGGAGTGCGATCATCGTTGTCGTATCCTTTTTCCTGGTACTGTCAAGCTGCGAAGCAGGCTGAAATCGTGCTCACCATCAAGGGTCAACACCACTACCTCTAGCGGGCGGTGGATCAGAGTGGCTATACACTCGACTTCCTGATGCAATCCCGACGCAATCAGAAAGCTGAAAAGCTACGGTGCGGCTAAACGAGAAATCATACGAGGAGTTGAACACCGACAACACAAAGGACTCAACAACCGGGCAGAATTATCACACCAGCCAACCAGACAGAAAGAACGACAACTGACAAAATTCAAATCACCAAGGCAGGCGCAACGGTTTCTGTCGGTTCACGCCCATGTTGGTAACCTGTTTCGAATTCGATATCGTCACGAGAGCGCCACTGACTATCGCACCGCTCGTCAGCAAGCTTTTTTTGACTTGGCAGGATATGACGTGTACTCCGAGTGCCGCCTGAATGCTTCAATATGGACTTCTCACATCTAAATCCGCTCGTCAACGATAATCTTTCTTCTTTCTTTTAAATAACTTGACAGTGCCAGTCTCTTAGCAGACGCACCCCTTTCTCTCCTCTTCAGCCCATACCCCCTCTTTCGCCAAAGTTATTCAGTAGCAGCTCATCAAGAAGCGGTCAAGCTAAGTCGGGAGAGAAAGAATAATATGTACGTATCAGATTGACTTTCCGCCCGCCAATCAATCCGAGATATTTAAACAACCTATAAACGCATTGTCAGATAAATTTCATCCCCATTTTTTGCCCAACTCTTCCAAACCTGATTTTTGCAAATCCTCCGGTTTCATCAGAATGCGAAACGTACAATTTGCCTGAAAGTTGAGATAAAAGGGCTCTGCAAAGGCAGGTATATCCGATGGAGATTGGACATTAACAACGAAAATGCCTCCTCGTTTCCCCTCGTGTTCTGTAAAGTAAGCTGTTTCTGGTTTGCTCTCTTCCAAAATACGCCCTATTACGTCACCCACCTTGCCGCTTCTGACGAGAGAGTTGAAAGGTTCTGGTGGGAATGTGACGGTCAGTAACATTTTCATGTGAACACCTCCGTTAAACTGTGATGACAATGGCTCATTATTAAACCTGATGCTGATGCAGTTATAAACGGCAATACTTTTATAAAAATTCTAACCATCTCTATATTTGTTTTGGTGGTATCAATTTCCCTGTACCTCCTCAACAGAAACCAGATGTATTCTTCTTTTATTATTTTGCCTGATTTTGGCTTTTTATAAGCCGAATGAATCCGAGGAATTGCGGACGTTCAGAGAATCAAGATTAGTCACAAGCAAGCATTTTGTCCAGTTATAGCGAACATAAGATCAGTCCATCTCAACCCGACTTTACATAAGGCCCTTTATAAAAAAGATTTTATGATCACCACTCCGTTAACAACAAAACAAGCAGTTTCAGGATTGGAATGAGGCTCGGAACAGCTTTATTGTTACAATTTCGAGATTTTTTTACAACCAAAAGCACCTGCATTCTGTTTTAGGATACAAACTGCCATCGATTTCATCAATAACAGTGAACAAATAAGGCTTCTTGATGTGACCGTTTTTCCTTTGCATGTCCACGACCATGGCTTTTGTCCATAACCGCTTACGGTGGTTCGCACCCTGCACCTGCAAGCCGAGTGCGAAGGGGCTTCCCTCATCTCTTCTACTGCTTGTCTACGACACACACCAACTTGACAGCACCTGATTTCCCTGAGTGTATTCAACAAGACTTCGAATGGGTTATTCGTGTATCCACAAAATATAAATCTTAGTCTGAAGCCCCCCTTTTGCTTACATAAAAACCAATCCGGGATGCACTTGCTGCAATTGCAGCACCATACCAATTTTTGTTTGTTTATCTGTGGCAGAAATGTCATCGGACATGCTCGCAGCTTTTGTCCCCCTTCGTGGACTGAAGTTATACACAGTTACTTCATCAAATTTCGGAAGAAGCTCTAGAGTTCTCAGAAAGTCGCTGTGTGTCTCTCCTGGAAAATTGATGATAAAGCTTGTTTCCAGAACCAAACGGGGCGACAACGTGCAGATGTCCCCGATGGCCTGAACCACCGCAGCGATATCATAATCCCTTCCCATTCGTCTCAGGACGTCCTGGCTTCCGGTCTGAATCGCGATATGGATTTTCACAATGCGATTCAACAGAAAGATTTCCCGAAGCCGGTGATAATAATGGAGGAATATTGAAGGCTCGAAGTTTTGGATCTCGATTGAATATGCGCCTTCATAGCGTGTCAATCGAAGCAAGAGCTCCACGGGGTCAGTTTCGATGTCCGAACCGTAGCTCCCAAAATCCTCGCCCAACAGCGCTACGGAAGCGTTTGATTTTTTCTGAAGAATGGATTCGAAATGCCGAGTAACTTCGAGCAACGGCATGCTTTTCGCCCGTCCCTTTGCTTTGTGAATCGCGCAATAAGTGCATGAACCGAGACAGCCCTGCACAACAACGATTGTGTATCTGTTCGGATTGCCGTCCGTCACATCAAGAAAATCATAATCGATCCGGTGCGTATCGACTTTCCCAATCGGAACGGTCGCCGGGAATGCTTCTTCGAGAGCAGCCATATCACGCGCACCGATGACACGGATGTTACGTAGAATTGGTAGGTCTGGCTGAATTGACGGAAGACATCCCATCACATAGAAAGTTTTATCGGTTGTTCCGGCGCCAAGCCGTTCGATCATCTCGACGGAACGATCTTCGCTGATCTGAAGCGCGCCACAGGTCATCACGACTATATCGCTGGCTGTGTTCGGATCGGAGACAACTTCGTAGCCGTTCTTCAGAAAAAAATCCCTGACTTCCGTTGTATGATGATGGTTGATCTCGCACAATTTGGTTGTCGAACAGATAAAAATTTTTTTCTGCATGATTTGTGTGGTGTTTTGTTTTTCTATCATACTGCCGATGGAAACAGGAATTATTCCTACATGATCAGGGTGTACAGGTATCGTTGCCGCTCAGGCGGCACAATCCGGCGCCTGTTCCTGTAATTCCAAGCGGAAGTGCATTGGCGTGGAGCAGCGCGCGCACAAGCTCGGTCTTTTCTCCCGAACGCGCGTTCTTTATCTCAGGATGCGCTGCCAGTATTCTCGCAACGACGCCAGTGACGAAAGCAGCGGCTTCGCTTGTTCCCGAGCAGTGATCGTAGAGCGTTTTGCCGCCAGGCTGACCAGGCACAATGGAACACACGGCAACTCCTGGCGCGACGACATCGACTTCAGGGCCTCTTCGGCTGAATGAAGGCAGAAACCACGCGCCATCTTTGGAGAGTATAGGCTGTTCATACGGAGGAAGGTCCGTTTTTCTGCCGCAGGCTGCAACGCAAATCGTGGAAAAGTACCGAGCCGGGTAAAGCACATCTTTGTTGTCACTCATCGTGTTCCCAGTCGGCGTAACCACGACGATCCCCGCATCGTGCGCTTCACGCCAAATGTGTTCCTCCGTTTCGCAGTACTTTTCGGATCCAAATCCGACATACAGTATTTGGACATCCCTGGAAATTGCCCAACGAACGCCTTTGCAGATCGCGTCCCTGCTAGCTCCTATACCGGCAGTATCGAAGACGCGGATATCGAGAAGGGCAACCCCCGGCGCGACGCCGACAATTCCCTTGTCACCGATTCTTATTCCACCAATCAATCCGGCTGTGAATGTCCCGTGTGGAGAAATCGGTCGAGAAAACGGATACGCATGATTTCCCGAATCGAATCCATCGATGACATTGAGGCAGGGATGCGAAGCATCGATGCCTGTATCAAGAATCCCGACTGTGACTCCATCCAGGGATTGCGAAAGAGAAGCATTTGCTCCGATCGCCCTCAAACCCCAGCCGATACCCATCGCCGGAGGTGGCAGCTGGCCTTCGAGGAGAACCGCAAACGTTTTAATGCGAACAAGTTGGGTATGGGGAACGGACAAGAGAAAAGGTTTGAATTCCATTCCGCGGAAAATCAGAAATTCGTGAATTTCACCGACCGAACGGGGAAAAGGATGGGGAAAACGCGCAACTCCGGTTCCGTCTGTCAGCTTGTGTTCACGTCCATTAAGCACGACCATCGCTCTAGGCACGGCCGCCTCTGTGACGGAGTCGCGCACGACGACGGTGATTTCATCGAATGCCATCATTGTCCCTCCGAGGGTCGTGTCAATACAGTAGTTCCATCCTCTTTGATGAGAAGAGTATGAACGAATTTTGCGATTCTAGATCCCGATTTTGATCGCCAAAACGGGAGGCGTATTTGCATTGCTCCCTCCTCATCGTTGACTGGCCGCGCATCCTGAACGGGTTCATCGGAGTGGGAGAGTGCACAGGGTTCCAAGGCCAGATACATTCCTACTTCGAGTGACGCAAGTAAGCTGCGGGTGATTTCCTTGGCGTCAAGCATGGTACCATCAGCCCATCTACCCGGACCGGTTGGCTTTGCATTGAAAATCCAGGGATGAATCCTTTTATCCAGAGCGTCATCATCCTGACGGATTGCGTGTCCTGCGCCGAACGGCGCAGGCACGAGACCGAAGCCGAGAAGGCAACTCTCGATTGCATTTGTAATATCGATGATCTGTCCGCCGCGTTGTGCTTTCGCAATCCCTGCGTCGAGTGCGTGTATCGTTCCATTCACGAGAGTCACGTCTTCATCTTTTCCCGTTCCGAAGATCAGGGTCTCCCCAACCTCGACATACTTTCCACCAATCTCGAGCCCTATCTCCACTTTAACGAGATCCCCGTCCTGAAAAGGTTCAGGCACATACCATACATTGTTGATGTAGCGATCGTTGACGCCAAGGCCGATGGAAAGCCATCGAGGCAGATATGGTTTCTGCGAGCGAACAAAGCGGTCAATCGCGTTGCGGAATTCGGCGGGACTCGTCATGTCCGGCAGGCTTACTCGAGCAAAGGTCATGGCATCGGCCGCCATTCTTCCGGCTGCCCACAAGGATTCAATGGGTGAGTCATTGCCTGGATATGTGAGAGTTACTATGTTACCCGTCTCTTTCATTATCATTTGTTTCGAGTTCTGCAAGGGCTCGCGCAGCGCCGTAGTGGTCGTCCGAATCAATAGCGGATAGTCGGCGCCAAGTGCTGCAGGAAGCGAGTTTGTCGCCCATTTGCAGCTGAACCAAGGCCAGACGCCGTAGGATTCTGCACTTCACAACAGGTTCATTCTGAATTTCCGGATCGTCGAGCGCAGCTTCCAAAGCATTCCGGGCTTCATCATAACGCCCTGCCAGCGAAAGCGCATATCCTAGATGAATGCGTTGAAGATATCTGTGTGAGAGGATTTCCAGAGCACCGTTTGAATCTTTAAAAGTTTGGAGATCGCTTTCATGCTGACTGAGAAGAGTCTCAAGTTCTTGGGCTGAAATTTCCGGCGCCTTCATTCTGATATTCACCAGAGCCAAGAAATGGCGTGCTGAATTAAAACCGGGATCGAACTCAAGAGAACGTAACAATTTCTGTTTGGCTTGGAGGTACCGGTGATGCGATCGTCCCAATCGGTCTTCCTCCTCTCCCTGTTCGAAAAGAATTTCAGCCTGATGGAAAAGGATTCTGTGTCTGATGGCTTTATTGATTGGTCTGTCAAGCGCTTTTTCATATACATGAAACGCAGTGTCATACCGCTGCGCAAGCTGGCAGGCACTTCCTAATGGGAAGTACAGTTCCGCCAGCGGATAAATTGCCGCTGATCGCTTAAATGAGTTTATCGCCTTTTCTGCAAACCCTTGTTCAAGCTGTGTTTTCCCGAGGAGAAAATGATACTGAGGAACGGTGTCCGGTTCCAGCTTTACAGCTCGTTCCAATACAGACACGGCTTCATCATGCCGCTGGAGGCGGAAGAGGGCAAGTCCGAGGTGATACCAAAGCTCCGGCTCCCGCTCATGGATTTGTACGGACTTTCTCAGTACTGATTCCGCCGCGTTCAGATTGCCTGTTTCAATGAAAAGTTTTCCAAGGAGCAGCCGGGATTGCCAGTGCTCGGGATGCTGTTCGATTACCAATTCCAATTTTAATCGCGCCTCATTATACCGTTTGGATTCGAACAGGCCGGCACAAAGCAGTTGGCGGACATCGGGAGAATCCTGCCCAGCGAAGATTGCACTCTCGAGACATTTAACTGAGTTTGTAAAGTTGCCTTCGTTGTGGTAAATACTGCCGAGGAGGACGCAGGCCTCTCCGCGATCGTTGTCAGTGCGAAGGCAGTTGGCAAGATGATGCTTGGCTCGTGCGTAATCGCCTTCTTCGAAGCATCTTCTTCCTGCAATCAGACTGTTAGAACCCGATGATGAGGTCATAGGCAGACTTCTCCCTGCATTTTGTTGTTAGTATCGCCGTCGATTTCATTGACAACACAGCCGATGTGTTCTGCCATGATTCTCCACCTGTCCGCGCCCAATGCTTCGAGGTTCCGCATAAACCGCTGCTTTTCTTCGAATTCCGATCCCTCGATATGGTAGAAAGGAACAAATATTTCCGAATGTCGTCGGATTATTTCTTCAACTTCAGGAGGAAGAAATCTGCGCGGGACTTCGAGAAAATGATATGGCAAGGAAGTTGAGTAAGCGATATTATTTACGTATTGTGTAAACAGCGGAGCACCCGGCCGAAGAGAAAAATGAGGGCGTTGAACACGGGCGCCCAAATTACCGAACTCCGTCATAAGCAAGATGGAATCGAAGAAGTCTTCCATGGTTTCAAATGGCAGCCCCCAAACGAACGAAGCATAGACATGGGGGAAAATCTTTACCGCTTGCGAGATCACTTCACGCGCCTGCGCAACGGTAAATCGTTTGTCGATTCGGGAGAGCACCGAATCCGATCCCGATTCAATACCGAAGAATACAGCGGAGCAACCAGCCTCGGCCATAAGCTTCATCAGATCCGAATCCACGAGATCGACTCTAGCAAAACATTCCCAGCGGAAGTCCAGTTTTTCCGAAATGACGCGCCGACAGAAATCCTCGACGCGTTGCCTCCGCACAACGAAGGTGTCATCACAAAGATTGATCTGGCGCTTTCCCCATCGCATTCGAAGCTCCCGGATTTCATTCATCACATTGTCGAGAGATCGATAGATAACACCTGTTCCCCAGAATGTCGGCGATTCGCAAAAGGCGCAATGATAGGGACAGCCGCGGGAAGTGCTCACATTCACGACGGCATATCTATTCATGTCGATGAGATCGTATGCGGGAATAGGAAGGGTGTCGATGTCGGCGATTCTCTTCCGCGCAGGATTCTCTACGATCGAGTCGCCATTCCTGTACACAACTCCGGCGACGGTGGAAAGATCGCAGTTGTTCTTAAGAAGCTCCAACAGTGTTGCCTCGCCTTCCCCGCAAACGATGCAGTCAACTGCCGGAAAGGTATGGAGGATTTGAGTTGCAACACCCGTTGGGCCTGATCCTCCAAGGATGATCGTTTTTTCTGGATGTCGGGCCTTGTATTCTTCGACAGCCAAGAGCACGACAGGGAGCATTCCTCCCATGACGCTGATCCCGATAATCGGCGATGGCGCCTGATCTTCGATAAAAGATGCAAATCGCGAAGGACGCAATTGGTCGCTCATGTCCCCGCCGGCAAGCTGATAGTCGGCAATGTTCAGAGTGACTCCATGAGACCGAAGCCATGCTGCAAGACTGAGAATTCCGAGCGGTGGAGGCTTCAGCATGCAACCATTACGAAGGCTGGGGACTGCTGGGCCGGTATTAAGAAGTGAGATGGATTCCAAAACTTATATTCCTTTACAGTCGATTGATCGCGCTTCGCACGGGATTACTTTACATAATGGAATTCGACATAGCGTCGGATGGAAGCATCGGTATTGGCGCATGACGGCGTCAGCAGTTCTCTTTTGTCAAAGATGGCTTGCAGCGCACACCCTCCTCCACAAACCAGCGAATAACCGCAATGCGTACAACCCTCGATGTTCATGACCGAGCGGTTGCGCATTTCATCGTACAGAGGAAAGAACTCCAGTTCCGGTACATATCTGCCGGCGGCGAGTTCCGGCATACCGCATGCCTCAATGCAGGAGTAAATGTGTCCATATCCATCCAGGTGAAAACTTTTCCCGACTGCCGCCTCACAGTGGTCGAAGCGTGGAATAAATGCCTTCCCCTCGTGCAACAATCTCTGGAAGTGGTGGACGCTCGACCACCCATCCAGCGACCATCGCTTCAGCTTCGGAAGTTGCGACATCGCTACGAGGACCTGATCGAAGATAATGTCGTGTCGTTCGTCTTCCTGAAACCCTCCGCACGCCCGTTCGTGAACGGGTGCGAGACTCAATTCAACGGTTTCACGATCAATCCAGCCTTGCCGTTCGGCGAGGTCGACAAGATCTGGAAGGCAGTGGATGTTGCGGTCGTCGAGATTTGTTCTAATGCCCATCTTGATACCCGCCTCGATGGCTCTGTTGATATTCTCGACGATCGTATGGAACGTGCCACCGTATGAATTCGTGTGCCGGCGCTGGTTATGGATCTCCTCCGGCCCGTCGATGGTGACTTGAATTCCCGAGGGACGGAAGCGCTCGAATGTGGGAAGATGGGCATCCAATGAGACGCCGTTGGAAATGATCGGTCCGTTGACCCATCCACGTTCAGCCACCTCACGAAAGATTTCTTTAACAAGCCCGACATTTTGCCGAAGAAGCGGTTCCCCTCCAAAGAGAGCCACAACAGGGCGCGAGCGTGTATCGGGGAATCTTTCGCGAATCTGATCCATTGCTTTGAAGAGAGCAGAGAGATGCGATGTATCAATCGACCCGTCGAGAGCTTTTGCAGAGCTTTGAAAACAATAATCGCACGCAAGGTCGCAGCGATATGTCAGTACAATGTAAAAAATCAAAGGCCGGATTTCTCGTTTAAATCGATCGTATCCCGTGTACAGTTGTTGAATCAAATCAAGCTCATCCTGCTCGCTCGAGTAAATATAACCTCGGTCTGACAAGTAAGCGAGAAGTTCTTCGTTTCCTGAAGTTCCGAGCTTCTCTTCTTCCGATAACACGTCGGAATCGACAACGTCAATAGCAGACGTGATCGTATTGTACAATACGATCACGTCCTCATGAATTCTGAATTTTTTAGTATAACGGCTAGTGTACATGCTTCTTATTGCAGGTGAATGAAACTTCCGGCGCAGTCTCATCATTGCATGCGATGACTGCGCGCCCAACCGTTCAGGAACACCGAACCGAGATGCTCTCTCTACCCGAACATGCTAGAGTCATTCGATGTCTTCGAACAGAATTTCTGCCGCTTCGCAGCAATGCATCGTCGATGCATCGATCCTGTTGAGCAAATCCAACCTTTGATCGAGATTAAGCTTGAGCATTGAATCCTCGGTGGAATCAGTTCTCTGAGGAGTATCATCGAATGCCTCAATCTCACTATGCTCGAGAATAGGGAGTCGAGTATGAGGCATCACCTTCTCTCCACCCGGCTCCATCTCGTAGACTCCAAATTTTGCCAACACCTGATAGACTCGCGCCTTGTCAATCCCTGAAAGTTTGACGTAGACAGGATCTCCCTCATCGGTGTACTTCTTGATCACGATTCCAGCTCCCATGGCAGTCTCCGTTAAATTGTGGATGAAAAAATAGTGGTTTATCACCGGTGTACAACTGCTGAAAAAATAAATTTCTTTGGGTTACAATGATAAATTATAATACGTATTTTTTACATGCCGTTTAATCAGTTTTGCTTTTGTGTCAAGCGGGACAACGGCAATTACAAGGTTCAATCGTTCAGCTGTTTTGATCAATATCTCTGCCTGTTCTTTGCTCAACTGACATATCAGGAAAGTCTTCGTGATAACACGATATGTCTGCTCGGCAAGCAGAACAAACTGTATCACATGGGCATCCGTAGCAAGATCACCCAAAGCAAGCTGGTCTAAGCAAACGAAACATGAGACTGGCGAATCTATCAGGACTTCTTGATTCATCATTCCAGAGAACTCTACAGCAAAGATGCCTTTGGTGTCAGTCTGAAGGAAACGGTGTACGCACTGGATTTAACCACCATCGATCTCTGTCTTGCGCTGTTTCTATGAACCAAGTTCAGAACACACAATGGTGCGGTTAATATGCATACTTTGAAATACTTACAAGGTAACATCCCGTCCTTTGTCGCCATTACTGATGGCAAGGTTCATGATGTAAATATGCTTGATGTGCTCATCATTGAAGAGGGTTCTTATTCTGAGCATCAGTGTATTTGAACAAGTCAATATTATAAGTTAGTTACCAATTCTGTCTGTACAATTACAGAGGTCTATACCTATGACTAATTGAATTTATTTGACTGATAATTGTGAGGTAGTTCTGGCTTATATGAAAAAGCCTCTAGAGCAACTCAATGATGTCTCTATCGTCCTGCTCTTCCGGGAGCGTCCCCGGGTAGTATGATATTACGAGTCTTTTATTGCCGGACTCGAAGTCTTCTGGGCGACACACACCCGTCGAAACTAAAACGTCCTTCCAGACCAGCCATTGCTCCTCGTTAAGATCGAGTACTTTAAAATTTTCCGACTGTTCTGCATTGCGTATTTTCAGTTGATACATCGGTTAGCTATCTCCTCGGTAGCGTGCATATAAATTACTATTTAAATTTATTACTTTAGTCTCAGTTCTGCAAGAGCTTTGGAGTATTGTCTGTTTTTTCTTAGTTAAAAAATTGTTTCCAATGTGTTGTTTCCATTAACCTTGTTTTCACTAAGTTGAGCGAGTCTGGATAAAAAAAACTCCATACTGAGCAGATAAAGTGTTACCCTATAATAGGTAATTGATTGGTAATTTATCATCGATTTTTTTACGAAACAAAGCTTTGGGGAATACATCTCATAGAGATTCAATAAAAAAAGTTTTAGCCCTCAGGCTTGGGGATTTTTAGTCTTGATCAGACCAAATCGCTCAATTAAGGTTTTCATTTGTTCCGTTTGGTGACAACATCGCATCGTTCTATTTTGATTTCCATCGCACATGCGGTCATTGTTTTCAAACCTTTTACGAGTCGTTGGGGTGAATGGGAACAACATGATGATTAGGGATACAGTATTGAATACAGTTTTTTGCGAGAGGATAATTACCAACCAATTTATGGATTGGAAATATGAAGACAAACGGAAATGATTCCGGATCATTCGATGAGCAACACACACCGGATGCGTATAGCTCGATTGACGGGAAGTACTTTTCCCTCTCTGAGAAAAGACAAAGAACGCTCGGGCGCACAGGGCTCCGAATCAACGAGATAGGATTCGGCTGCTGTGCGATCGGAGGCGGTTTGCATGGGACTTTGGAATACGGCCCAACCAATGACGACGATTCGTTAGCTGCGTTGCAGAAAGCTCTCGAACTTGGATGTACGTTTTTCGATACAGCCGATGTCTACGGCAATGGTCATTCGGAACATTTGCTTGGCAGCATTGTACGCGGGTCTGTTCGCAGCAAGGTCATAGTCGCTACAAAAGTCGGATATGTTCCTGGCAACAACACCCAGGATTTCAGCGGCAGACACCTGCAACAGGCGCTGGAAGGAAGCCTTCTCAGGCTGAACACGGAGTACGTCGACATTCTCCAATTACACAATCCACCTCCGGAAATCTTGGGAGATTCGGAATTAATAAACACTGTCGACTCAATCAAACGCAGCGGGAAAGCAAGACATGTTGGAGTGTCCGTCCTCCATCATACGCACATTTCTGCTTGCCTCGATGCGGGTTGGGTGGAAACCGTGCAGGTACGGTACAACCTGCTCGACCTCGATTCGAAGTTTTCTCTTCACAAGGCGGCCGAAGCGGGATTGGGAGTGATCGCTCGCGAGCCTCTTGCGAACGGTTGCCTTTGTGGCATAAGGGGACCGGATTCCGTCTTTGGTTTCAATGATTTTCGCAGCATATGGTCGAGGCAGCATCTGCTGGAATTGCATGATCAAGTGGAGCAAATTAAAAAAAACGTGCCAGCGGGACAATCTTTTGCGAGGCATGCCATCTCATCAGTGCTGGAAGAATCCGCTTTATCTGTTGCCATCGTCGGGTGCAAAACAGTGGAACACGTACGAGAAAACTTCGGCGACGCATCCTGGGTCGGCGGCATTTGATATTATTCCAGCTTCGTTCAATCAATGAGTAATTGCGTCATCGCCAAAACCCACATTGAGTTGCTAAATTGTATCTTTAAAAAAACGAAGTTCATTAGCGAGATCACTTGGTGATGCAATAAAAACTTAAATTTTTCTTTTCATATTCTTACAGGATTTGATCTCGTTAATAGAAATGGCGCAGGGATGAATTGTGTGCTGCATTTGAAGTTAAAACTGGACAGTTTTAACTTCAAGTTTTCAGGGAATTGAGTCAATCCCGGACGGTTAGGGTTCTTAAGCGAAGGTCATATTAGATAAATACACCGCCGGACGCTTCAATACGCTGGGCATTGACCCATCGGCAGTCGTCAGAAACAAGGGTTGTAATGAGATCGCCAATGTCGTCCGGAAGGCCAACACGCCCCAATGCCGTTCCAGAAGCAATCAATGAATTAACCTGTTTGTTGTCACGGATAGTGCCACCGCCTACATCGGTTTCTATTGTTCCCGCTGCCAGAACATTAACCGAGATTCCCCGGTGACCAAGCTCTTTGGCAAGGTATCTGGTCAGCACTTCAATGGCGCTTTTCATAGACGCATACACGGAATATCCCGGGAAAGCAAATCGGGCAAGGCCGGAAGAAACATTGAGTATGCGTCCTCCATCTGCCATCAGTGGCACAAGTGCCTGGGTCAGGAAGAAAACGCTTTTCAAGTGAACATTCATAAGAGCATCAAACTGAGCTTCGGTCACATCAAAGATAGCAGCATGGATGCCCATTCCTGCATTGTTGATAAGGATGTCAAAGCGCTCTGAGTCCCATTGCGCAAGAGTATCCTGCACCTGAGTAATGAAGGCAGGAATTCCTAAAACAGAGCTGGCATCAAGATGCAGTGCAGTTGCTCGTTCACCCAGCTTGGTAATATTGGAAACGACCTCATCGGCGCAGCCTTATTCTGTTTATAGGTGATAATCAGATCGGTGTTGCGGGTGGCGTTTCAGGTCGACATTTGCATAAATTGGCAACTCGATGAAAATTGATCATTTTATGTGTTAAGACAAACTCAATAAGTCCATTCCATACGATAAAAATCCTTACATTAGTATACATTCAGAATATATTTCAAAGTATAGAAAGGCAGTTTTGTGCCTCAGTTGGGCGCCAATTGGCATTAGAAGAACTTTAACTGATTGTTTCGTATATAAATACTCAAGCTAAATCTTTATTCCTGTCCCCCCATGGCAATAAAGCAACACAGCTTCAATCTAGCTACCCCTTCTGAGCTACGCTCATTTGCCGAAGAGCGGCTTGGACAAAAATACCTCAGCACTGGCCTCTCAGCACTCAGCATTACCTCATCACCAGAAGAAATGCTCAGGCTTGTCCATGAGCTCCAAGTTCATCAGATCGAGCTTGAAATGCAGCAGGAAGAGCTATCTCACATCAGTAACGAGCTGGAAGAACGTCTCGGCATGTACACTGAGCTCTATGACTTTGCTCCAGTTGGTTATTTGACTTTAGGTAGGAACAGTAAGATCCTGCAGGCAAACCTGACTGCCACCAAACTACTTGGAGTTGATCGTTCTGGATTATTAGGCATGCAGTTTAAGCAATTCGTAGTTCCCCAGGATTATCGGGTCATTGATACCCTGCTCGAAACAGTGTTCTCTAAGAAAGCACCTGGTAACTGCGATGTGGAGCTTTTGTTAGATGCATCTCAACATTCCTCGTTATTTCACGATCAGTCTGGTTGCATTATTCGCATTGAAGCTGCTGTAAGTGATACTGAAGAGGCATGCAGGGTTATTCTCTCGGATATTACGGATCAGAAACGTAAAGAGACAGATATCATTGAAAGTAAAAAAAGGTTTAGCCAAGCACTTGAAGTTGCTTCTGCTGCTGTATGGGAGTGGAACTTGAAAACCAATGAGCTGATCTGGTCAGACGAGTTATGGCATTTGTCCGGTTTGAAAAGAAGCGATGAAAAACCATCGTTCAAACTATGGGAAGATTCCATTCATCCTGATGACCGGAAGTTAGCAATCCAATCCGTTTCAGAAGCTGTGAAAAATGAAACAGAGCTGGATTTCGAGTATCGCGTCTATTACCCCGACGGTTCTGTTCACTGGATTATGTCCCGAGCCAGGCCTTTATACAACGAAAAAGGAGATGTTGGTCGTTATATCGGTACGGTTATCGACATCACTGAACGAAAGCAGACTGAAGAAGCACTCAAGAAACAAAAAGAACACTTCAAGACGCTTTTTGATAACCACACCTCCATTATGCTGGTTATCGATCCCGTTACGCGCAATATTATTGATGCCAACGATGCAGCTGCAGAGTTTTATGGTTGGTCGATTGAAGAACTTCAATTGATGCAGGCTGAACAAATCTCCATATCATCATTTGATAACCTGCTTGATGATATAACGAAAATCAGGACATCGGAACTCAACAAAATTATAAGAAAGCACAAGAGGGCTGATGGCTCAATCCGTGATGTAGAGATAACAATCAACCTGATTGTTATTGAAAAGAAAGAACTTTTTTATGCCGTCATTAATGACATCACTGAACGGAAGCAGGCCGAGCAGGCATTGCGTGAAAGCGAAAGGATGTTCCGTTCCATTACTGAACAAATTTCTGAGGTGGTTTTTGTTAACAACTCCATTGGAGAGATAACCTATGTATCACCAGTAGTTGAAAAAATTACCGGGTATAAGCCGGATGAGTTACTTGGTCATTTTTTTTCCGAATACATGGCGGAAGAGGAAATTCCAAGAGCGATTGCAATGTACACTGATGCCATGTCGCGTCAATTGACCAATCAGGTTCTTGAGTTTTTGTATAGGAAAAAAAACGGTTCACTTTTTCCCGCAGAAATTCATTCGCAATATTTTAATGACAACGGTTCTTCCGGAGTGATCGGCTTGCTCCGTGATATTAGTGAGCGTAAACTAATTGAAAATCAACTTGTAAAACTCAGTACGGCAGTGGAGCAAAGTCCTGCTGTTGTTGTTATTACCGATCCCCTCGGCAATGTGGAATATGTCAACCCGGCGTTTACCGAGCTTACAGGCTACTCGATAGAAGAAACGAAAGGCAAAAATCCACGGATTCTTCAATCAGGTCTGATGTCAAAATCAGTGTATGAAGAACTCTGGAAAACTATTCTTTCAGGAGGCATTTGGCGAGGAGAGTTCCACAACAAAAAGAAAAATGGTGAACTCTTCTGGGAAACAGCAGTTATCTCAGCTGTAATTGATAAAAATGGTGTAATAACCAATCTTGTGGCAGTTAAGGAGGATATTACTGGACAGAAAACATATTTGGCTGAACTGATTGCAGCGAAAGAAAAAGCAGAAGAGAGCGACCGCCTGAAATCAGCGTTTCTTGCTAATATCAGCCACGAAATACGCACTCCGATGAATGGCATTCTTGGCTTTACGGAACTCTTGAAAGAGCCTCATCTCTCCGGGGAGGAACAGACCGAGTTTATTGATCTCATTCAGCAAAGCGGGCATCGAATGTTGAACCTCATTAATGACCTTATCGATATCTCCCGTATTGATGCCGAAGAGACAAAAGTGGAAATCAGTGAAACACCGCTCAACAAGCTTGTGCACGACATTCACGCATTTTTCAAGCTTAACGCTCTGTCTAAAGGATTGCATTTGACTTATAACAAAGGGCTTTCTGACAGCGAAAGCATTATCAATACCGACAGCGGAAAGTTGACCCAGATTTTGATAAATCTTGTCAACAATGCCATTAAATTCACAATGAAGGGCGGCATTGATTTCGGCTATATGAAAAAGGATGACCATATTGAATTTTATGTTATCGATACAGGCATCGGCATTCCTGTTTCCATGAAAGAAAAAGTTTTTGATAGGTTCCGCCAGGTAGACAACACTTTAACCAGAGGCTACGAAGGGGCAGGGCTCGGATTGAGCATTACAAAAGCCTTCGTTACCATGCTTGGCGGCACAATCCGGGTTAATTCAATCGATGGGACTGGCACTACCTTTTCATTCGCACTTCCTTATAACCCAGTCAATGCACCAAAAGGCTCTTCTCCTGCTTTGCACGACGCCAAAGCTCCAAAAACACTTCCGCATCTCTGCATTCTAATTGTCGAAGACGATGAGGCAAGCACCTTACTGCTTAACAGCTACCTGAAATGCGAAGACTTTACCATACTTTGTGCCGTAAACGGCTGGGAGGCAGTTGTACTCGTTCAGCATCATCCTGAGATCAACCTGGTGCTTATGGACATTAAAATGCCGATAATGAACGGATTTGAGGCCACACGACTTATCAAACAGCAGCGGCCAGACCTGCCCGTTATCGCTCAGTCGGCATTTACCTCAAAAGAGGACAAAGAAAAAGCCAAAGAGGCAGGGTGCGATGCTTTCATCATCAAACCCATCATCAAGGCCGAACTCATCAATCTTATAAACGAACTCCTCGGAGCAAGTTTCTAAATGAGAGGCAAAAACGGAAAGCTTTTTACGGAGTAATGCTCTGTGGCTTAATGATATAAATGGATTCCGCCTGCTTTTTTATTGCTGATAGCACTAAAGGGCAATCTCTATTTTCAATACTTTTAACAATAAGAGATGAAGCAAAAAAATCCGGTTTGATATCAGCATTATAGGTAAGGAATGTTCCTTGTCTTTTTGGGTACTCAACAAGAATCCATTCGCCTTGATAGACCTTGAAATCACCAGCGATTTGTTTGAAATTAAGGCGCTTGAAATCGTCTCCCCATACTTTCATTTGTACTGATACCTGCTTTTTGAAAATAAGCATCTTTATAGTTCCTGTCTCGAACACCACTTTTTCATCACCCTGCTCAGAAATTGTACCACTATCGATAATATTCGGGATAAAATTTTTATGGCTATTGTAATCAATTAACATTTGCCAAACCTTTGAGTCCGAGATGACGAAAAGAGAGAGTTGGACAATGCTGTCCAACTCTCTCTTTTCGTCATCGAATAAAGAATCAATAAACAGTCTATATACCTGATTCCTGTCTCTTATACACATCTCCGAGCCCAC
>Ga0118677_10004471_pt1 | contig 25431 bp, 19 predicted proteins | sample AliMusrvi5mmetaG_FD_86154 | JGI IMG/M metagenome (GOLD analysis project Ga0118677, IMG submission 86154)
TCCTCGGGCAATGGCAACCGCGACATCACGGCGAACACGGCCATCGGGACAAGGGTGAGTTTTTACAACGGCGTGACCTGTGTGGCGCAAAGCACGAACCGCGCGGAGTTCTACCTCAAGGAGTTCCAGACCCCGCAGGTGGCCGGCAACCTCCGGTGCTCCTTCGCCCGCATCTACGGCGACAAGATTTAACCGGAAGAAAACAGAAAGCAGAAATCAAAAAAAACGATATGAAACAAAACATCATCCAACTGCCGGTCAGCAGCATGAGCGTCGGTGAACTCGAATACCGCTTCCGCACATTTGCGCGGCGAGCCAGTTCGCTGTGCGGCACCATCCTGGTGGACGGCAAACCGCAATCCGCCAGCACGATCGGAGGGTTCTTTGACCGCATGGCAGCCGGGCTGAACGACCCGGAAACCATCAGGCAACGCAATGAGTTCCTCGACAAGGTGTCGAAGAAGGATCCGGTGGCGCGCGAACAGTTTTGCGCGCTGCGTTTGGAGACCTACCGGAACACGCTCTACGCGCAGATGGAATGGATCAACCAGTATTTCCAGGTGGTGGAACTGGCGGACGACGAGCGCCCGCTGGTGCAGAACACGTTTGACCAGGAGGTCAAATGCTTCTACGTGGGGCAGGACGGCCGTCCGAAGAGCCAGAAGGTGTTCAAGGACGACGTCGAACTGGCGCTGCCGCTGCGGCGACCGCCTCGTCCGCGGCCGTTTGCACGGGCGCCGTCTCCTCGCGCGGCCCGGGCAGTTCGGCGGCGAACTCCGCCGGCGTCTCGCCCCAGGTGCGCTCGCCGGGCTCCGACGAATCGCCGGTGAGATCGTTGACGACCGGGCCGGACGCGGGGATCGGCGCGGCCGCCGGAATCGCCGGCGCGGCCATCGAGTCAACGCCGCGTGCGTAAGCCGCGGGACCTTCTTCCGAGGCGTCCATCCGTGCCAGCCTGCCGGCGAGCTCCCGCTTCTCGGCTTCCGAGTGGGCGAGCTGGTCCTGCAGCCGCTCGATCTCGGCGTCCTTGTCTTTGAGGGCCTTCCAGAAGGCATCGCTCTCGCTGTGCGCATCACGCGGCGCCTCGGTACGCGTCTCGCGCACCCGTCCGTTGTTGGCCGGCGCCGGCGCGGAAACGGCGGCCGGCGCCTCGTCGCCGAAGTCGCGGCTCTGGCCGCACAGGGAGCAGATGACCAGCTCTTCACCGTCGGCGCTCACGACCGTCTGAGTCCACTCGCCCGCGAGAAGGGTACGGCCGCACTCGGCGCAGACCGCCTGGTCCTGGTCGTCCTTGTCGCGGCCGAAGATGCGTCCGAACATCATCACTCCTGTCTGCGTGCGGCCCCGCGGGACCGAAAAGCGCTGCAAGAAGGGACCATGATAGCAGACCGCACGAGCCTACTCGTCAGCCTCATCCTCATCGGGTACGGTCTCAAACTGCGCCAGGACGTCGCGCGCGCGCTCGGCGTCGGCCTCACGCACGAGGATCTGGAAGGGGTTCACGGCCGGCATCGGATAGGCGGAGATCATGCCGCCGGCGACGGCCGACTCGATGCCCGCCTGCTCCAGGACCCCCCTCACGACGTTGGCCTGACCGGCGTCGTTGACTGTGGTCACGGGCACGAGTTCCATGGCGTCACCTCGCGGTCCTGAGCGGCGGCGCCGCTTCGCGGCGCAGGCAGAGTATACCCACCGCGCGCCGCCCTCCCTCAGCCGCCGCCATCCGCGTGCGGAGGATCCTCGCCAGCATCGGCACCATCGCGTAGACGCTCGTCGTCAATGCGGTACCGCCCACCTCGGCGCGGATGCCGTTGGCGACCAGGATCTCGCGCCACATCGACGCCACGACCACGTTGGTCGTGCGCGCGACCGATACGACGTGGTCGGTCGGGACCTGGCCGGTCATGCGGCGCCGGTCGCCAGGTCGCGCAGGCGCTGCACGTTGAGGGCGTCCGGGCCGTCGCCATCGAAGCCCGGGACCTCGAGGATGCCCGGCAGATCGGCGAGCGCCGGGCTCGTGACGATGGCGCGGAAGCCGTCGAGGCCGATCTCGCCCTCGCCGATGTTCTCGTGCCGGTCTCGATTGGAGCCCATCGGCGTCTTGGAGTCGTTGAGGTGAAGCATGCCGAGGCGGTCGAGGCCGCAGGCGGCGTCGAGGCGCGCGAGCGCCTCGTCGAGTCCTGCGGCCGTGCGCAGGTCGAAGCCGGCCTCGAACAGGTGGGCGGTGTCGAGGCAAAGGCCGAGGCGCGGGTGCCCGCCGGCGGCGGCGATCATCGCGCCGAGCTCGTCGAAGTCGACGCCCATCGTGCCGCCGGCGCCGGCCGTGTTCTCGAGCAGGATGCGCACTCCGGAGCCGTCACTCTCGGCGAGGGTGCGGAGCAGGGCGGTGCGCACGCGCTCGAGGCCGGCCTCGAAGCCCGCGCCCTGGTGCGAGCCCACGTGCGTGACGATGGCGTCGGCGCCGAGCTGCTCCGCCGCGGCCACGGCGCCGGCGAGCGACGTCACCGATTTCTCGTAGAAGTCCTCGCGCGCGCTCGCGAGGTTGATGAGGTAGATCGTGTGGATGACGACGAAACGGATCGCCGACGCTTCGCGCGCTTCGCGAAAGCGCTTCGCGTCCTCGTCCTTGTACAGCGTCGGCGCCCACGTGCGCGGGCTGCCGGCGAAGATCTGGATGGCCTCGCAGCCGATGTCGGCGCCGTTGCCGATCGCCTTCCAGACGCCGCCCGACGAGTTCACGTGCGCGCCGATGTACATTTGGCCTCCTCGGGTCCCCGACGCTCGCCCTAGACCAGGTCTCGCGGCTCCTCGTGGCGCCACGTCCTGGAGAACACGCGCCGCTCGTCTCCCTCCTCGCCCTCGCACACCTCCACGGTGTCCTCGACGAAGAAGGTCGTCGCGTCGCAGGTCATCTGCCCCTCGCTGGTGATGTGGAAACGGCCCTGCGGCCCGCGCCGGTGGACCGACTCGATCCCGACCCGGACGGTCGCCGACAGCGGATCGTCCTCGCGGATGAAGTAGCTCACGCGGTTCCACTCCTCGTCTTCCCAGCCGTTGGGGAGCACGACGTTGCCGCCTTCCACGTACTGGTAGTCCCAGGTGAGGCTGCCGTCGACGAGGTCGTGGACGTACGAGCGGCTGCCCGGGCCGCCGCCGATCGTCTGCTCGCCGAGGCCGGGCGGGGTCTCGGGCGCCGGGAACGGCGGCAGCTCCGCGTCGGCCGCCCGCGGCGGCCTCACCGGCAACTCGAGCGTGCTGCGACCCGCGAACAGCGAGAGCGTGACCGGCTCGGGCGACGGCCACGCGAGCGGCCAGTAGGTGGGCGAGACGGCGACGCGCAGGCGATGGCCCGCCGCGAAGGCGTGAGCGATGGCATCGAGCTCGATGCTCACGGCGTACTCGCGGCCGGCCTCGAGTGGCTCGGGGTGCTCGTGACCGTCGCGATGGGTCAGGTTGAGCACCTGCTGCGCGACGAGCTCCGAGACTCCGTCCGGGGCGACGTCGTCGAGCCGGACGGCGACCAGCGCCAGCGGCCGGTCGGCCGCGAGGCGCAGGGTCACAAGCGGCCGGCCGAGGATCTCGACGGCGCCGGCGAGCGGCGCCGAGGTGAAGCACAGCGACTGCCCCTCGGCCGCCCGCTGGTCGGGGGCCCGATCGCTGGGCTGGCCCTCGGCGCACCAGGCGCCGGCGTCGGCGCCGCACAGCTGCGACCCGCGGATGGGGAGGGCGGCGCCGCCCGGCACACCCGCGCCGCCGTCCGCAAAGTCCGCTTCGTCGCCGTCCTGGGGCAGCAGCGTCCCATCTGCGCCGAGCCGCCAGCGCTGCGCGGTGGACCGCGTCGCCGGCCACTCTTCCTCCGCGACCCAGCGGCCGGGCTGGTCGGCCACATCCCCGGCCGGCGGATCCCACTCCTGCATCCACACGCGCAGCATCGGCTCGTCCATCACGCCGTTGTCCGCGCCTTTGAGCCAATGGTCCCACCAGCGCAGCGCCTCTGTCAGGAAGCCGATCGCCGGTCCTGGCGCGGCGACGTGCGGGAACGCGTGGCCCCACGGACCGATCAGGCCCTTGCGCGGCCCAGGCAGCCCCTCGAGTAGCCGCGGGACGGAGTTGGTGTACCCGTCCGCCCAGCCGCCGACCGCGTAGACCGGGATCTCGATGGCGCCGTAGTCCTCGCACACCGAGCCGTGCTTCCAGTAGGCGTCCCGCCGCTGGTGGGCGATCCAGGTGTGGACCCACGGCGCGTTCGCCGCGAGGCGCTGCAGCCACTGCTCGCGCCAGCCGGCTCCCGTCGCTTCTTCGTTCGGCGGCTGGCACTGCCAGTGCAGCATGCAGGAGCTCCAATGGAGCAGGTCGGTCCCCATCACGCAGCCGCCCTTGTAGTGCACGTCGTCGGCGTAGCGGTCGTCGGTGCTCATGAGCGTGATGACGGCCTTGAGGGCCGGCGGCCGGCGGGCGGCCAGTTGCAGGCTGTTGAAGCCGCCCCAGGAGATGCCGGTCATGCCGACGGCTCCCGCGCACCACGGCTGGGCCGCGATCCAGGCGATGACCTCGAGGAGGTCCTCCTGCTCTTGCGGCAGATACTCATCGGTGAGGACTCCGCCGGACTCGCCGCTGCCGCGCAGGTCGACGCGCACGCAGGCGTAGCCGTGCGCCGCCCAGTACGGGTGGATGAGAACGTCGCGCGGCGCCATTCCATCGCTGAGCCGGTAGGGGACGGCCTCGAGGATGCCGGGCACGGGGTCCGCGGCGGCATCCTCGGGCAGCCAGATGCGCGCCGCGAGGCGCGTGCCGTCGCGCAGGGTGATCCACTCGTGGTCGATCTGGCGCACGGCACGCCGCCCGTCGCTCCCCTTCGCCATGCCGCACCTCCGCCCGAGTGTCTCGCCCGCTCGTCCGCGAGTGTAGCGGGACGCCGTCGCCGGCGGCAACGGACGGGCGACCGGCGGACGGACGCATGGCCGCGGGAGAGCCGGCGGACTAGACGGACGTCCTGCGCAGGTCCAGGCCGTCCCGACGATAAACTAGGCAGACAGGGCCGGTGCGCGGCGCGTGCCGCACGCGCCGGCCCCACCCAACGAGGAGGACGCATGGATCAGGAGGGCCCGTTCCGATGTGAGTCGTGCCCGGCGTTCGAGCAGCTGCCGGGCGGCGGCGACGCCGGGACCTGCCGTAGCGCGCCGCCCGTCGTGCTGCAGGCCGAGAAGTACTTCCGCGGCTCGAGTCGCGAGCTCCCGTTCGGCGCGTTTCCGTCGGTAGGCGCGTTCCCGCTCGTCCGCCACGACGACTGGTGCATGGCGCATCCCAAGAACCGGGGCCTGCTGGCCCGCTGACGCGCTCGGCGGGGGCCGCTCCGAGCCTGTGATAGGGTTGACCGGCGCGGCGGCCGGAAGAGCCGCCGTGCCCACTGTCCCGACCCCCAGGAGAACAACCGCGTATGTGCGGCATCCTCGGTTTTGCCGGTCCCCCGGACCGGGAGCTGCTTGGGCGCATGGCCGCGGCCATCGTCCACCGCGGCCCCGACGACGCCGGCTACCTCGAGCGCGACACGGTCAGCCTCGGCCACCGGCGCCTCAGCATCATCGACCGCGAGGGCGGGCATCAGCCGGTCGCCAACGAGGACGAGACCGTCTGGCTCGTCTACAACGGCGAGGTCTACAACTACCGCGAGCTGCGCGCGGACCTCGAGGCCGCCGGTCACACATTCCGCACCAGCTGCGACAGCGAGGTCATCGTCCACGCCTACGAGGAGTGGGGCCCTGCCTGCGCAGCGCGATTCAACGGCATGTGGGCGTTCGCCGTCGCCGACTTTCGCGGCGCGGCGGCGGACGGGTCGGGCGGCAAGCTCGTCCTGAACCGCGACCATTTCGGCATCAAGCCGCTCTTCTACGCGCGCTCCCCCGAGAGCGGCCGCCTCCTCTTCGCGAGCGAGATCAAGGCGCTGCTGCAGGATCCCGAGCTCGTGGCGACGCCTGACGAGCAGATGATCTTCGAGTATCTGCAGCACGGCTTCCACGACCACCGCGCGGAGACGTTCTTCCGCGGCGTCTACCACGTGCCGGCGGCGACCTGGATCGAGATCCCGCTCGGCGTCGCCGTCGCTGAGGTGGGCACGGCCGCCGCCGCGTCCGCCGCCGCAAACGATCCGCCGGCCGCGACGGGCCTCCTCACGCGTCCGCTCACGAGCGCGGAGTACTGGTCGCCCGAGCTGCGCTCCGACGCCTCGGCCGACCCGGCCGACTTCCGGCGCCGCTTCCGCGACAGCGTCGAGCGGCGCCTTGTGAGCGAGGTGCCGGTCGGCTCGTGCCTCTCCGGCGGCCTCGACTCGACGACGATCATCAGCTTCATGAGCGAGCTGCTCAAGGAGGACGCGCCCGACGCCGCCTCCCTGCGCGGCCAGCTCAAGACCTTCAGCGCCGTCTTCGACGGCGATCCCATCGACGAGCGCGAGTACATCGAGATCGCCGTCGAGAGCACCGGCGCCGACACCACCTACACCAATCCCACCTCGCCCGAGTTCGTGGACGAGCTGCGCGATTTCATCTGGCATCAGGAAGAGCCGATCGTCAGCACCGGCCCGTATGCGCAGTGGTGCGTCATGCGCTCGGCGCGCGAGCAGGTGACCGTGCTCCTGGACGGGCAAGGTGGCGACGAGCTCATCGCCGGCTACGTGCCCTACCAGCTCGTCTACCTGCGGCAGCTCCGCAAGGAGCACCGGTACGAGGAGCTGCGCCGCGAGGCGGCCAAGTCGCGCGACGTGCTGTGGCCGCTGGCCAAGCGGCGCATCAAGCAGCGGCGCAAGAGGCTGCCGACGCAGAAGCTGCTCGCCCCGGCGTTCGTCGCGCGCACGAGCGACCCCGGCTACGGGCGCTCCCAGGACGACCTCAAGGAGCGCCTGCTCCAGGACCTGCTCACCTACAGCCTGCCGTGCCTGCTCCGCTACGAGGACCGCAACTCCATGGCCTTCAGCGTCGAGAGCCGGGTGCCGTACCTCGACCAGGAGCTGGTCGATCACATCCTGAGCCTGCCCGACGACGCCATCATCCGCTACGGCTGGAGCCGCTGGATCCTGCGCGCGGCGCTCAAGGGCACGCTGCCCGAGAAGATCCGCCTGCGGCGCTGGAAGGTCGGGTTCACGACTCCGGAGATGCGCTGGATCAAGGCGCGCCGCGCTGCCTTCACGAGTCTGTACCAGTCGCCGACGTTCCAAGCGCGTCCCTACTGGGACGGCCCCGCGGTGGTGAGCGCGTTCCGCGCCTGCTGCCGCGGCGAGGTCGAGGAGAGCATGTTCTTCTGGCGCGCCGCCAACATCGAGCTGTGGCTGCGCGAGTTCGTCGACCGCGGCGCGCTGCTGGCGGACGTGGACACGGAGGCCGCCCTGACGGCGCCGGTCGAGGTCGGCCCCCGGCGCCGCGGTTCGGTCGCCGAAGCCGGAGACGCCGGCGTGCCGGCGCTGCTGGCGGCGGCCGCGGGCCCGGAGGGCCCCGCCGCGGTCGCCGAGGCCGAGCGCCTCCTCGCCGCCTACCGGCCCAACGACATGAAGCACCTGTTCAGCGCGCTCGACGGCGGCGTCTGGGCGCGCCTCCCGCTCAAGACCGATCTGGTCGGCCGCGGCGACGACCTGGCCGACCTGTACCGGCGCCAGATCGTGGAGCACGTGAAGCCGGGCGACATCGTCGTCATGGCCGAGAAGCCGATCGCCGCGAGCCAGGGGCGCAGCTACGCGCTCGACGAGATCCACCCGACGCGGCTCGCCAAGGTCCTCAGCAAGGCCGTGACCAGGACGCCGCACGGTATCGGCCTCGGCATCCCCGAGACGATGCAGCTCGCCATCGACGAGGCCGGGGCGCCGCGCATCGTGGCCGCCGCCGCGGCCTCCGCCGCCGGCAAGGTCGTGGGCAAGCGCGGCCTCTTCTACAAGGTCGCCGGCGCCAACGTGGAGGCGATCGACGGCCCCACCTGGAACACGCTGCCGCCGCACAACACGCACGCCAAGCTCGGGCCGGCCGATCCGGACGGAGTGGCGGCCGGGCTCGCGGACTTCCTCAGCGAGAGCGCCGGCGGCAGGGTGGAGATGGTCGTGATCGACGCCAATGATCTTACGGCTACGGTGCTGGGCGCATCGCCGGGCGCCGACCGCGGGCTCGCCGCGACCCTGATGCGCGACAATCCGCTCGGCCAGGGTCACGAGCAGACACCGGTGTGCGTGCTCCGGCGGCTCGGGCCGCTGCCTTCCCGCAGCTGAAGCTGCGGCCGTTCGCCGTCGCCGGTCACTCTGTACCCTCCTGACTTGACCGTGATATAAGTCGCCGCAGTTCCTGCGAGCCTGAGGAGGTCCCGACCGGTGGCCATCGTCGAAGTCCTTGATCTGCGCAAGCAGTACGATCCGCCCAAGGGAGTCCTCGCTGTGGACGGCGTGAGCTTCGAGATCGCCGAGGGCGAGATCTTCAGCCTGCTGGGCCCCAACGGGGCCGGCAAGAGCACCACCATCTCCATGTTGTCGTGCCTGCTGCAGCCGAGCGGCGGCGACGCGCGCGTCGCCGGGCACTCGGTGGTCTCGGACGCGCAGGCCGTCAAGGAGGCCATCGGCGTCGTCCCGCAGGACATCGCCCTGTACCCGGACATGAGCGCCCGCGAGAACCTGGTCTTCTGGGGCAAGATGTACGGCCTCCGCGGCGACGAGCTCACGAAGCGCGTCGACGAGGTGCTCGAGCTCATCACGCTGGTGGACCGCCAGAAGGACCGCGTGGAGAAGTTCAGCGGCGGCATGAAGCGGCGCGTCAACATCGGTGTCGCGTTGCTGCACAAGCCGCGCGTGCTCTACCTCGACGAGCCGACCGTGGGCATCGACCCGCAGAGCCGGCGCTCCATCCTCGACGGCATCCTCGCGCTGCGTGACCAGGGGATGACGATCCTCTACACCACGCACTACATGGCCGAGGCGCAGGAACTCAGCGACCGTGTCGGCATCGTCGACAACGGCAAGATGATCGCCGCCGGCACAAACCAGGAGCTTGTGGACATCGTCGGCGCGGAGGCGCACGTGGTGCTGAGCGTCGACCACTATCTGGAAGGCATGGTCGAACGCTGGGGCCAGGTCGACGGCGTGACCAAGGCCATGATCGACGAGGAGCACGCGGTGCTCCTCGTCCAGGACGCCAACGAGGTGCTGCCGCGGCTCTTCGAGGCGGCCGCCGCGGCGGGCGCGCGCATCACCGAGGTGAGCGTCACCGAGCCCAACCTGGAGATGGTGTTCCTGCACCTCACCGGCCGGGCCCTGCGGGAATAGAGGCGTGAACCGCGTCCTCGCGATCGCGTTCAAGGACCTGCGCAGCACGTGGCGCAACATCCCTGCGCTGATGATGATGCTGGCCGCCCCGCTGGCGCTGTCGGCGCTGCTCGGCTTCGCCTTCGGCGGCAGCAGCAGCGGCTTCTCCATCGCCGCCACCAAGGTCGCGGTCGTGAACCTGGACAGGGCGCCGGCGGCGAGAGCGACCGCGACTCCGGGCGCGACGGTCGCTCCGGCGGCTGCCCAGGCAGCCGTCGGCCAGACGGTCGTGGGCATCTTGAAGAGCAAAGGCCTCAAAGACATCCTGACCGTGACCGCGAAGCCGTCCGTGGCGGCGGCGCGAAAGAGCGTCGACGACGGCAAGGATGCGGTGGCGGTGATCATCCCCGCGGACTTGAGCAAGGCGATCTTCGGCACCGGCACGACGACGAAGAGCGCGATCGAGCTGTATCAGAATCCGACGCAGACGGTGGGCGCCGCCATCACGCAGAGCGTCCTCGGCCAGTCGCTGCTCGCCTTCAACGGCGCCCGTGCGGCGGCGCTCGCGGCGCAGGGCCTGGCGGTTGCTTCGGGCAACGGCGCCCAGGCGGGCGCGCTGACGCAGAAGGCCGCGCAGACCTTCGTCCTGCAGAGCCGGAGCGGCTCGGGCGGCCTGACCGTCGCGCAGCGGCCGCCCGACCTCGCCGGCGGCAAGAAGTCCAAGGACATCGGCGTCACCGGTCTCGTCCTCGCCGGCATGATGGTCTTCTTCATGTTCTTCGGCGCTTCCAACGTGGCGCGCACGATCCTCGACGAAGAGCGCGCCGGCACGTTGCCGCGCCTGTTCACCACGCCGACGTCGCGGCAGCTCATCCTGGGCGGCAAGTTCACGTCGACCTTCCTCACGGTGCTGGTGCAGGCGATCGTCCTGGTGGCCGCGGGGCGGCTCTTCTTCTCTATCCAGTGGGGCGCCTTGAGCGCCGTGTCCCTGTTGATCCTCGTGGCGGCCGCGGTCGCGGCGAGCCTGGGCCTGATGGTGATCTCGCTGGTGCGCACGCCGGCGCAGGCGGGCGCGATCGGCGCCGGCGTCTATCTCGTGCTGGCGCTGCTCGGCGGCAACTTCAGCGGCACGGCGCAGTCCGGCACGACCTACGCCACCGTGCAGCGGCTGACGCCGAACGGGTGGCTGCTCGTCGGCTGGAACAGCACGCTGCGCGGCGGCGGCGTCGGCGACATCCTGCTGCCGCTGCTCGTGCCGCTGGCGTTCGCGCTCGTGTTCTTCGCCATCGCCGTGCTGCGCTTCCGGAGACGGTTCGCGTGAGGGCGCCGGTGGCTGCCGAGCGGCCGACGACAGGCGGGCCGCGATGAGGCGCATCTTCACGCTGGCGCGCAAGGACCTGCTGGAGACCCGGCGCGACCGGCTGGCACTGATCTTCACGGTCGTCATGCCGGTCGCGTTCACCGCCTTCTTCGGCTTGCTCTTCGGCGGTGGAAGCAATCGGCTGCCGCTGGCCGTCTGGAGCGGCGACGCTGGACCCGTGGCGACGCAACTCATCTCGCAACTTCAGAAGTCGGACGTGGTCACCGTGCAGCGCGTGAAGAGATCGGAGGCGGAGCAGAACGTCGCCGACAACAAGGTGGCGGCGGCGCTGGAGATCCCGGCGGGATTCTCCGCCGCCGTAGCGGCAGGCAAGCCGGCCACGCTCACCGTCGTCGGCGTGGCCGGCTCGTCCGGCGCCCAGACCGCGACGACCGAGATCAACGCGCTCGCGGGAAAGGCGGTCGCCGCCGAACAGGCGGCGCGGGCAGCGGTGGCGACCGGGGCAGGCGTCCCGCGGAGCTACCCCGCCGGCGCGCTGCCGGGGCTTCAGTCCGCTGCTCTGACCAAGGCTCGTCCCATCGCTGCCCAGGCGCTCGCCCACCCGGCTGCGACGATCAAGGTCGTCGAGGCCGGCGCGGCCGCCGGTCAGGTGCCGTCGGGCTTCGTGCTCAGCTCGCCCGGCATGCTCATCAACTTCATCCTCTTCAGCATCACGACCGCCGGCGTCGCGCTGATCGTCGAACGCAAGAACTTCACGCTGATGCGCCTCATGACCACGCGGGTGCGGCGCTCCGAGCTGATCGCCGGCAAGATCCTCGGGATGTTCGCGCTGACGTTCGTGCAACAGATCATCCTGATCGGCATCGGGCAGTTCCTCTTCGGCGTGGACTACCTGCGCGATCCGGCGGCGCTGCTGCTCATGATGATCGCGCTCTCGACGGTGGCCTCGACGCTGGGGCTGCTGCTCGCGTCGCTGCTCAAGACCCACCAGGCGCTCATCGCGGCGACGGTGCTGACCTCGATGGTCGTCGCGGCGCTCTCCGGCGCCTGGTTCCCGCTCGAGATCACCGGGCCGGCGTTCCAGTTCGTCGGGCACCTGCTGCCCACGTCGTGGATCCTCGACGGGCTGCGCGGCATCGTGGTGCGCGGTTTCAGCGTGCCCGAAGTGATGCCGGCGTTCGGCTTCGCCCTCGCCTGGGCGCTGGGGCTGTTCTTGATCGCCGTCTGGCGCTTCCGCCTCAGCGACTAGTCCTTGGCCGGCTTGATGCTGGCGTCCTTGGGCAGCGCCAGGCTGGCCTCCACCTCGATCGCCTTGATGATGCCTGAGGGCACCGGGCAGGCCGGGTGGACGAGGTGCTCGGCGGCGAGGCGCAGGGTCTTGGGACCCTCGCCGCGATAGCTGATCTCGCGGTACGGGTCTACCTCCGTGAGTTCCGCCGCGAGCTGCTCGACGTACTCGCAGCCGGTCTCGAACTCGAGCCTCACCACGCGGCCGTCGGCCTTGGTGTGCACGGTGGTGCAGAAGCCGCAGATGCCGCTGTCGATCTCGGACTTGGCCAAGGGAGTCTCCTGAGTCTGGTTACGGGCGTGCGCTGATGGTACCTCCGGAGCGGCGAAGCTACACTCGCCGCCGCTGCCGGAAACCACCGGGCTGTGGCCGCCGCTCAGCCCGATGCCGGCTCGCCGGTGAGCGCCAGATGCTCGATGAGATCGGCGCCCTTCACGCTCCCCGGCTGCGACTGGACGGCCGCCGCGACGGTCCTCAGGCGGGCCTTCAGCCCGTCGTCCGCCAGCAGCCGCTCGACTGTGGCGGCAAGCTCCTCGTCGGTCCAGTCGTACGTGGCGAGGCGGGCTCCGAACCCCGTCTCGTCGAGGCGCTGCGCGTTGTCGTACTGGTCCCAGAAGAGCGGCAGCCCGATCATCGGCAGGCCGAAGTGGAAGCCTTCGCAGATGGTGTTGTTGCCACCGTGAGTGATCAGCAGGTCGCACTGCGGCAGGATCGACGGCTGCGGCAGGAACTCGTCGCCGTACATGCGTGGCCCGAGGCGCATCTGGTCCTTGAGCGGGCCCATGGAGACGATCACGCGGTGCTCCGTCGCGGCGAGCGCGTCGATGAGGCGCTGCATGAGGGCCAGGTCCATGCACCCGAGCGAGCCGAGCGAGAGGTAGATCACCTTGCCCTCGCCCGGCAGACGACCGGCGACGTCGAACGCCGCCTCTCCGGTGCGCACCGAGGACTCGAGCCGGTGCCACGTCGAGTCCAGCGGCCGGGCGCGCCGGTAGTCGGCGGCGGCAGGGTACTCGTACAGGTTGAGCCAGGGAGAGGCGGTGTTGAACTCGTCGAGCGGGCAGGGCGCGACGCCCACCGAGGCGCGGAAGTCGTTGTGCCCGGCGAGAAGTTCCTCGTGCACGCGGTGGTACTCGTCGCGGAACGCCGGCCACTCGCTGCGGTCGCCGGCGGGCAGCCCCGAGAGCGGTGGCGGCAGGTCGGGATCGCGCATCTCCAGCGGGTTGCATGACACGACGCGCACCCAGGGCGCTCCCGCCAGCTCTACCGCCGGGTAGCCGGTGACGTTGTCGGTCACGACTACGTCCGGCCGGACCTCCTGCCAGATGGCCATGACGCGCTCGTGGGAGTAGTGTTCGCCGTCCACGAGCGCCTGCCAGATCGGCTTGGTGACCGTCGCGATCTGCGCGATGGTGGGCTTGCGGAACTCGGGCGCGGTCACGCGGATGAACTCGGCCCACGGATCGTCCGCGGCGCCGTCCGATGCGTCCGCGCCGTCCTCCGCGTCCGCGCCCTCCTCCGGCGGCGCCATCCGGAAGAGCCGCTCCTCGAACCCGCGCGCCTCCAGCACGCCGGCGAACGACTCGTCGACCACGAACACCACGCGGTGGCCGCGCTCGCGCAGCACGCCCGCCATCGCGGCGCAGTTGTTCGTGGGCCCCCACGCGCCGGGTTCCGGGAAGAACGCGATGGTCCTCGTCCGCGTCATGGCGTGCTCCTCCTCGTGAGCCGATGGCACATGCTAGATGAGGGCCGGCCTTGCGCCAAGGGATGGTGTGCCCCGCGCCCGCATTGACAGCCTCGGGGCCGCGCTCTAGGTTGGCCGGCGGGAGGTCAGGCGGAGCGCGACTCGTCAGGAGGGCACGTGACCATGCAGACGACGGACGCGGCGGGAACAGCGCCCAGCGGTGCCGCCGGGGCGCCGCGCGGAGCGCAGGACGCGGTGTTCTGGATGGGCGGCGACCCGCGCTGGAGCCCGCCCGGCGACTGCCCGCCGCTGACGTGCACGACGCGCGCCGACGTATGCGTCGTGGGCGGCGGGTTCACGGGGCTCTGGGCCGCCTACTGGATCAAGCGTCTCTCCCCGGACACCGAAGTGGTCCTGCTCGAACGGCAGTTCTGCGGTGCCGGCGCGTCCGGCAGGAACGGCGGCTGGGTGAACGGCTGGGAGGACGCGCTCTCGACGCTGCTCGGCAGGTTCGGGCGCGAGGAGGCCATGTGGCTCCTCGACGCGTCGCTGCGCAGCGAAGATGCGATCCGTGAGGTCGTCCGCGAGGCGCAGATCGACTGCGACCTCGCCTTCGCTGAAGGGCTCAACCTGGCGATGTCGCCGGCGCAGCTGGAGTCGTTGCGCGGCGAGGTCCGCGTTGCCGAGGATGCCGGGCGCGGCGACCTGTTCCGGACGCTGAGCCGGGAGGAAGCGCAGGAGGCCTGCGGGTCGCCGCGCGCCGCCGGCGGAGTGGCGACCGCGCGCGCCGGAAGCGTGCAGCCGGCCCTGCTCGTCCAGGGCCTGCGCCGCGCCGCCGCGACCGCCGGCGTGCGGATCTTCGAGGCGAGCCCCATGACGGACCTGCGGCGCACGCTCCCGGCTGTCGTGGAGACGCCCGCCGGGACGGTGGTCGCCGACCGGGTCGTGCTCGCCGGAGGTCCCTGGATGGCGAGGGTGCCGGAGCTGCGGCGCACGCTGTTCGTCATCCCCTCGCACATGGTCGCGACCTCGCCGGCAGGCGAGCTGCTGAACGCCATGGGCTGGCGTCGCGGCCGGCCGTTCGTCGACGCGCGCACGGCGATCCACTACGGGCAGCGGACGGCCGACGACCGCGTCGTCTTCGGCCGCGGCGGCGGGCGGCTGGGCTACGCCGGCCGCATCATCCCTGCGCACTTCCACGACAGGGCGGAGACCGCGGAGATCGTCGGCGACCTGCACGCCCTCTTCCCGCGCACCGCCGAACTGGCCGTCGAGTGGAGCTGGGGCGGGCCGGTGGAGCGCACGCAGCACGGCACGCCCTGGGTCGGGTCGCTTGGGCCTCACGGCAACGTCCACTACGGCACCGGCTACTCGGGCAACGGCGTGTGCCCGACGCAGCTCATCGGTCGCACGCTGGCCTCCGTCGCGCTGGGGCTCGACGACGAGTATTCGGCGTCGCCTCTGGTCTCGGAGCCCCCGTCGTATCTGCCGCCCGAGCCGGTGCGGTCGCTCGGCGCCCAGGTCGTGCGCGCGGCCATCGGCCGCTGTGAGACGCAGGCCGACAAGGGGCTGGATCCGGACCCGGTGTCGAAGTTCGTCAGCCGCGGTCTCGACTTCTCGATGCCGCGGCCGCTCCGGCGGCGCCGATCCGGGGCGCCGCCGCGCTCCTGATAGCGGGCGCCGCCGACGTGCCACGCCCGCAACTTCCTGCTCTCGTCAGGACCACTCCGAAAGGGAACGCCATGACAGTACGTTCACTCCGTCGCCTCGCCCTCGCCGTCGGCGCGGGCTCGGCCGCGGCGCTTCTGGGCGCGGCCTGCGGTTCGTCCGGCTCCACGACGGCGAGCTCGTCGGCGCAGGCCGCCGCGGCCCCCGGCGCCGCCAAGTCCATCGGCTACTCGCGCGTCGTCGACCTGAGCCACGTCATCAGCCCGCAGATCCCGCTCTGGCCGGGCGACCCCAAGGTCGTCTTCAAGGTGGTCGCGACGATGAAGAAGGACGGCTACTACCTGCGCAGCTTCACGATCGGCGAGCACAGCGCCACGCACATGAACGCGCCCAACAGCTTCGTCAGCGGCAACACCGAGGCGATCACCAGCTACACGGCGGAGCAGCGCGTCGTGCCCACGATCGTCATCGACGCCCGCGCGCAATGTGCCGCCAACGCCGACTACCAGCTCACGCAGCAGGACGTCCTCGCCTGGGAGGCCAAGAACGGCAAGATCGCGCCGGGCTCCTTCGTGGTCATGTTCACCGGCTGGCAGGACAAGTGGAACGACCCCAAGGCGTTCATCGGCCAGGATGCCAAGGGCGACCTGCACTTCCCCGGCTTCGCCGGCGCGACGAGCAAGTGGCTGGTGACCGATCGGCAGATCGCCGGCGTGGGCATCGATACGCACGGCGTGGACCCCGGCTCAGACACGAGCTACGCGACCAACACCGAGATGGCGAACACACACAAGATCGCCATCGAGTGCATGGCCAACCTGGATCAGCTGCCCGCCAAGGGCGCGACTCTGGTCCTGGCGCCGCTGCAATTGCAGAACGGCTCCGGCTCGCCGATGGACATCATCGCCTTCGTACCCTGAGGCGCGGCGACGCGCCGGAGCGCCGCGTCGAACGCCGGTGCGACCTGACCTGTCGGACCTGGGTTGTCGAGCGTATGGAGTGCGCCCATACTCGAAGCTCAGACCGACGTGAACGGCTTGCCCGCCCGGGCAAGAAGCCGATGAAAGTAACGACATGGACGCTCCGCGCACGACAGCATCACGCTTGCGCGCCGCCCAGGACTTCCTGATACGCCCTTCGCGGCGCTGGTGGATCCTCGGCGGGGCGCTGGTCGTGCTCGCCGCGGCGGCGTTCGCGCACGGCCAGTTCGCGCGCATGGTCCACTCGTTCCTGGGTGCCGACTGGCGCTGGATGCTGGCCGCGATCGGCGTCCTGCTCCTGTCTCTGGTGCTGACGAGCCTTGCGCTCAAGCTCATCGTCCATGCCTACGACGACGTGCGTCCGAGCATCGTCGACACCTTTTCCTGCACGAGTATCGGCCTGCTCGCCAACGTGCTGATGCCGGTGCGCATCGGCGCGCTGCTCAATCCCTACGTCCTCTTCCTTCTCCTGCGCCGGCGCGGGGCGCGCGTGCCGTTCGCGACCACGCTCGGCATGACCGTCACCGAGCAGTTGCTGGCCGCGGCGATCTTCGTCGTGTTCGCGCTGCTCTTCGTCTCGGTGCTCGCCGTGCCGGACTGGGCGGTGCGAGCGCTGATCGCCGCCGCGATCTTGCTGGTACTCGTGCTCGGCGGCGGAGCTGCGCTGCAGCGCTCAGGCCGTCTGCGCTCGCTCACGGCCTCTGACGAGGGCGACCGGCGACGCGGCTTCGCGGCGTGGGTCCGGCGCTACCTGCCGCAGTTCATCGACAGCCAGCGCGTGCTCGGCCGCCCGCTGTCGGCGCTGGCCGTGGCCGGCGTCCTGGCGCTCGTCTGGCTCACGCAGCTCGCCGCCGCCGTGGCGGTCCTCCACGCCTTCCATCTGGGCGGCGCCGGCTGGCGTGCCGCCGCCCTCGTCCTCGTGCTGACCAACCTCATCGGCATCCTCCCGCTCACGCCGGGCAACGTCGGCACGTTCCAGGTGGCGGCGGTCGCGGCGATGGCGGCGTACGGGGTCGGAGCCGGGCCGGCCATGGCGTTCGCGCTCGGCCTGCAGGGACTGCAACTGCTGGTGGCCATCCTCGCCGGAGTCGCTTCGCTCGGCCTGCAGGACCTGGCGCTCCACGACCTCGCCGGCAAGAGCCGCCACGCCGCCCGGCACATCGGGCGCGAGGAGTACCACACGCCCTAAGGGCTCGCCGGACCAGCCCGGGCGGTCTGCGGAACCGCCATCGCCGGTCCGACTCCGGTGAGCCGCCGAGCCATCTGCAACGAGCGGCGGCGTGGCACTGCGGTATCCTGAACGCGCACATGGTCCGGGCGGCACCAGCCGGTACGAGGTGAGGGGGCAACATGGGCGCTACCGACACAGAGGGAACTTCCGCGCCGCCGCAAGCTGACGCCTGGTACGCGCGCTCGCCCGAGGAGGTCGCGGCTCACTTCGAGGTCGACCCTGCCGCCGGCCTCTCGGCGGTCGCGGCGGCCGAGCTGCTCGAGCGGCTCGGCCCCAACGCGCTGCCGGCAGAGAAGCCCAAGCCCGAGTGGCGGCGCTTCCTCGACGAGTACCGCAGCTACATGCAGATCATCCTTCTGGTCGCCGGCGTGTTCTCGATCGTCATCGGCCAGTTCCACACCGGCGTCATGGTGCTGGTGCTCACGGTGATCAATGCCGTCGTGGGCCTGCGCGAGGAGGGCAAAGCCGAGAGCGCGATGAACGCGCTCAAGTCGATGATGAAGGCGACCGCCCGGGTGCGCCGCGACGGCGCCGAGTCCGAGGTCCCGGCCGAAGAGGTGGTCGCCGGCGACGTCGTGCTCCTCGCGGCCGGCGACCAGGTCCCGGCCGACGGCCGCATCGTCGCGGCCAGCGCTCTGCAGATCGACGAGTCGGCGCTGACCGGCGAGAGCGTGCCGGCGGCCAAGGACGCCGCCGCGCTCTCCGGCACCGACCTCGGGCCCGGCGACCAGTCCGACATGGCCTTCATGAACACGCCGGTCACGCACGGCAGCGGCGTGATGATCGTGACCGGCACCGGCGCCGCCACGGAGGTCGGCAAGATCGCCGGCATGCTCTCCGCGACCAAGGTCGAGCAGACGCCGCTCACCCAGCAGCTCAACCGCATGACTCTCTGGATCGGCGCCGCGGCCGGTTTGACCATGATCGTGATGTTCGTGCTGGGCGCGTCGCGCGGCCAGGCGTGGGACGCGCTGTTCGTGACCGCCATCGCCCTGGCCATCGCGGCCATCCCCGAAGCTCTGCCGACGGTGTCGCAGGTGATCCTCTCCATGGGCGCGATGGACCTTGCCAAGCGCAACGCCATCGTCAAGGACCTCTCGTCGGTCGAGACGCTGGGCTCCACGTCGGCGATCAACTCCGACAAGACGGGCACGCTGACCATGAACCAGATGACGGTCGTGGAGGTGCTCGATCTCACCGACCGCTGGCAGGTCACGGGCACCGGCTACGGTCTGGACGGCGAGGTCAAGCACTCCGCGGGCGCCTCGCCGTCTATCGACGACGCCATCCTGCCGTTCGTCATCGCCAACGACGCCAAGCTCGAGGACGGCAAGGTCGTCGGCGATCCCACCGAGGGCGCGATGCTGGTGCTGGCGCACAAGGCCGGTCTGCACGTCGACGGCACGAGGGAGAAGTTCCCGCGCCTGGCCACGCTGCCCTTCGACCCCACCTACAAGCTCATGGCCACGTTCAACTCCGCCACCGACGGGAGCGGCGCCGCAGTGGTGCGCTGCTTCGTCAAGGGCGCCGCGCCGGCTGTGGGCAGTCGCTCGACCGGCGCGAGGTCCGGCGGCTCCACCGTGGCGGTGGATGACGACCTCAAGGAGAAAGCCAGAGCCGCGTCGCAGCGCCTCGGCGAGCAGGGCCTGCGGGTGATGGCGGCGGCCTGCCGCGACCTCGACCCCGTGACCTTCGATCCCGACGGCGATCTGCTCGGCTACGTCACCGACCTGCAGCTGACCAGCATGATCGGCATGATCGACCCGCCGCGCGACGAGTCCAAGGCGGCGGTCAGGCAGGCGCAGGACGCGCACATCCGCGTGCGCATGGTCACGGGGGACGACGTCGTCACCGGCGCCGCCGTGGCCAAGCAGGTGGGGATCCCGGGCGAGGCCATCCTCGGCGCCGACTTCGCCGCGCTGACCGAGGAGGAGCGGCTGACGCGCATCGAGGACATCGGCGTGGTCGGCCGCGTGGCGCCGGAGCACAAGGTGCTGCTCGTCGAGACGCTCAAGAAGAAGGGCGACGTGGTGGCGATGACCGGCGACGGCGTCAACGACGCGCCGGCGATCAAGGCCGCGGACATCGGCATCGCCATGGGCACCGGCACCGAGGTGGCCAAGAACGCCGGCCGCATGATCCTCTCCGACGACAACTTCGCGACCATCGTCCACGCCGTGGAGCAGGGTCGCAAGCTGTTCGACAACCTCAACAAGTACATCGCCTTCGTGCTCATCACGCTGGCCGCCTTCGTGCTCACGTTCCTCGGCGCAGCGCTGCTCAACATCCTCGCCGGCGAGCCGTTCACCGCCACGCAGGTCCTCTGGATCAACTTCCTCGTGGACGCCCCGCTGGGCGTGGCGCTCGGCTTCGACCTGGAGACGCCGGGGCTCATGAAGCGGGTGCCCCGGCCGCGCGACGCCTCGATCCTCACTCGGAGCCTGCTCACGACCGTCGGCCTGGTGGGCGTCTTCATGGCCGTCTGCCTGCTCGCGCTGCTGCAGTACGGCAACTCCCACTACCACAGCGCGGCCATCGCCTCCGCGATGGGGCTCACGGCCTTCGCCGCCTGCCGCATCGTCGGCTGCTTCGAGAGCCGCAACCCGACCGACAGCGTCGTGACGATCGCCGCATTCAACAGCCGCCAGCTCAACTGGATCGCCTTGTTCGAGGTCGTCCTCATGATCCTCGTGGTCGGCCTCGACCTGCTCAACCGCTGGCTCGGCACGGCGTCGATGACGTGGACGCAGTGGGGCCTCGCGCTGGCGCCGGCCGGCGCACTGTTCGTGCTGTGGGAGATCGGCAAGCTGATCGCGCGCCGCTCGGTGGGCGCCGCGCCGGCGGCCGAGGAGGCGTAGGAGGCGGAGGAGGCGCACACCTGGCGCCCCTCGATTCAAGCCCTCCGCCGCCGGGGTCGAGTAGTATGAGAACGACACGATCCGCATCGGCAGAGCATGGGGCCTGCTGACTGCGGTCGCCGACTGGGGGGTCCACATGAGTCAGAGCGCACCGCGCTTCAGGCGATCGATCGCAGGCGAGCGCGCTCGTCGGCGGCTCGTCCCGGCGTTCGCCCTTCTCGTCCTTGCTCTGACCTTGGCGGTCGGCGGCGCTGCGCTTGCGGCCGGCCCAAGGCCGGCCGCCGCCGCTCCTCTCGCCCCTGCCGGCCGCGTGATCGTCAAGTACCGCCTCAGCGAGTCTCTGGCCGCCGCCCGCGTCGCTGCGGTGGAGATGAACGCCGAGGTCGTCGGCCATATCCGTACCTATGGACTCGAGACGACCGGCCGCTACGTCGTCGTCTCGTCGGAGACGCTCAGCTCCGGCGACCTGATGAAGAAGTACAGCGCCGACCCGGCCGTCGAGTACGTGGAACCGGACTACGTGGTCCACGCCGACGCTGCCGTCACTCCCAACGACCCCGACTTCGGCAGCCTCTGGGGCATGCGCCAGATCAGCGCTCCCCTCGCCTGGGGCACCACGACAGGCTCGGCCGGTGTCGTGATCGCCGACATCGACTCCGGCGTCGACTACACGCACCCCGACCTCGCCGCCAACATGTGGCATAACCCCGGAGAGATCGCCGGCAACGGCATCGACGACGACCACAACGGCCACGTCGACGACGTCTACGGCATCAACCCGGCCTACGGGAACTCCGACCCCAGGGACCTGAACGGCCACGGCACCCACACCTCGGGCACCATGGCGGCCGTGGGCAACAACCGTGTCGGCGTCACCGGCGTGTGCTGGACGGCTCGCATCATGGCGCTCGAGTTCATGGACAGCAGCGGCTCGGGTTACCGCTCCGACGAGATCACCTGCATCAACTACATGACCTGGGAGAAGGTCCACTACGGCGTCAACGTGGTGGCGGCCAACTGCTCCTACGGCGGCAGCACATACAGCCAGACGCTGCACGACGCCATCGCCGCCGCCGGCGACGCCGGCATCATCTGCGTCTGCGCCGCCGGCAACGGCGGGTCCGACGATGTCGGTGACAACGACGATGCCACGCCGTACTACCCCGCCTCCTACGACTGCTCCAACATCATCGCGGTGGCCGCCACCGGCAGCAACGACGCCCTGGCATCCTTCTCGAACTATGGTGCGGCGAGCGTCGACCTGGCGGCCCCCGGGGTCGGCATCCTCAGCACGGTGCCATTCTCGTACAACTCCGCCGGCTACGAGTCCTGGGACGGCACCTCCATGGCGACGCCGCATGTGACCGGGGCCATCGCCCTCCTGGCGGCGGCGTACCCCAGCGACAGCATGGCGACGCGGATCAGCACGATCGAGAGCAGCGTCGACCCGGTGGCCGGACTTGCCGGCAAGGTGGCGTCCGGCGGCCGCCTCGACGTGGCCAAGGCCCTTCATCGGGTGGTACCTATCGCCATCTCCGGTTTCACCCCGACCTCTGGCCCTGTCGACACTGTCGTGACTCTGACCGGCAACGGCTTCACCGGCGCGACTGCGGTCACGTTCAACGGCAAGGCAGCGTCCTTCCTGCAGACCTCGGACACGCAGATCACCGCCACCGTGCCCTACCTGGCGACCACTGGCCGAATCAAGGTCGTAGCCCCAGCCGGCACGGCCACAAGCCTCACGAACTTCACCGTCACCGCGCCGAAGCCCCAGATCAGCATGGTGTCGCCCACGTCGGGCAAGAGAGGTGCGACCGTGACCATCATCGGCACCGACCTCGGTGCGACTCTCGGCACCAGCACCGTCAAGTTCGGCACCAGGGTCTGCACCGGGTACGTGTCCTGGAGCGCCACCCTCATCAAGGTCAAGGTGCCGGCCAAGGCGGCCTTCGGCTCGCTCAAGGTGACCGTGAAGACCACGGGCGGGACGAGCAACGCCAAGAACTTCACGGTGAAGCGGTAGGGCGACTGACGCCAGGGTCCAGATTCGAGTCCTCTGTCGTCGGGGTCGAGTAGGATGACAATGGTTCGTTTCGCGTCGGCAGCGCACGGGGCGCTGTCTGCGAACGCTGAGGGGGCACTCATGACCGCACGGCGCGCTCTGCATTCCGACGCACTGGTGAGGCGCAGGACGCGCCTTTGGAGCGCGTCGCTCGCAATCATGGGGGTACTGCTTGCCGGGGCGTGCCTCGCCGTCGCGTCTCCCGCCAGGGCTGCCGACGACACGACCCCGCCCCAGGTCACCGCCTTCAACATCGCGCCGGCTGTGTTCAACACCGAGTTCGCCGATCAGACCGTGACCGTGACGATGACCCTCACCGACGACCAGTCTGGCGTTGCCACAATGGCTGATGGTGGCCGTGACAACGTGATCATGTTCGAGCCGCCGTCGGGCAGGGTGGGGCAGTTGCTGTCCGGCACCCCTACGCGGATCTCCGGCGATGACCACAACGGCGTCTACACGGCGACAGTGACCTTTCCGTGCGGCAGTGCAGCGGGCGGCTGGAACGCTTACCTCGCTCTCTGCGACAAGGCCGGCAACACCGTGACGCTGTTCCCTGCCGATCTCGCCGCCAAGTTCGGCGCCGGCTGCGCCACCGCGACGAACACTGCCACGACTTCGGACACCACCCCACCCGAGATCACGGCCCTCAGCATCACGCCCAAGGAGTTCAACACTGAATCGGCCGATCAGACCCTGACCGTGACCATGACCCTCACGGACGCGCAGTCAGGCGTGAGTAGGAGCGATGTCCAGCTCACCCCAGCGGTCCTCCCCTCGGCCGGTGGGTACCAGCTGGCCAGGTGTTTGTGCACAAGGATCTCGGGCGACGACCACAGCGGCGTCTACGCTGGGACCATCACGGTGCCCAAGTGGAGCAAGGAGGGCGCATGGCAGGTCCACGTCCTCACCCTGTCCGACAAGCTCGGCAACCAGGTGCAGCTGACCCCTGCCGATCTCGCCGCCAGGTTCGGCGCCGGCTGCGCGACCGTGACGAACACCGCCACGATCTCGGACACGACACCGCCGCAGATCACCGCCCTCAGCATCACGCCCAAGGAGTTCAACACTGAATCGGCCGATCAGACTCTGACCGTGGCCGTGACCCTCACCGACGCGCAGTCGGGCTTGAGCTTGCAAGGTGACAGCGGCGGCGGCGGCAGCGGCGCCGTCTGCTCTCTCGAGCTCATGCCCTTGGTCAGCAATCAGAACGTATCTGGCATGTTCACGCGGATCTCCGGCGATGACCACGACGGCGTCTACGCTGCGACCCTCACGCTGCCCAAGTCGAGCAAGGAGGGCGTCTGGCTCGTCGACGACCTGCGCCTGGTCGATAAAGTCGGCAACATGGTTGAGCTCCGCCCAGACGCGCTGAACGCGCTCTTGCCCGGCGCCGACAGTCTCGTCGTGAACACCGCGACTGCCCAGCAGGTGACGATCGATCGCCTCTGGACGATCTCGACGGGCAAGTACTACGTCACTTTCCCCGCCGGTACCGTCGTGACTCGCGCCGACAACGGCCGCTTCGCCTTCTATGAGATGACCGCCCAGCAGTTCACTCTCGACGACAGCATCCCCACTGCCGGACTCGACGGGACGCCGGTGGCGACGCTGAAGTTCGGCATCCCCGGCCTCAACCTCTCGTTCAGCCAGCCGGTGACGGTGTCGATGTACGTCGGCAGCGCCTACGAGGGCTACTGCCTCAGCATCCAGTCGCTCACCGAAGGCGGCACCGCCTGGGCGAACGAGACCAGCTGCATCGTCCTGGGCGGCCAACTCCAGTTCACCGTGAGCCACGCGACCAAGTTCGTCGCCAACCTCACCAAGACCAGCGTGCCAAAGCCGAGCCTCACCAGGCTCTCGCCCACCTCCGGCAAGCGCGGCGCGACCGTCACCATCACCGGCAAGGACTTCGGCACCGGGCGGGGCACCAGCACCGTGACGTTCGGCACCACGGTCTGCACCCAGTACGTCTCCTGGTTGGCCACACGCATCAAGGTCAAGGTGCCGGCCAAGGCGGCCTTCGGCTCGCTCAAGGTGACCGTGAAGACCACGGGCGGGACGAGCAACGCCAAGAACTTCACGGTGAAGAGGTAGGGCGGCACGATCCGAGTGGTCACGTCCCACCGCACTGCTAGGATGTGACGCGGGGGTTCTTTACGCGCGGCGACCGAGATCGGAGTTCTCGCGGCTGCCTTCTTGGAACTCGTCTCCAGACTGAGTCACGACCGGCACCTCAAGGGTCGCCAGTTCGAGCGCGTCTGCAAGTGGTATCTCCAGCACGATCCCGTTCTCAAGCACCAGATCGGCAAGGTCTGGCTCTGGAAGGACTGGCCCGGCCGCTGGGGGGCCGACGCTGGCATCGACCTCATAGCCGAGACGCACACCGGCGACCTCTGGGCCGTTCAAGTGAAGGCATACGCGCCGAGCGCCTCGGTGACGAAGGCAGACATCGACACCTTCCTCTCCGAGTCCTCGCGGCCCGAGTTCGGGATGCGGCTGCTGGTCGCCACGACCGACCACATCAGCCACAACGCGCACCGCACCATCGAGGCCCAGGAGAAGCCTGTGCGTTTGGTGACCGCGACCGAACTCGGCAAGGCCGAACTCGACTGGCCCGAGCATCCTGACGACCTCAAGGCCAAGCCGCTGCCGAGGAAGAAGCCCAGGCCGCACCAGCGGGACGCGATCAAGGACGTGCTGAAGGGCTTCGAGGAGTCCGCACGCGGCCAACTCATCATGGCCTGCGGCACCGGCAAGACATTCGTCAGCCTCAAGATCGCCGAGGAGCTCGCCGGGAAAAACCAGCTCGTCCTGTTCCTCGTTCCCAGTCTCAACCTCCTTTCCCAAACCCTCACCGAGTGGACCCAGGAAAGCGCCATCCCGCTTCATTCCTTCGCCGTCTGCTCCGATGTCGAGGCCGGAAAAAAGCGCAGCAAGGACGACGACGTCGTGGAAACCTTCACCCACGAGCTGCGCTATCCCGCCACCACCGACGCCCGCCGCCTCGCCGAGGAAGTCGCCAAACGCCACGACGTCACGACGTCACGACGCCACGACGTCACGAC
>Ga0118677_10004472_pt1 | contig 25424 bp, 20 predicted proteins | sample AliMusrvi5mmetaG_FD_86154 | JGI IMG/M metagenome (GOLD analysis project Ga0118677, IMG submission 86154)
CACCAAGACGGACTCCACCTGTGTCGGCATATTTCAGGATACCTTTACAGATATTGTTAGCTGCATACATGGCCATCATTTCACCCGAACAGACGATGTAGATCTCTTCAGCTTTACCATCGCGGATCGGCATGGCGAATCCACCGCACACAACGTCACCGAGAACATCGTAGAACACATAGTCGAGATCCCATTCATCATCGAAAGCGCCGAGCTGTTCGAGAAGGTTTACTGACGTGATGATACCGCGACCTGCACAGCCTACGCCTGGCTCAGGTCCACCGGACTCGGTGCAGCGGGTGTTTCTGTATCCAGGTTTGATGATATCTTCTAGTTCAACTTCTTCACCTTCCTCGCGAAGTGTGTCAAGAACAGTTTTCTGCTGGAGTCCTCCGAGAAGCAGACGGGTAGAGTCGGCTTTAGGATCACAGCCAATAACCATGACTTTCTTACCCATTTCTGCAAGACCGGCAACCGTGTTCTGTGTCGTTGTTGACTTGCCGATACCACCTTTTCCGTAAATAGCAACTTTTCTCATTTTCGTACTTTTTTAGGTTTACGATGTCTTTGTCATCAGATATTCAGGATTAAGCTTATTTTGACCTGAATATTTATGTTTTTAATAAGCAACATGCGTGCCAGAGTCGGTTTTATTTAGAAGGGAAATTGATTTCAGGAAAAGTAATAACCCTCAAAGTCCTATTGCCGAAGGGTTTCAGGTAATTGATGCGGGATAATTATATTATTTCATAGCGTAACTATTTTAAATGAATGCAATTATAAGCGTAATAGATATCTACAATTCAGTAGGATAGTTAAGAAATCTACATTTAAGTATGAAAAGTAGTTGTTCATGTCAATGATAAGTGGGAGGAAGCAGTTTCAGTTGCTCCATCTCAGAGATTCTGCGGAGTTTCTGTGCGGACGGGCGAATGGCTTGGCGCTTAAAACCTACAAAAAAGTATGAAATGAGTTTTTGTAGTTGTCGCAAGGGGAAAAAGTTTGATTTTTATCAGGTGAGGGATCGAATTCATCATCCATATGTGTTAGTATAGAACCAGTATCATGCAAACATTATAACTGAACATAGATCATGCAGACACGGCAGCTTGGAAATACAGATATGCACATAACTCCGATTGGTTTCGGCAGTTGGGCAATTGGGGGAAGCAACTGGGCGTATGGATGGGGTGTACAGGATGACGGTGACGCTGTTAAAGCTATTGAGCGGGCTGTTGAACTTGGAATAAACTGGATTGATACGGCAGCTGTGTATGGTTTGGGTCATTCGGAGGAGCTTGTGGCGAAGGCTATTGCCGGTATAAAGGCGAAGCCGTTCATTTTTACCAAATGTTCCATGGCATGGAATGAGGAGAATCAGATCAGCAATAGTCTCAAGGCTGATTCTATAAGAAGAGAGTGTGAAGAGAGCTTGAAAAGATTAAAGGTTGATGCCATTGACCTCTATCAGATTCACTGGCCAAACCCTGAAGCCGATCTTGAAGAGGGCTGGCAGGAACTTGCACGTCTCAAGGAGGAAGGTCTGGTAAGGCATATCGGAGTGTCGAATTTCAGTATAGCACAGTTGCGGCTTATCATGTCTATTGCTCCTGTAGCATCACTTCAGCCGCCATATTCTATGTTACGACCTGCTGTTGAAAAGGAGCTTCTTCCTTTCTGTATGGAGCATAACATAGGGGTCATTGTTTATTCTCCGATGCTTTCGGGTATGTTGACCGGGGCGATGACGCTTGAACGGGTTGCAGGCTTTCCGCATGATGACTGGCGGAGGGGAAACAAGGAGTTTCAGGAGCCACGTCTATCCGCTAATCTCGCGCTGGTCGAACTGCTTAAGCATATCGGTCTGCCTTATGGCCATTCAGCAGGTGAGGTCGCCATTGCATGGACCTTGCGACATCCGGGTGTTACGGGAGCAATTGTCGGCGGGCGAAATGCCACTCAGGTGGAAGGCATTATCGGGGCAGGGGAGTTCAGATTAAATGAAGAGGAAATTGAAAAAATTGAGAATTTTATTGCAGGAATGACAAAATAACCCGATTAATTCAAAGGTATTTGATTCTCCTACCTCTGGAGCGGTATCCACTTATTGAGCAACTCCTGAAGGGTTGTCATCATAACAGGTTTTGAGATAAAGTCATTCATTCCGGATTTAAGGCAGTTTTCCTGGTCCTGCAGGGTTGCGTTGGCGGTCATGGCAATAATTGGAATATCAGGGTTTATTATTCCTGCTCCCGGTTTTCTGATCGCTTTCGTAGCTTCAAGTCCTCCCATAAGAGGCATTTGTAAATCCATGATCACCAGAGAATAAGCGTTCTGTTTAAGAGCGTCAATAGCTTCGATACCATTAGCGGCAATATCAATGGTGAACCCCAGCTTATTGAGCATGGCCGAAGCAACCCGTTGATTGATGCTATTGTCTTCGACGAGAAGTATCCTTGTATTTGAAGGCAACGTATTGTCCATTGGTTGAGGGGGGGGATAAGGCCATTTTTCCGCAAATAAACCAGTACCTTTCAGGGTGCTGCCCGGTTCCTCTGTTTGACTTTTCTCCTGCGGTTTTATGAATGAAAGGACAAACCAGAACGTAGAACCTTCATTTTCCCTGCTTCTGAGCTCAAGCGTTCCTCCCATTAACTCAACAAGTTGTTTGGTGATTGCTAAGCCGAGTCCTGTTCCTCCTTCCTTTCTGGTAGCCGATGAGTCAACTTGTGTAAATTTCTGGAAAACCAGTTCTTTTTTTCCTTCAGGAATGCCTATTCCCTTATCACTTACTGAAATGCGAAGGGTGATATCATTCTGGGTTTCTGACACCGGTTCAATGCTGACGATAACTTCCCCTTGATTGGAAAATTTGATGGCATTCTGCACCAGGTTGATAAGCGTCTGCAGCAGATAGTCGGGATACCCATAGAGAGTTGTCGGTATTGAAGATGGAACAGTAAAGGTTAATCGCAGGTTTTTTTTAAGGGCGGTATCGTTCAGCAGTGCAGAGATATCGGTGAAAAGAGTCCTGATATCAAAGAGTATTGTATTCTTTTCGATCTGTCCCGATTCGTTTTTACTGAAATCAAGAATATTGTTGATCAACTGATAAAGCTGTTGCGTACTTGCCTGTATAATATCGGTAAAGTTTTTCTGTTCGCTGTTGAGGGAGGTATAACAAAGGAGTTCAGTCATTCCGATTACTGCGTGCAGCGGTGTTATTATTTCATGCGACACATTGGCAAGGAATTCGCTTTTAGCCTTATCTGCAATTTCAGCTTCAATTCTTGCCTTGTTAAGTTTTTCAATCAATACTTGCTGGATTTGTTCTTTTTCTTCAACAATTTTTTTTTCTTCAATAAGTTTTGAGTTCAGAATGCGTGTCTGTTCAAGAGCATATTCAATTTTTTGTTTCTGTTCCCTTTCGTTTTTCTGAAGTTCTCTAAGATCGTGATTAAGAAGGGATATAATCGTATAAAGATCGTAAAGCGGATCGTCCGGTGATACGCCATCTTTATTTTCGTCAAACGAAAAGGTCTCATTGAAAAGAATGTTTCCACACAAGGCTGCGAATTGGTCGATCTGCCTTTGTGAAATAGTAATCTGATAATCTTGTTCAGCTTTGGTTTGGGAGAGGTTCGCATTTATCATCTCGAAAGCTTCCTGTGCTGTCGAAACAAAGATGAACTCCTGTTTTACATAGGATGCGAAAAGGCGCAGCATTGTTTTTGACAGCAGGGATGCGCCGCAGATATAAGTGACAATGGGGCGGCAATGATAAGTCTCATTAAGACGGTTTAGTGTATTGGCATAGAGGACTCTGGTGTGGAATGATGCGCTGATAACTTTATTATAATCAGCAATTCTGATATACTCGGAGTTTGTGAGTACTCCGCTTTTGAACATGTTTTCAAGGGCAATAAAGACCTTATCGGCGCTTTCAGGCTGAATATTTCCCCCAAGATAGGTGATAAATAATTTCTTGGGTATAACTCCGTTTTTGTAGAATTCCCCGGTTTTTTTGTCTTCGAATTGCCACTCCGGTTTGAACTCAACCATATCAATCGAGAATTGATTATTTGTGCCTTCGTTATCCGGAATGCGGTTTATGGAGTTTTTGAATAAAGCGCACATACTGTTCGTATCAAAGGTGGGGGACGGATCAACTATAGCACTATAACCAGTTGGAGTATATCCTTATAAGCGAAATAAAAAAATTAGCCTATTGTGAAAATTAATACAAAATAGTGTAATTTTTTCTTAAAATAATCCAGAATTCTCTACGGAATATTCACTGAAGCATTGCTCTGAAAAAAACGAGGTGATAATTGAGGAATATTTATCAATGCAGGGAGAAATCGGCACTCTCAATCCATTCAATTTCCGTTTATTTCCTTCAAAATATAGGAATGAGATATTAGTTAAAGCAGTCGATAACTGATTAAAATAAATATACTTTGAAATCTCAACCGGATAAAATTTTTCGTGACAAAAATTGGTGCGCATAAATCAATGTCAATGGAAAATGAGCTCGTTATGGACGGAATTTCCGGTAGTCGATATCAAACTTTTTAATACGAAGTCCCATGATCCTGTCTGAAAGACCTAATTGCATTGCTGCTCTGGACATATTTCCTTTTGTGCGCTTTAGCGCTTCAATGATCATCTCTTTCTCAATGGCATCCAGTTTCTGCTGTAGTGACCCGGTATAGGGTGTTCCGCTCGATTCAGCAGTCTGAAGCGTCGGCGGGAGGTGATAACCGTGAATAACATTGTCTTCGCTCAGGATGACAGCCCGTTCCATACAGTTCTGAAGCTCACGGACATTACCTGGCCAGTGATATCGCATCAGCATATCGATCGCTGTTGTCGAGATACGCCGGATTCCTTTCTGGTTTGCAGCATTGTATTTTTCTACAAAATAATCTGCGAGCAGAAGTATATCGGTTTTACGTTCCCGCAGAGGAGGTACGGTAATAGGAAAAATATTCAAGCGGTAATAGAGATCTTCTCTGAAAAGTCCTTCCCGGATTAATTCTTCAAGATTGCGGTTTGTTGCGGCAATTATCCTGACGTCGACTTTTATGGTTTTTGATCCTCCAACCCTTTCAAACTCCTTTTCCTGAATGATTCTCAGCAGTTTTGCCTGAATCGGAAGACTGAGTTCTCCCACTTCATCCAAAAAAATCGTTCCCTTATCGGCAAGCTCAAATCTTCCGTGACGGGTAGCAGATGCCCCGGTAAATGCTCCTTTTTCATGCCCGAATAGTTCGCTTTCGACAATACTTTCCGGCAGTGCAGCACAGTTGAACTTAATGAACGTGTTGCCGGACCGGTGACTTTTAAAATGAATAGCGCTGGCAACCAGCTCTTTTCCAACACCGCTTTCGCCAAGAATCAAAGTTGTCGCGTTGGTTTTTGCGATCTTCTCGATCATTTTAAAAAGCGAGATCATCGGTTTGGTGTTACCGATAATATTTGCAGGACGCTCTGCATCAGATATGGTTTCTTCGTTGTGTTCTTCAGTGCGGAGCTTCTGCCTGGACAGTTTTTCAGCTGTTTTGTTTTCAAGCGGTTTTTTTGCGCTTTCTTCGTGTGCAAGCTGCCTGAGGCGAACTGCCTGAGAGATCATGGCTGCAATTATAGAGAGCTGGTCGACGTAGTGCTGCAGCATATCTCTTTGCCCGTTACCGGCTTTGTTTTTTTTGACATATTCTGCTTCTGCCGGCGGATCAAGCTGACGGTCCGCACTCAGTGTTCCGATGATTTCAGTCCCTGCCTTGATTGGAATACAGATAAAACAAAGGCCCTCTTTTTTTGCCCTCGCCCGTGACCGTGTGCGGTCAAGAAAGAGAGGTTCGTTGTTAATGCTGGGAACAATAACAGTTTTACCGGTTTTAACGACCTGTCCGATAATGCCCTCTCCTATACGGTACCGGCCTCTTTCTTTCTCTTCGGTCGTAAGACCGAATGATTCATTGATGACGATTTCGCGAGTATCACGGTTAAGAATCGTTATCATGCCCCTCAGCATATTCATGTGTTCGGACATGATGAAAAGAACAAGCCGTAACACCTTGTTGATATCATCTTCGTTGGTTATGGTTCTGCTGACTTCAGCAAGCAGGCTGATACTGCTATGGTCCTCTTCCTGGGCTATAAGCATGATACTTCGCAGTCTGATTAATCAGTGTTTGACTAAAAGGGTGTTGTAAATGCTTTCAAGTTCGTTCGGTTGCAGGGCTCTTTTCTTTTCAGTGGCCGTCTGACGGACTATCGCAAGGAGAAGGCCTGCTTCATCTCTTGAGAGTACAACACCCCTTCCGGAAAAAAAATGCTGTAATGAAGCACTTCCTGAATGCTTTCCTATAACAAGCTCCTCTTTATCACGCCCTACCTGATCAGGAAGAAAAGGTTGATAGGAGAGCGGATGTTTCAGTAACGCAGCACAGTGGATGCCTGATTCATGCTGAAACGCCGATTTTCCGACAACAGCTTTCTGATCCTGTATTACTCTTCCTGAAGCTTTGCTTACAACTTCACAGATATGGGAAAGCTGTCTGGTATCAATACGTGATTCGTATTTTCCGGATAGTTTCAAAGCAATGGCAAGTTCTTCAAGTGCCGCATTTCCTGCCCGCTCCCCAAGTCCGGTTACCGAAACACTGACAGCTTTGCACCCCGCCTCAAGAGCAGTAAATGCATTGGCTGTTGCCATACCGAGATCATTATGGGCATGAAATTCAAGTGTTGCATAGCTGACAGCTTTCAGCTGACTTATAAGAGTTATTATCGATGTCGGTGTAGCTATGCCGACAGTATCGGCAATGCGTATTCTATCTGCGCCGCACGCTTCTGCATCAAGGACAAAACTCTTCAACATGTCAGGTTCTGCCCTTGTGGCATCCTGTGCTCCAACACTGACAAAGCTGAAATATTTTTTTGCTTTCGGTATAAGCTCCTGTAATTGCCGTTGCACCCATGCATAATCTTTTCCCATGAGCTGAAGGTAGAGGGCGGAGACAGGGAAGCTGATATGAAGTGCCTCTGTTCCGCATATCCTGGCATCCTCGATGTCCTGCCATTTTGCTCTGGCCCAGCTGGTCAGGCGTACCGGAAGATTCAGGGCTGCAATGTTCCTGATGGTGATGCGTTCGTCCTCACTGATTGCCGGATATCCGATTTCAAGTTCGTTTACTCCAGCATTTGCAAGAAGGCATGCAATTTCTGTTTTTTCCTTCGCGCTGAACACAACGCCCGGGGCCTGCTCTCCATCTCTCAGGGTTGTATCGATTATCCAGGGCTTTATACTGGAATGATTAGATGTCGTGCTTTCTATGCGCATAAGTTGAACTTTTCTATCAATCTGAAAAATCGTCACAGGGATGTTTTCTTTACCCCCTGATATTTAAGTTTTAAATATTTTAAACCTAAATAAATAAGGGTAATTAAATCAAAAATAATAAAATTTCAGACATTTTCGTGTTATTGTGTGCTATTTTTAATATAAATGTTTTTATGTCGGGTCGTTTTGCTGTAGACAAAACATGTTATGTCGGAATCAAGAGTGGGATGAGGGACATGTCGACCATACAGAGTTTATGGCAATTTCTGTAATATGATGCATAAACACTATGGGTTACACCCGTGTTGTTCGGCCCCCGATATGTTTTACCCGAACATGATCGAGTGAAGTATCTCGTGATGCATGGGTGACATTGTAAAGTATGAAAGGCTTGAACACAGCCCAGCTGATCGGTGATGTTATTGCTTCCTGAGGACAGTTCATTTCACAACTTTGACAGAGTATGCAGTCTCGACTCCAGAGCGGATAGCCCTCCTTGTTTGCAACAATATTTCCGGTTGGACACTGCTTCATGCAGAGTGCACATGTAGTGCATGTTTTTCTGTTTACCCAGAACAGACGGCTGATGATCTTTTTAACCAGCCATCGGTTAGTAAAAAATCGCTCCGTTCGATAGATGAAACCTGGGGGAGGGTCAAATTCCGGCTGAGTGTATTTGTTTCCCGCAATAATAGCGGAAACATTTGAGCCAAACTCCTTTGCTTGACTCAATTCAGACGGCAGGGGATTATCAGGCGAAAAAAGATAACCCTCCTTTAAATAACCTTGATAGAAATCGGCACCACGACATTTGAAATAACCGGCTTCACTTGCACCTTTCATACGAAGAGCGGCTCTTATGTTATTTCCGGTATCCCCCGGATAAGTGCCATAAAGCACAAAAACGAAGCTTCGGAGACCGGTTAGACTGGGGAGGCTGGTTAAATAATCAGTTACATTGATGGGTGGGCGAAAAAAATATGCAGGAGATCCAATACCCAGAAGGTCGTAACAATCAAGGTTTATTGGCTGACAATCCTTGATGTTACAGAGATCAACCTGATGTCCCGATGACCGTAATCCGAAAGCAATGTACTCAGCAACTTGAGCCGTCGTTCCGCCTTGAGAGAAGTAGGTTATCAGAATTTTGGACATGAATACACACTTTATTTACTGGCGGAATGGCTGTTCTGCATGTTTCCAATATCATAAGAAACGATGAATTTGCGAAAGGGTTAACGATTTCTCTATAGTCAACTTGAACGGGGTTCATATTTATATAAAGTGATTTTGCACCTGTTGACTACCTGGTGTTCTCTCTTTCATCGTTTTCAAGCAGATATTGCTGGCGAAAAAAGGGAAATTAACGTGGTGTAAGGTGTTTTGTAGCTACTTTTCACTATGTTGTTCCCGGAACCCACCTGAACTGGGAAAGTAACACGTTGCCGCCTCGATAATCACTCTCCTCAAAGAAGCGTTTTTCCATTCGGACATTTGATACTTCGTGAGTTTCCGGCTTGAGCACAGATTGTACTGCTTATTTTTTGCTGAAGTATTCTGATGTTATTAACTTCTTTATTAAAAAGACAGGTGTTGACTCAACAGATCAGGAATTGCGCAAACGTGCATGGTTCCAAAAAAATGGAATCCTAACATAAATGATTGAATGTAGTGGCAAGACAGCGTTTTAACCGAAAATCAAAACCCCCGGCAAGAAAGAACACCAGAAATGTTTCATCGCATACCGGTGAACGGGTGAAACCGAATGATCATATTCTGATTAACGAATTTCTTTTCAGACGAGGCGAAAGTTCTCTTGCAGCCGAAATCATTACATTTTTCTCAGACCATGAAGGAGCGCGCTTAAGGTCACTGGATTTGGCTATCGCACTGGGTTATACAGAATCAAAGCAGCTGCCGGGCTTCTGGTATGTGCTGCATAAACTGCAGGAAGAAGGAGTCGTTGACAAGGATTCAAATCGCAGTTACGGACTCTCAGTCATAGAGGCCTCTACCTATGAAGATCACCTTGTTCATGTCAAGCCGTTTCCTCTTCCCGGTAAGGAGCATTATAAGGTTTCCAAAAGTTATACCGGTCATATCTCTACCCATCCTAACGGTTATGGTTTTGTTGATGTGGAAGGTTTTGATGACGATATCTTCATCAAAGCCGGAGATTTGAATTCATCTATTCATGGCGACGAAGTTGAGGTACTTGTTTCAAAGGTGCCCGATACCTATGCATCGAAATCAACTCCCCATCAGCGCTGTGAAGGTGTGGTGAAAAGCGTTATCTCACGTGCTGTTACCACCATTATCGGTACGCTTACAAAAGCAAACCGTAAGTTTGTGCTTAAGCCCGATAACCGCAAGATTCTACCCGAAATCATTGTACCCATCAGAAACTCCCTCAAAGCAAGTGATGGTCAGAAAGTGCTTGTCGGAGAGCTTGATTTCAGCAAGGAAGGAGTTATTCAGGCAAAGGTGCTTGAAGTGCTGGGTAAAGCCGGAGACTCAGCGGTTGAAGTGAGTGCGATTGCCCGGAGTCGAGGGATCGACGAAACCTTTGATGCCAAACTCCTTGATTTTGCTGCGTCCATTCGAGAGGGCATTACTGAAGATGACCTGAAAGACCGGCTTGATATTCGCGATAAAACGGTCTTTACTATAGATCCTGTCGATGCTAAGGATTTTGATGATGCTCTTTCAATTGAAGCACTTGATGACGGTCTCTATTCAATTGGTGTTCATATTGCCGATGTATCGCATTATGTGCCCGAAAATTCTCCTCTTGATCGCGAGGCATTGAAAAGGGCTACCTCCGTCTATCTTGTTGACCGGGTAATCCCGATGTTGCCTGCAAGGCTCTCCGAACAGGTGTGCAGTCTCAATCCAGGCGTTGACCGGATGGCATTTTCAGTCTTTTTTACCATGACTGCTGACGGTGAAGTCCGCAAGCACGAGTTTCATAAAACGGTAATTCACTCCAAACGTCGTTTTGCCTACGAAGATGTTGAAGCGATTTTAAAGAAGGGCAAAGGCGATTACGTTACAGAGCTCCAGTTACTCGACCGTATCAGTGTCATCCTGCGTGAAAAACGATTTAAGCATGGCGGGCTCGATTTCGAAACCGAAGAGGTGCGTTTCAAACTTGGCACTAAAGGTGAACCGCTTGAAGTCATAAAAAAAGAGCGCCTCGGAAGCCATCGACTTATCGAAGAGTTTATGCTGCTTGCCAATCGCAAAGTGGCCAAATACCTGACCAAAACGTTCAAGGAGAACAAGAAAGAACCGCAACCGGTCATCTATAGGGTTCATGACTCCCCCCAGCAGGAAAAAGTGCTGATTCTTGCCAATTTTGTTAAAAGACTTGGCTTTGATCTCAAGCTGAATCGAGGGAAAGAAGGTCCGATTGTCGCAGCTCCTGTTCTTCGTCAGCTGCTTCAGCAGGTTAAGGGCACGAATATTGAGTTCCTTGTGAATGAGCTTGTGCTGCGTTCAATGTCAAAGGCGGTCTATACCGGCGACAACGTAGGTCATTATGGCCTTGGCTTTGAACACTACACCCATTTTACCTCCCCGATCAGACGCTACCCCGATTTGATCGTTCACCGTTTGCTTTTTGAATACGAGGCCCTGCGGAAAAAACGTAAAAAAATATCGACCGAGCGGCTTGCCGAACTGACCGATAAAATCCGCACGGTCTGCCAGATCTCCAACGAACGGGAAAAAAGTGCAGTTGAGGCCGAACGCGAATCAATCAAGCTCAAGCAGGTTGAATACATGGACTCCCATGTCGGCAAGGTTTATTCCGGTATTATTTCCGGGGCTACCGATTACGGTATCTATGTAAGAATGGTGGATTTTGCTATTGAAGGGATGGTGCACATGCGTAATCTCACCGATGATTACTATGAATATGATGAGGCAACCTATTCCCTTATAGGAAAACGTCGCAAGAAACGCCTTCAGATCGGCCAGAGAGTAAAGGTCAAAGTGAACAGTGTGGATATTAACCGTCGAACAATCGATCTGGTCTTAGAGGAAAAAACTCTTGCCTGATAGCTTACATTCTTCCTGAAGGTCCCCCTGCTTTCAGGAAGGGAAAAGCTCCTCTCCTTCAAATCGCGCGATGTATCGCTTGATATCGAATTTTCTGGCACAACCGGAAGCATTCATATAACGGATTCTGCCATAAACAGCCCTTTCAAACCATGGACGGTCATGAAGCCCGCCGATTGACCATGCTACGCCGGTATATCCATTAGGATCCCGTCCGTCAAGCGCATAGCGATCGTTTAGAGTGATGGCCGTATCAAATGCCTGACGGGGGGTTTCACTCCACTCAAGAATTTTTTTAGCCCAGTACATACGCATATAACCATGAATCCTGCCGGTTTTTACCAGTTCGAGCTGCGCGGCGTTCCATAACTTTTCGTGCGTTGCCCTATGAGCAAACTCTTCCGATGTGTAGAGGTACTCCCGTTTATCGGCGATATGCTTCTCAAGGGTTTCTTTTGCCCAGGCTGGCAGACCGTCAAATGAATTGTAAAGGTCGTTGTAGTTGCAATAGTTATCTGACAGCTCTCTGCGTACAATCAATTCTTCAAGAAAAGCTTTCCTGTCGGCTTCAGAGGCATCACTCCGGGAAGCCCTCATAGCGCAGTACTGAGCGCTGATTTGGCCGAAATGCAGATAGGGAGAGAGATTTGACGTTGCTCCGGTAGTCGGGTCGTTTCGATTTACCGAATATGAAGAAAGCCTGTCGTTCAAAAAGCTTTCAAGGCATGTCTTTGCAGCTTTTCCCCCCGGTTTCAGCCCATGCACAGGCTGCACCATTGGGTCGGCATTCAACCCTTGGTAGATATCACTCCATGTAACAGGGATGTATTCCATTGCTGAATCAATCGGAGTAAGCTCCGGGAACTCTGTAAGAAATTCCTTGAGGAGTGATGTTATTTTCGGTCGGAAAGTCCTGGCTGCAAACTCCTGTTTGTTAGAAGCAATCCAGCAGGGAACGATGTTGTGGGCATCGGTCTCGTATAGTGGAATCAGAAGCTCTTTACCAATTGTTTTTTTCCATGTTCGGGAAATAATCAATGGTGAAAAATCGGTGACGACTATTCCGGCTTTCAATTTCTTGACGAAGCGGGGAAGTTCTGTTACAGGTTCCCCTTGCAGGAGAAAAAAGGGAATATTGAGTTCTCTAAGGCTGACTTCAACTTCTTTCAGACCTTGGAGCATGAAATCGTAATGCCGAAGCGGAGCTCCAAGAAACGATGGTGCCAGCGTAAAAATTACAACAAGTGGCTGTTGCAGGATTTTTGCTTTTCTGTGCGCAAACAGCAACGCCCAGTTATGATGGACCCTCTGGTCGCGGGACATCCAGTAGATAACCGGTCCAAGAACGTCATTGCGGACGTTTAAAAGTCTAGTGCGTCTGGGGTCGATCATAAAACGGTGTGGTTCAGGCAAGACCTGCAAGGGTGAGAAAATTGTTCATAAGTTTCAGTCCGGTCGCGGTATATTCTTTGCGGAGATTCTCAAATTGTTTTATGAGAGTGATGCGGTCCAAACGCTTCAAATCACTATCGATACCGATCCACTCTGAAAACATTCTGTCGGTCATTTCAAAATGGCATTGCAGACCATACGCATTATTTCCCACTCTTACCGCTTGATTTCTGCAGCATTTACCGGTTGCCAGCAACTCCATTCCCGATGATGCAAGTTCAACGGTTTCTCCGTGAAGCTGAAAAACCGGAAAATTGTTGTCCAGGCCGTCAAAAAGCGGGTCTTCTTTGCCGGAGGGGGTAAGTTCCAGGCGATATATGTTACCCTCACGGTCATTAAACCCGATCTCTTTTATCTGGCAGTTCACGACGTTTCCACCGCCTGCTTTCACAAGAGTCTGCATGCCGAGGCAGATGCCGAGGTAGGGGATTTCCTCATGTAATACCCGATCAATTTGCCGGAGTTGAAGCTGCATCGCCGGGGTTTCATCGTTAGCACTCTGGGGGCCTCCGAGTACGATGACTGCATTGAACTGACGAGGGTCAGGAAAGAGCTCTCCAGCAGCAAGGTCAACCGAGTTACATGCAATCCCTCTCTCAAAAAGTGCAGTTTCAAGAAGTCCCGGTCCTTCGTGGGTGATGTTTTTAACGATCAGTACTGTTTTCCCCATGATAGTATTCGCTTCAATGCCTAGCCAGGTTCTGCAGTTCTTTCACCGTTTCGTCATAGACCTCTTTAAAAATCGTCATCCAGGACTCGTTTTCGGGCCATTTACCCTTATGTGAGCCCTCGTTGAGGTATTTGGAAAGCACATACATTTTATTGGCACCAATACTGCCTGTCGAGCCTTTCAGTGTGTGGAGGATCTGATCAAACTGTTTCATGTCCTTCCTGCCACCAGCTTCCGCAAGTTCTTTTACCAGTTTGTCGCAATCTGTAATGAACGTTTCGAAAAGACTCTCAATCAACTCCTCACCACCGATTTCTTTGAGGCTATTGATGGTTGAGAGGTCTAACATTTTTTCATCCTTAACAGCTTCCCAGAACATCGCTTCGTTTTGTTCCGGTTCAAGTGAATTTTTACTATTCATGGGTTTGTTTCGGTATGTATGGTTTTTCAGCATCACTGCAATGGCTGATATGAGCTCATCTTTGAATACAGGTTTGCCGAGATGATAGTTCATTCCGGCCTCTTTCATTTTAAGCGAGCTTTGTTCATCTGTATTTCCAGTCAGACCTATGATTGGAATAGTGTTGAAAAAACTGAAGCGGTTGAAATTTTCACCACTTCTTATGGCTTTGGTTGCTTCAATACCGTTCATGACAGGCATTTCAACATCCATCAGCACCAGATCGAAATCCTCCTCTTCAAGGGTATTTATGGCGTCTCTGCCATGTATGGCCTGTTCTACGGTGCATCCGTAATGCTTGAGCACCATGCTCATGAATTTTCTGCTTGTTTCATTGTCGTCAACAAGGAGAATGCGTTTGCCCGATAGGATCTCTTCCTGGTCGTTTTTGATGAATGATAATTCCGAAAAAAAGTACCGTTCAATGGTTCTTTTGATATCAGGACTTTTGATTGGTTTTGCAAGCACTTCATTCATTCCGCAATTCCGTCCCCTTGCTGTTGCTTCAGCCTCTGGAAGAGAGGTAATGCCGATAATTGGTGTCTGAAGATAATGAAATGCCAGAGAGGGATCGATGTCCTGTGCGGAGCGGATAAATTTTACAACCTTATCACCATTCAGCAATGGCATTTCAAAATCCATAAAAATCAGGTCATAGCGATTTTCTGAAAGTAAGGCCATAGCCTGCTTGCCGTTTTCAGCCAGGTCATATTGGCAGGCCATTTCCGATAAGTATTTTGAAAGAATCAGTCGATTGCTGATTTGATCATCGGTAATAAGGATCCGCTTTCCTCTGAGGATGTTGGTTTTTATATCCTGCACCTTTTTGGAATCATATTTCGGCAGTGTAATAGTGAACTCCGTCCACTCTCCCTCTTTTGAATTGCAGACAATTTTTCCCCCGAACGATTCGATAACCCTTCTGCAGAATGACAGGCCAAGCCCGTTGCCTTCTTTTTTATTTGAAGTGTAGAAGTTATCGAATATCAGCTCTCTTTTGTTTTTCGGTATTCCGGGACCAGTGTCCCTTATCCTGATAAAGTTCGTTGAAGGAATTGACTCTGAAGTTATTTCTATGCAAAAATCACGTTTACTTTTATAGTACAGCGAGTTTTTCAACAGGTTAAAGAGTACATAAAAAAAGAGGTCTCGATCACCGAAAAAATCAAAATTCTGTGTCTCATTGACGCTGACTAACTTTTTTTCAACGGGATCGGAGTAGGGAAAGCTGTTTACAGCAGCTTTGATTGCATCGGTTGCCTTAATACGGACAAAGTTTTTTGTAGATACTTCGCCACCCTGCATGCTTGTCAGAATCGAATCGATGATTTTATTAGCCCTGTTCAGAGTGTTTGAACTCTCTTCGATGACATGATGAATGCTGACCAGGCCGGAATGGCTGATATTGTAACTTTCAGAAGCGGAATCAACATCTGGTTTTTCTGGTAACTTGGCATGAACTGAAGCGATTGCATTAGTAATGGAGTTAAGCGGATTTCTCATTTCGTGGGCAATGCTGCCGCTCAGGCTTTTCAAAAGAGATATTTTTGTTTTGTGAGCGCTTTGCTTTCTATGACTCACGATAATCCCTCCTAAAAGGGCGAAAAAATAAGTTGGAATATAATCCCATTGAAAATGAGCGTATGAAACATACCCGTCGAGAAAGAATACAGCCCCATAAGCCAATGCGAAGCCAAGAGCTGTTATGATGCAGATGAGAAGCCAGTCATAAATGAGAAGGATTAGAATGAATAAACCTCCCATTGCTGACATCGCCCAGGCAAATGACCACTCGTTTTTCAGGAGCATGAAATAGAAAAAGAATGGCAGAAGTATAGGGACGGAAAGAATAAAATAAACAGGGAAAAAAGTTCTTAATTTTTTCGTTAAATAGGGATAAAAAAGCCAGGGAAGGCTTATAAATGCTTCAATCAGACGCAGTAAAAGATTTTCGTAAGGTTGGGGTAAAATCTCATTCCAGACAATATAAAAGAGCGGATAACCGACAGTAGCGAACAAACCTATTACCGGCAGGTTTGGTTCGGCCTGTTCGACTATGTCCAAAACTTTTTGATTGTACCTGAGCAAATATTTGTCAAAAAGCTTCTTCACAGCATCTGTAAACTTTTTGGTAATAATAGGGTTATTCAATTGGTTTTGATATTACAACTAGGAAAAAAACCTGCTCTTCATGTTCATGATTGCTTGACATAATCCCGAAAACCATTATGGATCGGTTCGGAGCGGTCGGTAAAGTATTAATTTATATGAATTTATGTGGTTTTAAAAACAGTTGATTCTTGTTATTGTCTTGTTTTATCAAGGGGGCGACGAGGGATATGTTATTTTTCATCAATCATTCTTTTTTTAAGGTCTTGCATGAAGAACGATAACATGCATTTTTAAATCTTAAATATTATATAGTATAAGATAGGTTATACATAAAAAACGTTAATAGTTCCGTCTTTTTAATGAAAAAAATGTAAAGAATATAGGAATTTTAATAGTTCGATTTTTGTTCATTATTACATATATGTCTTAATATTTATTTCTTGTTTAAAGAAAAAACTAATAAATGAATGATAACAGAAAAAAATGATTTATTTTAAAAAAAGGAAGAAGTAATCCTTTAAATAAGAAAACGTTGACGGTTAGTATCCCCCAGGACGTCACTGAAAAAAGTAAAATAGAGTTTCCTGAGTTTCTTGAAAAGAAACTTCAGGTTTGTGACGATGAACTTTTTAAGCCGCGTAAAAACAAAAAACCGCTTGTTATTGGCAGTGTAACTCCGGAAGCTGGAGCAATTATGCTCCAGAGTAATGACTATCTTAATATTTCCGGTCATCCGTATATCAGAGAAGCGCTGCTTGAAGTGATTCAAAAAGCAGGCAATGAGCCGGTTATGTCAGCAGTTTTTTTGCATGAAGGAAGTGACAAGTATTATTTTGAGCAGGCAATGGCTGAGTTTGCAGGTTTTGAGAGTTCGATTTTATGTCAGTCAGGATGGGCGGCCAATGTAGGTCTTATTCAGGTCATTGCCGATCAGACCACACCTGTCTATATCGATTTTTTCACTCACATGTCCTTGTGGGAAGGAGTGAAAATATCAGGCGCTACTCCCTACGCTTTCCGGCATAATGATCCCGCTCATCTCGAACGCCTGATTAATGAACGCGGACAGGGGATTGTTCTTGTTGACTCGCTCTACAGCACTAACGGCGATATAGCACCTCTTGTTGAAATTGTTGAAATTGCCAACAGGTATTATTGTATCACCGTTGTCGATGAATCGCACTCCTTGGGAACTCATGGTCCTCATGGAGCTGGTCTGGTGGCATCACTTGACCTGACAGGGAAGGTTGATTTTATTACAGCAAGTCTTGCTAAGGCATTTGCCGGTCGGGCAGGCATAATTATATGCTCAAAGAAATTCGCTAAATATTATCCCTACCTGGCTTTTCCTGCAATTTTCAGCTCCGCTCTTCTTTCATATGAAATTGCCGGATTGAGAGCTACGCTTGAGGTTATCAAAAAAGATGACTTTCGAAGAGAAAAACTTCATGAAAATGCAGAATTTTTTCGCTTGGGGATGCGCAACCTTGGCTATAATATCTCGAGTAAGTCGCAGGTTGTTGCCATAGAAAGCGGTCTCGAATCAGATACAGAACTTCTTCGGGATGCCCTTGAGGTAAGGGGCGTTTTCGGATCGGTCTTTATGGCCCCTGCAACACCAAAAACCCGCTCTCTTATGCGATTTTCTGTCCACAGCGGTCTTGAAAAGTCAGAATTGCAGAACGTTCTTGATGTCTGTGCGGAAATAAGGGATGAGATAGGTATGTGGAACTGGAAGTCGACAAAGCGAAAAAAAAGTGAATAAAGCGCAACCTCCACCCGAAGTCGATCGGTGGATGAACTCCTTTGGTAACAGGTAATGAAAAAACTAGATGCCAAGCCTTAGACCAATCAGGAAGGAGCTGGTTGAAGGGGTATATTTAATCAGATTTCCTTCGGTAATTTCACCCAGCGCAAAATGACGGTAGCGTGCATCAAGTGAAATGTTTTTAACTACTGGAATTGCAACGCCAAAACCCAATTGGTAGGCTAATTTAGTAACCCCTCCGCTCATGATAAAGACGTTCCCTCCTGCGATGAAATCACTGAGACTTTCCCAGCCAAGACCTACGCCTGCAGTGACGTAAGGTTTTATTCCTTCGGTAGATACATCAAAATACCCGTTTGCCAGTAGCGAAAGTATTTTCTCGCTGCCATTCAAGCCAGACACGTCAATGGCTTTTCGTTGATATCCTAATTCGCCTTCTATCCGTATGTTTTGAAATCTTGAACCAATAGCTGCCTGCAGGTTTGTACCGGTCTGTAATGGTAATTTTACTAATAAATTACCATTATTTTCATTGATGTTCAGATCATTTGCTGCAGACCAGCCAACATTACCGCTGACATAAGAATTGAATGCGTAAGCAGGGCTTGAAAGTAATACCAAGTTTAGAACAGCCCCAAAAAGAAAGTAAAAATGCTTTTTCATTTTTCAGTATGCTTTACAACCCGAACCTCAAGCCAATTAAAACAGAACTGATTGCCGGGGTGTATTTATTTAAATTTCCGTTAGTAACATCGTTTAATGCAAAATAACGATACCGAGCATCAATCGATAGGCTTTTATTGAGCGGAATAGCAACCCCTGCCCCTAATTGATAAGCTAACTTTGTGACCCCGCTGTCCCAGTTAAACTGATTGCCTTCCGTAAAAAAATCACTGAGAGTTACCCTGCCGGCACCTATTCCAGCTGTAACATATGGCTGAATGCCTTCAGTATAGAAATCATAATACCCGTTTGCCAACAGAGAGAGTATTTTCAGATTGCCATTTAAGCTGGCCAGGTCGATATCTTTCGTTTGATAACCAAATTCACCTTCAATCCGGATGTTGTCAAACCTTGATCCAAGGGCACCCATTACATTTATGCCTGTTTTGAGAGGCAGTTTTATCACTACAGTATTATTCGTATCTTTAATGTCAAGATTATTTGAGACTGTCCAGCCGACATTGCCGCTTAAATACGAATCATATGCATAGGACTGTGCTGAAAACATTAGAAAAGAGAGAACAGCACCAACAAGAAGGAAAAGATGCTTTTTCATTTTTCAATATGCTTATGGGTTGTTGAAAAAACCTGAAGGTACAACATAGAAATATAATAGATAATGTAGCCAAAAAGGAGTAAAGATGAAATGAATCTGCTTCATTTTTATGACAGGGTATGGAATCATTTCATACATCAAATGGAGATAAGTGACATAATGCAGCTATTCGTTTAAAGAAAAGGGTGATGTTGGGAAAATGATTGATGAGAAAAAAAATAAGATATTATAGTTGACTTTAATAAAGCGAAAAAAATACCTGATGTTTGTGATCTATACAGGCGACAGGATGCAGAGTAAAAAGTGGCAAAAACGTGTTGAAGCATATTTTGATTATGATCAGGATACGTTTGAAATTATATTTACTCCAACCGGTCAATAATAAAAATGTTGTATAAGGAACTAGGTGACTGTGCCGGTAGAAGTGCATATAATAAAGGGCAGTGGTAAAAGGATCGGTATAAGAAGAGAAAGAATAAATTCAATCCTATCTGAACCATTGGAATTTCGGGCATTTAAAGTAAGGTTGCAATAATAGTAACGACTCCTGAACCATCGCAGTATGTTGAACCGTATTTATAAAAAGCAGCTTGAGCGCATTTTGGATGATGCCGATATCAAAATAGGAGGTAACCGGCAGTGGGACATTCAGGTCCATAGACCGGAACTTTACCGTCGTGTTATAACCCAGGGAAACCTTGGTTTGGGCGAGGCATACATGGAAGGATGGTGGGATTGTGAGCGGCTTGATGAGTTTTTTTACCGAATTATCAGTTCCAGGGCTGAAGATAAAGTTTCTCCTCCGGTAATGCTGTTTGGCGAGCTGATCAGTACAATCTACAATATGCAGCGTCCATCAAGATCCTTCAAGGTGGCAGAAAAACATTACAATATCGGCAACGACCTGTTTAAAGCAATGCTGGACAAGCGGATGCTCTACAGTTGCGGCTACTGGAAAGAAGCAAAAAACCTTGAGGAAGCGCAGGAAAAGAAGCTCCACCTTATTTTTCAGAAGTTGCAGCTTAAACCCGGCATGAAGCTCCTTGATATCGGATGCGGATGGGGTGGCGCAGCACAGTTTGCTGCCGAACACTATGGAGTGTCTGTGCATGGAGTCACGGTGTCAACAGAACAGGCTGCTATTGCACGGGATTATTGCGCTGGTCTGCCGATTACCATCGAAGTCACAGACTACCGGAAGCTGCAGGGCTCCTTCGACAGGATCTATTCCATCGGTATGTTCGAGCATGTTGGATACAAAAATTATCGCGACTATTTCAAAATTGTCCACCAATGTCTGAAAGAGGACGGCTTGACCCTCTTGCATACCATCGGAGGAAATAAGTCAACATACAGTGTTGAACCGTGGGCGAACAAATACATCTTTCCGAACTCCAACGTCCCGTCAGCCAGCCAGATCACTGAAAGCTATGAAGGGCTTTTTACTCTAGAGGACTGGCATGTTTTTACCCATGACGATTATGCCCGGACACTCATGGCATGGTATGAGAACATCGAGAACAAGTGGACACTGCTTCAGCCTTCGTACAACGAAGAGTTTCAACGCATGTGGCGATACTACCTGCTGAGCTGCACAGGAGGGTTCATGTCGAGGACTAACCAGTTATGGCAGGTACTGCTTTCGAAAAACGGTATTCAAGGCAGTTTCAGCATACCGAGATAGAGACGTTATAAGGTATGACAAATGAATCATTTCCATAATAAAAGAAATTATAACAGGAGAATGATGATGGACCTGACCTCACCGTATGCGTTTGGAAAAACAGTGGCTGTCTCATGTGCTGAAGCTCAACTGAAAGTACGTGAGGCACTCGCAAAGGAAGGATTCGGAGTGCTCACCGAAATCGATATAAGCAAAAAATTTGCAGAAAAGCTCCAGAAGGAGTTTCGTGATTACATCATCCTCGGGGCCTGTAATCCGGCACTCGCCTACGAAGCCATGCAGAACGAAATAAATCTCGGTGTACTGCTTCCCTGCAACGTCGTTATCTATACCAGAGATGACGGAAAGACTGCTGTCATGTTCATGGACCCTATAGCAAGGTTTTCCTCAATAGGTAACCCGGAGTTAGAAGCGTTTGGCATCAAAGTTACTGAAAAGCTTGAGCATGTTCTTGATGCGATTTAGCCTCTGCATCACTCCATAGCGTCTCAACTTCATATAAATAGCAGAACGTTACATCCTCTCGAAATCGATAAACCCGCGTTCGACATCTGCAAGAACAAGCCGGACAGTAATCTCCTGACCGACTTTGATTTTCCCGATCTTCCTCATCAGCCGACCTTCAGCCGGGGGCATCAATATTCTCACCCACGTTCCCTTCTCTGAATGACCGGTCACGATGGCATCAAAATGATGACCGATCGTTGGTTCCAGTAATAAAGCCGCTTCAGACTTTCGCACCCGGCGTTCTACTTTACGGGCAGCATCCTCCTGACGTGTACAATGTGATGCTAAATATTCAAGCTCATTAATGGTATACGGAGCCGGACTATTGGTGAGAATTGCCTTCATCATTCTCAAGGTTATTAAATCAGGATATCGTCTGTTAGGTGCAGTTGAATGAGTATAGTCACGCTCAGCCAGGCCAAAATGTCCAAACGGCTTCTCTCCCGGAATTTCTACAACATACTCCCCCGATCCCATCAGCTTGATAACAACTAGAGAGAGATCCGGGAACCGTAACGGGTCCGCCTTATGTCTTGCAGCCAGAAAACTTTCAAGCGCCTGTGAGCTTGGTTCAAAGGGCAAAGAATAACCGTATTCATTTGCAACCTCTACAATTCGCATCCATCGCTCAGGCGACCTCACAACCCGCCGAAGCGATGCATGACCTCTATCAGCTAAAAAATGTGCTGTACAGGCATTGGTAGCTATCATGAACTCTTCGATTAACTGCCGGGCCCGATTCTGAACCTGTTGTATGATTTCAACAACATGTTCCCCTTCAAAAACTGCCTGTGGTTGAAATGTCTGAAATTCAAGAGACCCTTTTTTGTGTCTGCGTAACCGTAATTTTTGAGCCACACTATCCTGACAGCGCAACTGTTTGTCCATACCCGGCACTATCGAAGCTGCGGGAGGCAGACCACCCTCCCCCTCAATCCATGCTGAAACGGCATCATAAGCGAGCTTCGCCTTGTTCCTCACCAATGCACGTTCAACCGTTGAGCTGATAACCTGACCATGATTGTCTATCTTCATAATAGTGACGAGAGCAAGCCGGCTTTGATCGGGATTAAGAGAGGTCAGATCGGTCGAAAGACGGAGCGGTAACATCGGAAAAACAATTGCCGAAGTATAGACTGAAGTGGTATTGTTCCGCGCATGATTATCCACAGGCGAGCCGTTTTTTACCAGAGCGTCAACATCGGCTACAGCAACATAGATGATTACCGACAGGTCACTCTGCACCTCACACGCGGTCAACTGATCAAGGTCAAGAGAATCATCATTGTCTATGGAGCACCAGAGTAGTGAAGTAAGATCAAGAATGTCTGAACCACTCTCATGAGCCGGCCCGGAAATTGAAGCTATCTGTTTATCAACCTGCACTGAAAAATCCGGCTCCAACCCATTGAACTGCATAGCATCGATCGCAATTCTCACAATATCGGATTTGCCGAACTTTCTATGCATATCACTCCCGTGATGGTTAAAAAGTAATGTTTTAAGTATGCAGCAACCGTTACATGTCATACACCAGTAACATGAAAGCGCATCCCCTTAATAGTATGTAAAAAAATCTGAGATTGATGGATTTCTCCCTAACTTCACCAAAGAAATCAAACAACTCCTGGGTTTCAGCAATCCCCCCAATAACTGAATGATCCATAGATTTACAGCACATGATCAAGGGGATCTCGTTCATTTTTTCAAAATCAAGCGGCTGCATTTTTTCGGGGTAATGTTTAAAAGTAGTATGTTTGTATTCTGGATGATTAGGGTTGCTGTTTCAATAGTCATAACAGTATCTTTCATGCCAAAATTCTCTAAAAAAATTGCGTTGGGGATGACGCAGATTAGCGGTCTGGTTACTGCGCTGCTTGACTCCAATGATGATCCCGCTTCTCTTGTTGACCCTGCTGGCACAATCCTTGACGTGAATGGCGCTGGCACTGACCGCTTTAAAACGCTTGGTATTGATGTGATTGGCGCTTCTCTCTATGAGCTTGAAGCCTCCGCACAAAAGAGTCCGGAGTATGGTACCCTTATGAGAGAGAAGGCGGATGAGGTTTTGCTGACCGGCAATTGCCTGAGGGTGGAGGAGGAGCGAGGGGGAAAAATATATAACACAGCACTCACGCCGGTTTTTTTACCGGATAGGAGTGTGACCTACCTTGTAATTGTGGTTAAGGAGAGGCTCAGTAAACAGTTATCTGAACTTCATGTTCAGAAAGTGTATGCTGTATACCAAACTTTCAGGGAAACGAGATCACATTCGTTTTCGATTCTGGATGCCAACGGAGTTATGATGGAGTGGAACAAGGCTGCGAGTGATACGCTTTTTGGAAAGTCGGAAGAGGTCATGCTGGGGTTTGATGGATTTACTGTGATCCATCCGGATGACAGGGCTTATGAAAAGGAGAAGTTTTTGAAGGTATTGGAGCTGGGGATTGAAGAGGCGATCGAAGTTAGAGTGCTTGTGCATGGGGGTCCTGAATACATATGGAGAATGTTTTATGGAAGCAGGGTAACTATTGACGGGAAACCCTGTGTTTTTTTAATCGGTATTGATATCACGGAACGCAAGCATGTCCAGGACGAGCTTGTTGAGAGCAGGAAAAGGTTCCGGCAGGCCCTGGAGGCGACGCACGCGGGTATTTGGGAGTGGGATTTGACAACCGGTGATTGTGTATAGTCGAAAGAGGAGTTGGTATTGTGCGGAATGAAAAGTGGCAATCAAAAGTCGTCGTTTCAGCTCTGGGTAAGTTCAATACACCCTGACGACAGGGAACGGATCGTCCGGACTTTTAGTGATGCAGTAAAAAAAAAGCCGAGATCATTATCGAGTATCGGGTTAACCGCCCTGACGGCTCGGTTAGCTGGCTGATGTCCAACGGCAAGCCGCTCTGCGATTGCAAAGGCCATGTGGAGCACTTTATCGGAACGATTATTGATACACTCAACGAAAAAAAACGGAAGAGGATTGCAGAGAAGCGAGGAGCGCTTCAGAAAGATGTTTGAGATACATTCAGCTGTACAATTGGTCATTGATCCTGAGACGGGTATGATTCTTGATGCCAACTAGGCTGCGGCCGATTTTTATGGATGGTCGATTGGGGAACTGCGCAACATGTGTATCCATGAATTCAATAATATCCTGATGGTGATTCTGGGGCATGCGGAACTCACGCTTGAGCATGAGGATAGTTCTTTTGAGGATCTTGAGGCCATTCGTAAGGCTGCCACACATTCGGCGGAGCTGACAGGTCAGCTGCTTGCGTTTGCACGACGGCAGGCAGTGAAGGCGAAGGTGTTTGACCTGAATGCGGAGGTGGAGAGGATGCACTCTATAATAAAGAGATTGATAGGCGAGCATATAACGCTGCGGTGGGTGCCCAATACCCGGGATACGCTGGTGAAGCTTGGTTCTTCGCAGATCGATCAGATTCTGGCGAATCTGTGTGTCAATGCCCGGGACGCCATTGAGAAAAACGGTACCGTCACCATTGAAACCGATATAATCCATGTTCACGAGGCGGCATGCGTTGCAAAACACCCCTGTTCGATACCGGGGGAGTATGTCCGGCTTACGGTTACCGATAATGGGGAGGGGATTGAGAAAAAGCATCTTCCTCATATAATCGAGCCCTTTTTTACAACGAAGGAGGTGGGGAAAGGGACGGGTATGGGACTTGCAACGGTCTATGGTATCGTGAAGCAGAGCCAAGGTTATATCGATGTGCAGAGTAAAAAGGGCAAGGGAACCAGTGTGAGAATTTATTTTCCTTTACAGAGATATGATTCTGGTGCAGAGAGAAGTGAGCAACAGGAACAGGTATTGTCTAGCAGTCTGTCGGACTTAAACGGCACGGAATGAAGATAAAAGAAGCGATCAAGTCTATTTATAATAACAAGATATAGCGTATATTGACAGCATAACACTCAGTCAATTACTTCACAAAAAAGCAATGCATTCAGACTTTCTCTCTGCTGATCGAGATTCCCTCTACCTTTTGCCTCCATCCGTTCAGGATTGGTTGCCAGTCAATCATCTGGCACGCTTTATTGTTGACATTGTTGCACAG
>Ga0118677_10004478_pt1 | contig 25392 bp, 16 predicted proteins | sample AliMusrvi5mmetaG_FD_86154 | JGI IMG/M metagenome (GOLD analysis project Ga0118677, IMG submission 86154)
CGTATTGATTCTTCCAGTGCTGACTTTTTCTGAGCAAGAGCATCCATACTGAAAATCCGATGCCAACGTTTCTGAACCACAACCTGTTGTACTCGAGAAACAAAACAATAAAAGAAGCACATGTCAGACTCAGGAAGATGTAACGAATGCACAGAAGAAAAGTAGAACGTCAAGGACATCAGGGCCTTTCAAGTGTACTGTGCAAGCTGACCCCCCTGCCCCGCGAAGCCAGAATGGTGCAGGTTAGGAAAAATGACCCATCCGGTTCGTTGCACGACTCACAAGGAGCCTGAGATGAAGAAGTTTGTGGCGACAGCTCTCACAGTTGTTGCTCCATCTGTAGACAAGAGTTCGAAAGTATCTGACTCGAAGAAAAGAAGTGCAAAAGAAGATGTCGAGTCTGATATCTTGGTCATGATCAAATCCCCCCCAGCCAAGTCCCACCAACAGAAATCCATCGCAGATATTCGCAAGGAAGGTTCCCCATCCAAAAATCAAGTTAAAGTGTAATGTCGGAGGTAAAAGTTTACCGACCACTAAAATTTGTGTATCCTGTAAAATTTTACCTCCCTCCAACTTGTCAATTTTTTATTTTACCGAGCACTCAATTTTATGTATCCTGTAAAGTTTTACCTCTCGAAAGTCCCATTTTCCAACATTTGACCCAAAAAAAATGGCTGAAAAACTGCATTTTTTACCGAGTGTTCGGTAAAATTTTAAACTTACACTATTTTACCGAGTGTTCGCTGCAATTCTCGTGTTTTTAGGTGATTTTTTTTACTTTTTTTTTGTTAAATATACAGTGATTTCGAGAACCTCAGTCACCGCATCCTTAGTCACCGTTATTTTTAATCGGGCGACTGAAGTCACTTGTAGTCACTGGTAAGGCACTCGAAGTTACAGTAAAAAAAAGCCCTGATTTTTAAATCAGAGCTTTTCAAAAAATCTTTATAAAGAGACACTATTTATTTTTTAATATTAGGCAATTCCAATCCATAGCCTTTCTTTTTGTCTTCTGCTTTAAGCAGCAAAGCGAAAACAATTGCAAGAATTCCAAAACTCATAAAGATTAACATCGGAATAGAATAATCATATTGTGGAACTTTGTCCTTATATCCACTTATACAAAATTTATCTAAAATATATCCCATCACTGTTGGAAGAAGAAATAAAGCCACCAGATTTTGCAACCAAAAAATGCCGGCATAAGCAGATCCCAGCTGTTTGTCGGGGATTATTTTGGAAACGGAAGGCCACATAGCACAAGGGACAAGAGAAAAACTTATTCCAATCATGATTACTAAAATCAGAGCAAAATACCATTCTCTAATAAAAGGAACAGCAAATAATAAATGAGCAACAAATATAATAACAGCTCCAATAATCATTATAGTTGCGCCTTTACCCTTGCGGTCATAAATGCTCCCAAAAACCGGTGTTAATAAAATACAACCGAAAGGTAATAATCCTGATATCGCCCCGGCATAACTAGGATCAACACCAAATTTATTGGTAAGAAGATTCGTTGAGAATTTTAAAAAAGGGAAAACGGCAGAATAAAATAAAACGCATAAAATTGAAATATACCACCAAGCTTTATTTTTTAATACGACTTTAAAATCTTTAATATGAAATTCTTCATCAGGTGCAATATTTTTTTCTACATTATCAGCAGCAACAGACACATCAAGCCGTTTGTCCATTAAAGAAAAAATAATAAAAGAGACTAAACCAAAAGAAAGCATTACCATGCTGACAAAAAGAGGAGAGGAAATTTTTCCTGTATAACTGATTATTAAAAGAGGAGCAGACATGGCGAGTGATGTTCCTAGTCGGGCAACAGACAATTGCATTCCCATAGCAAAAGCCAATGATCGCCCTCTAAACCACTTAACAACAATTTTAGAAGTTGTTATTCCCGCTATCTCAATACCTACGCCAAATATAGCATAACCCGTAGCGGCTATCCATACCTGTGCATGGCAAGTCCAAAATAAAATATGCCATGATTGACCATCTAAAACGTGCGTACTGATTGCCCAATATATCAATCCTGTTCCAAAAAGCATTATAAAAATAGACATAATTCCTGTAAACCGAACACCTTTTTTGTCTAAAATAAATCCGCCAAAAATTAACAGAAAAAGAAAAACATTAAACCATGCATAAGCACCGTTAAAAAGTCCAAAATCAGTAGCATCCCATAATAATACTTCTGCTAATTTATCCTGAAGCGGAGACATTACATCTGCAATAAAATACCCTGCAAACATTGTAAGAGATACAATAAATAAAGCTGTCCACCGGGCAGCTACGGAATCACTTAGAACTTTTTGATTTTTTTTAGTCATTTTTTTAATTTATTAAATGTAAAATAGTATTTGCATAATTAACTTTTATTCAAAAAACAAAATTAGAAACATTTTCTACATAAAAAATGTTTTTAAGAATATTTGTAAACAACCAAAAAGCAAAACATTAAAGATTTTGCTGAAAAATTTTTTTTGTGTTATTAAAAAATTACATAAATTTACAATTTATATTTCTTCTTAACTCTTAGTTAGACCCTAATACATTAGCTTATTATGAAAAAGTTATTTTTGCTTTTAACTATTTTAGTATTATTTAATGGTATTTCATTTTCACAAAATAACTCACAAAAGAATACCATTAAATCAAAAAGTCAACCGTTATTAAATCTGCTTGATAATTATGGTGTTCCACCGCATAGAACCTGTGGCACCATGGATAATCTGCAACAGGAGATTGCTGCTGATCCGGCAAGAGGGGAGAGACTCCGACAGATAGACCGTGATATGGATAAATGGATAAAAACCCATCAGTCGTATCTCAATAACAATAAAACGTTAATTAATATTCCTGTTGTTGTTCACGTTTTATGGAATATTGCATCACAAAACATATCCGATGCCCAGGTAAATTCTGAAATTGATGTTTTAAATCAGGATTATAGAAACCTGAATGCAGATGGAAGTAATGCGCCAGCCAGTTTTCAAAGCTTAAGAGCTGATTGTGAAGTAGAATTCTGCCTTGCCACTGTTGACCCAAGTGGCAATCCTACCACCGGTATTACGCGTACACAGACATCTAATACGTCTTTTTCCAATACAGCTAACGATGCTAAGTTTACGGCCCAGGGCGGAATAGATATCTGGGACAGGGATAAATATCTTAATTTATGGGTATGTCCATTGGGTGGTGGCCTTTTAGGATATGCACAATTTCCCGGAGGTACTGCCAATACTGACGGTGTGGTTATTTTAAGTACAGCTTTCGGTAATATAGGGACAGCTGCTAATCCCTATGATAAAGGACGTACTGCTACACACGAGATAGGACACTGGCTGAATTTATACCATATCTGGGGTGATGATGCAGGTGCGTGTTCAGGAGATGATCAGGTGGCAGACACGCCTAACTCCGGCGACTGCTATTATGGATGCCCTGCTTATCCGCAAACCTCTTGTAGTACTACGAATATGACCATGAACTATATGGATTATGTTGATGATGCCTGTATGTATATGTTTACTCCCGGACAAAAAGCAAGGATAGTAGCCGCTTTAAATGGCCCCCGGGCCTCAATATTGACAGCTAATACTTGCCCGGCTTCAGGGTCTGCTCCTGTTGCCGATTTTTTTGCTAATGTAACAACTATTCCTGTTGGCGGTTCCGTTAACTTTACCGATTTATCAACGAATAATCCTACTTCATGGAGTTGGTCTTTTACCGGTGGTACGCCTGCAACGTCAACCACCCAAAGCCCTAACGGAATAGTTTATAGCACTGCAGGAACCTATGCTGTATCACTTACGGCAACAAATTCATTTGGTAATAATACAGCTACCAAAACAGCTTATATAAATGTTGTCAATGGCAATATCCCACCAGTGGCGGATTTTATTGCCAATGTAACCAGTATTCCTGTTGGAGGTTCTGTCAATTTTACGGATTTGTCTGCCAATCTGCCTACCGGATGGCTCTGGACTTTTGCTGGTGGTATACCCGCTACGTCAGCATTACAAAATCCCTCCAACATAGTTTACAATACCATAGGTTCTTATAATGTAACTTTAAAGGCTACAAATGCATCCGGAGCTGATTCAATTACCAAAACAGCTTATATCGTTGTTTCTGCAGGTGGGGTAGCCCCAACGGCTGACTTTTCAGGTACCCCTACTACTGTTAATGTTGGCGGTAGTGTCAATTTCACTGACTTGTCTACAAATTTTCCTACCAGCTGGAACTGGTCTTTTGTGGGCGGTACACCTGCAACTTCAACATTGCAGAATCCAACCGGTATTACTTATGGTACTGTCGGTACTTATACTGTAACGTTAACAGTGTCTAACGCTTTTGGTACTGATACTAAAACAAAAAATGCTTATATTAATGTTATCCAAGGCATAGTAGGCCTTTGTGATACTATTAATTATCCTTTGAATGGTACTTATGCTTTATATCAGTCTCCATCAGGACATTATGCTACAGGAACCAATGAATTCAGAGATAAAGTTAAAGCCCAGTATTTTGATACATTTTTACCGTATTATCGAATAATGGGCGGTATCTTTTCTTTTGGGGCTGCCACAGGAAGCGGTAATGCCACTATAAAAGTATGGGATAACTCGGGTGCTGGCGGAAATCCCGGAAGTACACCATATATTACACAGGCTGTTCCTATGAGTACTATTATTAATAATGTCACCAACCATCAGTTTACTTATATTACATTTGATAATCCTGCTGTAGCCTTAGGACCGTTTTATATGGGCGTTGACATACCAAACTCTGTTGGAGATACATTGGCTGTTAAATCAAACTCCAATGGACAGGGAAGTAATCCCTGTAACGCATGGGAACAGTGGTCTAACGATTCCTGGCACAACTTCAGTATTGCATGGGGTGGTAACTTAAATGTTAAGCTGGCTATTTTCCCTATTATTTGTATGACTACAGGTATTGAAGAGCATGAAACAGAACTGGTTAGCATTTATCCTAATCCGGCCCAGACGTCATTAACAATAGATATGATAAACAATGTTCCAAAAGATATAAAAATATATATGTACAACAGTCTGGGGACCCTTGTTAAAACTATAAATAATAAAGCTTTTAATGCCAATAAAACCGAAATCCTTCTCAATGACTTTTCTTCAGGGGTGTATTATATTAGTATTCACACTGACAAATCGGTATTCAATAAGAAAATTACTGTTATAAAGTAAATTATGAGAAAAATTGTACTAATAATTTTTCTTTGTTTTACTGGCTTAATCAACACGAAAATTTTTGCTCAGGTCTGTGAAGGGGGCCTGCCTCCAAGCTTTTATTACAATCTGAATTCGACAGACATTGATAATAAAATTGTTTATCCAAAAGATTTGAGCAGTGTATTTAAAGAAGATGCTCTTAATGAAAAAATGGGGGTTGTTTACCGCTATGGCGTTGCCGTACCTGTAAATTCGGGGATGGAAAATTCAGGCACATGGACTACTTTACCTGATGGGAGGGAAATATGGCGTTTGGCCATTACTTCTTATGGTGCCAAAGCTATCGGTCTTAGTTTTAACAAATTCTGGCTCCCTGAGGGCAGTAAATTATTTGTATATAATGAAAGTAAAGATTTTGTTGTGGGGGCTTATACCCATTCTAATAATACAACAGATATGATTTTTGCTGTTCAATTGGTAAAAGGAGAAACTGTTATTCTCGAATATGTGGCCCCGGAAAAAGAGCCTATAAACAACCATACAAGTCCAATATTAAATATATCTCATATATGTTATGCTTATAGAAATGTGGGTTTCCTTACAGGAGATGAAAAGGATTCATCGTGTGAAGTAAATATCAACTGTTCTCCGGAAGGAACACCCTATCAGAGCCAGAAGAGAGGCGTGGCAAGGATATCAGTATATGAAAGTGGCAATTATGGCTGGTGCAGTGGCACATTAATTAATAATGCCGCTAATGATTGTACCCCTTATTTTTTAACAGCAGACCATTGTGGCGGTACTGCTACAGCAGCTGAGTTTAACCAGTGGGTTTTTTATTTCAACTATGAAGCTTCAACATGCTCTGGCACTACAGGCCCCACTACCCAAACCATGAGCGGAGCTACCTTTAAGGCAAGAGGCCCTCAAACCGGAGGTTCTGACTTTTTGCTGCTTCAACTAAACGCAGCAATGCCTATTGGTTACAATGCCTATTATAATGGATGGAACAGGGCTACAGCGGCAAGTCCAAGTGGTGTATGTATCCATCATCCTGCAGGTATTATAAAGAAAATATCTACGTATACTTCAACACTTATTTCAAGCACCTGGAACGGCGGGGCAACCAATGCACACTGGCTGGTTTACTGGGCTGCCACAACAAACGGACATGGCGTAACTGAAGGAGGGTCTTCGGGATCTCCTCTTTTCGATAATAATAACCGTATTGTTGGCACATTAACAGGAGGTGCTGCTAGTTGCTCCTCTCTTGATTCCCCTGATATGTTTGGCAAATTTTGTCAACATTGGATTTCTAATGGCTCAGCCAATGACAGACAACTTAAACCCTGGCTCGACCCTGCCAATACGCTTACCACCTTAGATGGCACCAGCACCTGCGGTGCAGCGACAGGTCTTGTTTGTACTGATGCTGTTAACCTTACCTGCGGACAGACTTATTCCGGGACTACAGTAGGTGCAGCGTCAAATGTAACTACTTATAACTGTCAAACATGGAGCGAAAGCGGACCTGAAAAAGTACACAAAATAACGACAACTGCTACAGGAACTTTAACTGCTACTTTAAGCAATATGACCGTCGACCTTGATGTGTTTATCCTCAGCAGTTGCAGTGCAAATGCTTGTGTGGCCAGTGGTAATAATCAGGCGGTTTATACCAATGCACCTGCTGGAACGTACTATATAGTGGTTGATGGCTATGGTGGCGTTAGCGGTGCTTATTCACTTAATGTAGTATGTGCCAATGTAGGCATAGGAGAAAACAACGAAAAAGGAAATAAAATTCAGTTATTCCCCAATCCTGCCGATGATAAAATCGTTGTGGATTTTGACTTTATTAATTCCAGAATTGAAAAAATTATTGTTTATGATGTCATCGGTAAAACTAAGGAGCAGATTGATATTAACTCAATATCAAACGGTCAGATAATTATTAATCTTGATAATTACGATGCAGGCTTATATTTCATTTCTGTAAAAACAAACAATGAAACTATTGTTAATAAATTTAGTATTATTAAATAAAAAATGCTCAAATCTCATCCCGAATTATTAAACATATCAAGTACTTCCAACATAGAATTATTTAATATAGGGCAAAAAGTTATAGAAGGCCAACGTATTTCTTTTGATGAAGGTGTTTTCCTTTATCACAATGCCGACCTTCCCCTTTTAGGGACTCTTGCCAATTTTATAAGAGAAAAATTTAACAGCAATTCAGCATATTTTATAAAAAATATTCACATAGAATATACTAATATTTGTATTAATAAATGTGTCTTTTGTTCTTTCAGGAGCAAGTCTGATAAAGATGCCTGGGCACTTAACGCAGATGAAATCCTTTCTCTTGTGCAAAAAGGTGTTGCTGAGGGTATTCGGGAAGTGCATATCGTTGGTGCTATCCATCCCGATAAGGACCTTTATTTCTGGCTGCCTATCTTAAAAAAAATTAAAACACAATTTCCGCATCTTCATATTAAAGCCTTTACTGCTGCCGAAATTGATTATCTTATTTCTAAAGCAGGGTTAACACTGTCAGAAGGTATGCGCCTCCTTATAGATAATGGACTGAACTCTATTCCTGGCGGAGGTGCTGAAATATTTGATGATGCCATCAGACAAAAATTATTTCCCACAAAAATTGGTTGGAAGCGTTGGCTCGAGATTCATCGGGCAGCCCATCTGGCAGGTGTTTCATCTAATGCAACGATGCTTTATGGTCATATAGAAACCATTGAAAACCGAATATTTCATTTGGATAAATTAAGAGCACTTCAGGATGAAACTATGGGGTTTAATGCTTTCATACCTTTAAAATATAAAAATCAAAACAACGACCTTAAGGACATTAAAGAGACCAGCCTTTCAGAAGATTTAAAAATGTATGCTCTGTCGCGCATTTATCTTGACAACTTTCCCCATATTAAAGCGTACTGGCCTATGATGGGCAAAGAAGCATCACTTATGGCTCTGGATTTTGGCGCCGATGATATGGATGGCACCATTAACAATACAACGTCAATTTATTCTAAAGCAGGCTCCTCTGAACAAAAGCCTCAGATGAATGAAGAAGAAATCATCTCCCTTTTAAATGAATACAGAAAAATACCAGTGGAGAGGGATGGAGTATATAATGTTATACATAAATGGACATAACAAAAGCCCAAATGTTCTTATTAATATTTAATATATCTTTGTAAGACAATTAAATTCTATTAATTAATTGAAATTGTTAAGCTTTAATCTTCATTGTTATGGCATTTAGAATGAATTAAAAAAAAATAATTAAAAATGAAAAAAAATACAATTCTATTTATTTTGATTTTTACGTTTGTAAAAACTCAGGCACAAAATTACATTATAGACTTTATTGGAACAGGAGCAAGTACTACTGTTGATACTATTAAAGTCGAAAACCTGACACATTGCACAGACACAATCCTTTTAGGAAGTGATAAATTGCATCTGAATAATATTATTTCCGGAGTAAGTGAATTGAACTTAGATGTTGAAAACCTTATGCATATCTTTCCCAACCCAATGTTGGGTAGTTGTACTATAGAATTTGAAGCGACATCGCCAGATATTGCAACTATAAGTTTATACGATATAACAGGAAAAAGAATTTTACAAGCGCGAGAATTATTATCAAAGGGGATGCATACATTTAGTATAAAAGGAATTGATAGGGGCATTTACACTCTGAAAGTAGAATCAGACAAATATTCATATAAGTCAAAATTAATAAGTATTAATACTGTTAATGGCATTCCTGAAATAAAACATATAGGAACCACACAGGGTTTAGATAAACAATACACGGCATCAGAACCTGAAAAGAAAATGAGTTTGAAAAGGGGTAAAACTGCTATTGATATGCAATATGCACCGGGTGATACATTGAAACTGACAGGGATCTCCGGTATTTACCGTACTGTATTTATCCTTGTGCCTACACAAAATCAAACTGTTGCGTTTAATTTTGTTGCATGTACAGATGCGGATAATAATAACTATTCTGTAGTGCGTATAGGCACCCAAGTGTGGATGGCAGAAAACTTACGGGCAACTAAGTATAGGAATGGAGATTCTATTGGCACAACTACTCCATTTAATTTAGATATAACTAGTGAAAGTACACCTTCGTATGAGTGGGTTTATCTCAATGAAGAGAGTTACTTAGCAACGTATGGGAGAATATACACCTGGTATACTATAAAAGACACCCGCAATATTGCACCTGTTGGTTGGCATATACCAACCTTTGCAGAATGGACTACATTGTTAAATTATTTAGGTGATACATTGAATGCTGGGGGCAAATTGAAAGAAAACTGTTCTGATAACTGGCAAATACCAAATGTTGGCGCATCCAATGGAAGTGGTTTTTCTGCCCTCCCTGGAGGATTCCGCAGTAATAATGGTTATTTCGGTCACACTGGAACAGATGGTCTCTGGTGGAGTTCTTCTGATAGTGCTCCATCAGAAACTGGTTATTGGAATTTGGACTACCAAACCAACAGCTTGTTAACTTATATTTCAAGTAAGCAGTGGGGATTATCAGTGCGCTGTATAAAGGATTGAGACGGCATATGTGGTTTAATATCCCAAAGTTTTTAACATAGACTTATAGCTTTGCTCTTTGGCAAAGAGCCGTGGATAAGGTTCATGGTTTTCATCGAACTCTATAATAACATGCTTGGGTGCGGGAATAAGGCAATGCTGAATACCGCCGAATCCTCCCAGCGATTCCTGATAGGCTCCGGTATGAAATAGACCAATATAAAGTGGATTATCTGGTGGAATTTTTGGTAAAAATATGGCATTGGCATGAGCTTCAGCATTGTAATAATCATGGCTATCGCAGGTAAGGCCCCCCAGGTTAACACGCTGATATTCCTGATCCCAGTTGTTTATAGCTAAAAGAATAAACCGTTGATTGATAGCCCAGGTATCAGGCAGCGTGGTCATAAATGAACTGTCAATCATGTTCCAAAGCTCCCTGTCGTTTTGTTGTTTCTGGTCTAAAACAGAAAACAGAATAGCACTGCTTTCACCTACTGTAAAGGCGCCGAATTCAGTAAATACATCGGGTTCAGGCACGTCGTTTTGTGTACAAATGTTTTTTATTTGCTGTATAATTTCTTCGGCCATATATTCATAGTCGTATACAAAACCTAAAGTATTCTTAATTGGGAATCCTCCACCTATATTCAAAGAAGTTAACTCAGGGCAAACTTTTTTTAGTTCACAATACACATTTACAGACTTGGAAAGTTCATTCCAGTAATAAGCAGAGTCTTTAATGCCCGTATTAATAAAAAAGTGAAGCATTTTTAATTCATACTTTGGATTGTCTTTTATGCGCTCAAGATAGTAAGGAACGATATCATTATAGCGTATACCTAAGCGAGAAGTATAAAACTCGAACATAGGTTCTTCTTCCGAAGCTATTCTAATGCCTAACTTAAAACTACCTTCAATCAGTTCATCGTAATGGTTAATTTCGTTTTTATTATCGAGAATAGGTATTGTATTGTTAAACCCGGCGTTGATTAAAGTACTTATGTTCTGAATGTATTGTGGTCTTTTAAAGCCGTTACATATGATGAATTTCTCTTTTGTAATCTGTTTGTTTTCATACATTTGTTCAAGAATATGAATATCGAAAGCTGATGAAGTTTCTATATGCACATCGTTTTTTAATACTTCTTCCAGGATAAATGAAAAGTGAGAACTCTTTGTGCAATAACAATAATAATAATCGCCATTATAGTCTGCTTTTGCCATTGCAACGTTAAAAAGCTTTTTAGCTTTTTGTATTTGTGAAGAGATTTTGGGTAAATATGTTATCTTTAATGGGGTGCCATATTGCTTAATGATATCCATTAATTCTATATTATTGAAATAAAGTTCATTATCAATAACCTTAAACTCTTCCTGTGGAAAATCAAATGTTTGTTCTATTAAGTCTATATACTTGTTTTTCATTTGTTTGTGATTTAAGTTAGTTAGATTTAATATTTTATTAAGATTCAAGTAAGTTACATGTAATTAAAAAATATAATCCGGATGAAATGAAGACTTTTATTTTATAGTAAAAGTAGATATTATTTTTATATAATTTTATATGCTTTGATGATATTTATCAATATAATATTATAAGGTACTTATAAATAATTTTAATTCAACATGTTAAGGAAAAGTATAGGATTTTACCCAAAAAAAAATTCAGTATTAGATTTATTTTTTTGTGTTACATCAAAACTTAAAGTTAATTTTGATGTAATTTTTTTAATATCAATTTAAAAGATATACAATGAGCATATTAGTAAATAAGGATTCAAAAGTTATAGTACAGGGTTTTACCGGACAGGAAGGCAGTTTTCACGCTTCACAGATGATTGAATATGGTACGAACGTCGTTGGGGGCATAACCCCGGGTAAAGGAGGTCAGATGCATTTAGACAGACCTGTTTTTAACACGGTATCAGAAGCCGTGGCTCAGACCGGTGCCAACGTATCGTTAATATTTGTACCCCCTCCATTTGCTGCTGACGCCATTATGGAAGCCGCAGAAGCAGGTATTGAAGTTATTGTTTGTATTACCGAAGGTATACCTGTAAATGATATGGTTGCTGTTAAAGAATATCTTAAAGATAAAAAGTCGAGGTTGATAGGCCCCAACTGCCCCGGTATTATAACACCCGGAGAAGCCAAGATCGGTATCATGCCAGGCTTTATACACCAAAAGGGTAGGGTGGGTATTGTATCCCGATCTGGTACGTTAACCTATGAAGCTGTTGACCAGATTACCAAGATGGGTCTTGGCCAGTCTACAGGGATTGGTATTGGCGGTGATCCTATTCCAGGGACCACGACCAAAGATGCTGTTGAATTATTTATGAACGATAAGGACACTGATGTGATAGTGATGATAGGTGAAATTGGAGGCGACATGGAGGCAGATGCGGCCTATTACATTAAAGAACATGGCACCAAGCCTGTTGTCGCATTTATTGCCGGTGCTACTGCACCCAAGGGTAGAACAATGGGCCATGCAGGCGCTATTGTCGGCTCTAAAAACGATACAGCAGAAGCCAAGAAAGAAATCCTGCGCGCTTGTGGTGTGCATGTGGTTGATTCTCCGGCTGATATTGGGGTTAAGGTTAAGGAACTGATATAAGGAAGTGCCTAAAGTGAGCTAAAGTGACTAAAGTGCCTAGAGTTGTGGACCTTACGGCAGCCGAATAAATGCAATATCGAACACCGATTAAAGACTGTCTCCGGCAGTTAAAATAATGATTTCAGAAACCGTAGTTTTTCCGGTGGTTGAGCCTGATCCTCAGTGAGCCTGTCGAACTGTCGAAACCACCGCAATGAAATGTCGAAACCACCGATATGATTTATTAGTGCTTGAACCGAAACGCTGTGTTTGATACGAAAAGTTCAGTTTCGAGGCTTGTGCAGCGAAAAAAAGCGTAATTTATATTAATAAAGGAGTTTTTTTTCGCAAGCGTAACGAAGAAAATGGACTTTTCGGTCAAACTAATTAGCCAGAAAGTACATATTCGTCTGACCTTTACCCTTAACGTGTATAGGTTCTCTTTTATCAAAAAGATATTTGTCTTTTAGAATATTGTACGTTGATTCTGAGAGGTTTATGCGCATGGGCAGGCTGTTAGATTCCATGCGGGATGCCATATTGATGGTGTCGCCGAAAATATCGTAAATAAATTTCTTAACGCCTACAATCCCCCCAACAACTTTCCCTGAGTGAATACCGATGCGCAGTTCCCACTTAATAACAGCAGACAGGTTTCTGTTTTCTATGAAGGTAATTATCTCTCGGGCAGCTTCAACCATGTTGCCGGCATGTGTGGGGTTGATGATGGGCATTCCGCAAACAGCCATATAAGCGTCTCCAATAGTTTTAATCCTTTCGCAGTCGTACTTTTGCATAATGTTATCAAAGGCGGTATATAAGTCGTTAAGCTCTCCTATAATTACCTTGGGTTGCAGTTTCGATGAAATTTCTGTAAAACCTACAAAGTCAGAAAAGAAAACAGTGACATTTTTAAACTCCTCAGGTTCAGTAAAACCTTTTAACTTTAAGTCCTGGGCAACCTTATGAGGCAATATGTTGTGCAAGAGATTATCAGATTTTTCCTTTTCGATTTCTACCAATTTTTTCTGCTCGTTAATGACTTTGTTCTTCTCTTTCAGTACGATGATGCTTTGCTTTTTAATTTTGTAACTGCGGTATATAAAGTAAACCAAAATGCTGAACATTAATATCAGAGCTATACCCAGATTGATGATAACACTTTGCTGATGAAGTTTTACCAGTTGTTTATTTAGTGCTTTGTCCTGTTCTTCTATGAGTCCTTTCTGCTCAGTGATGGAGGTCGTTTGTCTGGCCAGTATTTTATCTTGCTTGTCATTTTCCTGCTCCTTTTCTTTCACCTCTTTGGTCATTTTATCAAGCAGGCTTTTCTGGACTTCAAGGGCCTTTTGTTTAAATTTTATTTCGTCAATTAATTTTGCTGATGCTATTTTCTGTTCTCCCATTTCCTTTTCAAGCGATTGAATTTCATCAACATAAGTCAGCAGTCTGTTTTTCTGAAGGCCTATTTCGCCTATTAACTCAGACAGTACTATTTTTTGTTTATCAATATCTTCTTTTTGTTTTTCAATAGTGGCATTCAGAGTCGCTACCTTTTCTTTTTGTTCGTAGAGTTCCTTTTCTGTCTCGGTATATATCTTATGCCAGTCCAGTTCACTTTTTACAGCAAGGCCCGTAAATGTAACAGGTACGCTGAATCCTTCTGCATCCATGCGTGCCTGGTTAATCTCAAATCGTTTTTCTCCTTTGACAACAATGAAATTTATCATCGATTTGTGAAAAGGATAATTTTCACTCAGCAGCAATACCTGTTTGCCCGCTATCTGCTGATACACAAGGTCAATATCAAAGCCTGTATTTCTGTTCAGAAAAAGGATGTCCACGCCCACGACATCAACAATAGAATTAAAATATTTTACACTTATAGGCTTATCCTGAATTTTAACATGCTCACATATGTCACTGAAACTCTCGTAGAAAACAGAATCCCTGTCAAGAATCCCTATTCTGTAAACATCAATTTTCTTATTATTTATCCATGTAATATATTTGGCTATGTCCAGGATAAAAGTGGTTCTGCCTGTGTTATCAAATGATGTACTTTGAGCCTTAGCAGCAGTTGCAAAAAGAATAAAAAAAAGAAAAAGAATAAAATAAGATTTTAATTTCAGTTTCATATAAATTTCACAGCGTTATTAAAAGTATAATTGCCAAAGCAATGCAAACCTAATCATTTTTTCTTTAAAGCTTTTGAAATCTCAGTGGGGTTTATCTGAACGCCAATGGAAGGAACAAAAGAAATCCCTTTAAACGTAGCTTCTGAACCATTAATAAGTTTATAAGTTCCATAGTTCTGATAATAAAGGGCACAAGAAGGGATAATATAAATAAACTTATAGCCTAATTTGAGGTTTACAAAAACGCCGAATGCCGAGAAATTTTGTTTAATATCAAGGAAGTTAATAAGCTGGGGGGTGTGGTTGTTCAATGTGTCATAAATACGGTTATTGCTGAAGCCGTAGCTGATAAAAGTTTTGGTATACACACAGCCAAAGCCCAGACTTCCATAGGTTTCCTCATCACCAAAAGACAAGCTGAAAATTACCGGAACCAACAGGTCTTCTCTTTTAAAATTAAAACCAAGTACACTTTGGGCTTTATCCATGCCGCTCCATGAGGGGAGGTCATAATTTTTAAATGAATATTGCACGCCGATACTTCCATTCAGCACATTCTTTTGTGGCGCATCAAACGTGCCTGTAGACCCCATAAACTGGTACATGCCATCGAAGACATGGGTGCCTGAAGAGAATTTATATCCCAGGTCGAACCGGGGAAGCAACCCATAGCGGGCATAAAACCCATAGCCGGCACCAAAAGGATCCAGGGCATAGGCCAACGCTGTTTTATTAAGATAAACAATTTGCTCGTTGAGTGTCAGGGAGTCTTTTGTTATTAAGGGTGTAGCTACTGATTTAACATTGTCATATAAGCTCCGTGCAATGTGTGATGTGAAGTTAGCTGAAAAGTCACCACCTGCTTTAAATTGCTTGTGAGGGGTCACTTTCCCTGAGTTGTATATGGCTCTGGGTGGGGTGCAGGAAGCAATAATGAAAATACTTAACAGTAATGAAATGATTAAACGACAATGGGCAGATTGTTTTCTTTGTTCCATTGGAAAAGTTAAAAAAAGTAAATTTATTTGTAAAGACAAGAATTAACTCTTAAACACATTTACCAACCGTTTCCAGGAGTCTGAAACCTCATCGGAAAAATAATCCCATTTTTCAGAAGCCCCTGCAAATCCTTTATCAATTTTAGCTTCAATGTCGTGTAAATCGGCAGAAATGAGCTTTTTCTTTTGTTCCCAGGCGTCTTTAGATTCTAATTTTCCCAGATGAAACTGTAAGCGGAATAAGTCGAAACGAGAATGGAAATCACTTAATTTATAATCAACTTCTTCTCCGATGTCTTTAACTTCATCTTTTGACGCATTAAAAGCTTCATTAACATCCATTTGCAGCGTTTTAATACTATCGCTTATTTTTTTCTGTTGTTCAGATAATACATCATCTGTTTTAGCCATGCCAAGCGCAGCCTGAGCACTCAATGCGGCTATTGATGAATTGATTTTTTGTGTTTTTTCTTCACTTATTCCTTTTACATTTTGTAACTTTTTATTTGTTGAGTCAAGCCATTCACTAAGATTCTTCTTCTGTTTTTCAAACTCAACTTTAGTGTCATCAGCGTTTAAATGGAGCTGAACATTCAATTGTTCTTTTAAAGCTTTCAGATTTTTAAGTTTCTGTTCTGCTTTTTCTTGAAGGGTTTTTTTCATAATAATGTATTTTAAATGCAAATATACTTTTTATAATTTAATAAATTTCTTTGTCATCATTTCTTTATCTGTTTTGTTTCGAATTGTGTAAACACCACCTGTTAACTCTCTTAAATCAATCATGTTATTTGAGTTTACCAGCGTCAGTTTCTTTACAACCTGTCCATTTGAATTGATTATTTCAACAGACGAGTTCTTATAAGACTCAATAGTCAGGTAATCTCTTGTTGGATTAGGGTATATAATTAATTTGTGTTCTTCCAAAGAAGTCTTTTGCTCACTATAGGTAAAATTATAGGGGATACATCTGTAAAAGACAGCCGTGTTAGACATAAAAGTACCCGTGAAAGTCTGGGTAGTATCTGATGCGGTAAAAAAGGTCACATTGGAAGCACCGGCAGGATTGAATCCCGTTGAGGGTACTACGGCATAGTTGTCATATCTGAGCAATGCGTATTTCTGCCCTATGTTAAGAGAATCAACAGTAATAACAGCATTCATAATGACAGGCTGCTCTCCTTGCGTAACGTCAGGTTCATCCCATCTGTCGAGGGACAGGTGTACAGGCTTTGTTACATGTTGGTCGTCCTTATTACCGGTAATGGCACAGCCGAAATCTATATTTTTTGGAATACAGAAAACATAGTTGGCGCCGTTGCCTGTCATACTGCGGGTATCCCACATAGACTGAAAGGTGCGGGTAAAGTATGAACTGGCAAAACAGTCGTTGAACATCAGCTCGTCTGTATTGTGAAATGTTGTTGTGTCTGCGCCGGAAAAGCCAACAGCAGGAATAATATGGTCATAATCAGGATAAGTCATTCCCTGCATATAAACAGTAATAATTACAGGATGGTATTTATAGAGCTGTTTCTTAAGCCACACAAGATAGTTCTGATACTGGGGTGTGGACTGGTTAAAATCGAAATCTTCATAATTGAAAGACAAGCTGTTGAGTGTTGGCCCGTCATTATCGCCGATAAGGAACCAGCCACCGGCAATGGTGCGGGTTACAATTTCAGAGATGTAATTGCCGTAATACAGCCCAATCATCTGGAGCGATTCTTCACCGCAATAGCCAGAGTCACTGTTCCACTGGGCACGCCCCGGTATATTAATAATGCGCCCTACCTGAGCCGATAAATTTAATGATGAGATTGTTATTAAAAGACAAAGGGTAATAAGGGAAAAGATTTTTTTCATTGATAAAGTGGTAAAAAATATTGTTTTCCTATTTGCGTTTCAAAAATAATAATTATTCTGTTATGGGTTCATCCTCTTTTTTTAGATTCCATTCGGGAAACTCATCATCAGTAATTATTTTTTCAGCAATTTCAAAAAGATAATCTGGCACATTGACCAACTTATCTTCTTTGGCTTTTACGATTTCTTTTGCTGTTTTTTTTGATAGTGTTTTTAAGTCAGGGTGCCCAAGAGCTATATAAATATGGTCACCTAAATGATGCTCACCATTTACTTGTTTAATCTTTTGGGTTATTTCAGTTTTCCAGTTTTTAAGTATGTATTCACAGGTGTTTTTAATTTCAGCAGGCTTTGAATAGTAACAATAAAGTGTGTTAGTAATCCAAAACCTATTTTTGTTAGAGTTCCAGTTTTTAATAATTTCTAAACTGCAATTTTTCCAAGCTTTTATCTGATGAAAAGGAATTTTCATTAGGTTAAAATACCACCAATAATATTTCTTAAAATCTGTAATATTGGTTTTATTATTACTACTTTTCAGATAATCGTTAATTATTTTTTCTACAATATTTATAACAAACTCAGGATACGTACCTGACTGAGCATAATACTTAAGTGAAGCATAAACAAGTGGCCATTCTTTCTTTTGCCAATCCTTTAAAAAATGGTCTGCGGCTTTTTTTCGTTCGGAATCAATCTTTGAAATATTAATTGCCGTAGTAACAATTGAATCAGGCAACTTATAAAATTCAGGAAAAGAAAGAATGGCTGTAGCGGCTTTTTGACGTTCAGCATCATCACGTGAAATATTCATTGCAGTAGTAACAATTGAGTCCGGCAACTTATAAAATTCAGGAAAAGAAAGGATGGTTGTAGCGGCTTTTTGTCGTTCAGCATCATCCTTTGAAATATTCATAGCCGTAGATACAATTTGATAAGGCAATTTGTAAAATTCAGGAAAAGAAAGAATGGCGGTAGCGGCTTTTTGTCGTTCAGCATCATTCTTTGAAATATTCATAGCCGTAGATACAATTTGATAAGGCAATTTATAAAATTCAGGAAAAGAAAGAATAGCAGTAGCGGCTTTTTGACGTTCAGCATCATCCTTTGAAATTTTCATTGCTGTAGATACAATCTGAAAAGGTAACCTGTAAAATTCAGGAAAAGAAAGAATGGCGGTAGCGGCTTTTTGACGTTTAGCATCATCCTTTGAAATTTTCATTGCAATAGATACAATTTGATGAGGCAACTTATAAAATTCGGGAAATGAAAGAATGGCGATAGCGGCTTTTTGACTTTCAACACCATCCTTTGAAATATTCATTGCCGTAGTAACAATTGAATCAGCTAACTTATAAAATTCAGGAAAAGAAAGAATGGCGTTAGCGGCGTTTTTTCTTTCTGTAACATCCTTTGAAATTTTCATTGCCGTAGTAACAATTGAATCAGGCAACTTATAAAATTCAGGAAAAGAAAGAATGGCGGTAGCGGCTTTTTTTCGTTCAACATTATCCTTTGAAATTTTCATTGCCGTAGTAACAATTGAATCAGGCAACTTATAAAATTCAGGAAAAGAAAGAATGGCGGTAGCGGCTTTTTTTCGTTGAGCATCATCCTTTGAAATATTCATTGCCGTAGTAACAATTGAATCAGGCAACTTATAAAATTCAGGAAAAGAAAGAATGGCTGTCGCAGCTTTTTTTCGTTGAGTATCATCCTTTGAAATTTTCATTGCCGTAGTAACAATTTCAAAAGGCAACCTGTAAAATTCAGGAAAAGAAAGAATGGTTGTCGCTGCTTTTTTTCGTTGAGCATCATCCTTTGAAATTTTCATTGCCGTAGTAACAATTGAATCAGGCAACTTATAAAATTCAGGAAAAGAAAGAATGGTTGTGGCCGCTTTTTGACTTTCAGCATCATCTTTTGAAATATTCATTGCCGTAGATACAATTTCAAAAGGCAACTTATAAAACTCAGGAAAAGAAAGAATGTCACTAATGGCTTTTTTTCGTTCTGCATCACTACATATTTTAAAGTAATTTAACCAAAGAATTGAGGGATAAAACATTTTTTTCTTAAGTATTACAAGATACTTGTATAGTTCAGCGGAACTTAAGTTTAATTTAGACAGATAATTTAAATAATGGAAATACCAGTTTCTTTTTTTGTAAAATAAATTATCTATATAAAATTTCTTTTCCTGATTGTTATTAAATATTTGAGTTTCGAGTTCCAAAAACATTCTCAGTAAAACAGAAGCAGAGTAATCATCTCCATATTCGGCAACAGTATTTAATAACTTTCTTTTCTGAATGTCATCATAAGGTTCCCACCCTTCAAATTCTACTTTAGATAGAACGCTTTCTGCCAGTTTATCATGGTTAAATTGAATCAGGTCAATATTTCGAAATCGTTCTGCAAGATTTTCATTTAAGCTAACATTAATATAAAGTTTTAATTTATTTAATACTTCGTTTTCAATATTCCAGTTTTTAAAATAAGTACTAATCTCCTTGTCATTATTATAAAAATCTGCAATTTGCAAAAAGGTGATGTAGCTAATGAATATTTTATAATTATTATAAACACAGCTCCAGTAATGCAATGCTTTAGCAAAGCCGGGATACTTTGCTGAAATTTTTTTTAAATCATACCTGGCTATTCTTCTTACTGTATTCTCTAATTCAGTGAAATCATTATCATTTATTTCAATACGATCTTCGCTAACACCAGCTATTGCAAAAAGAATTAGAAAAAGTGGTGAATTGTAGCTTTTTTGATTTTGCAAAACTAATGCAGCGGCGTTCTTCCATTTCGCATCTTCCTGTTTTGAAATAATTTCTTTAAGAATGTCTTCATTTTCTCCCTCGGTTAGCTCGTAAACATTTTCAGGGTTATTTAAATTAAACAGGTAGTCTTTTCCTTTTATATCTCTATCTCCAATCACCAGCCGTATATTACTAAAGCTTTGGGTTGTTTTTAACAGGGTATTACCAATTTCTTTATCCTCACTTGTAAGTCTATACCAGTCTTCGACAAAAACTAAATAGTTGTTTTCAATGTCAGACTGTATTTTAGGAAGCGCATTTAAAACGAAATTTTCTAGTTGGCGGTCTTTAACCCAAATAATTTCAAAATCAGTTTCTTTTTGGAGCTCTAAAGCCAACCTGCGTAGCAGCGTTGATTTACCACAACCTCCGGTGCCGTGAATAATAGCCGTAACCTTTGATATTGATATGGTTGAAAAGGCTTTTTTTACTTCATCCTTTATTTTCTTATAATCCTTTCTGACAATATCATAATCATTTAAAATGCCATACCATTGACAGTTTTCATCTTGTTTTGCAGAATAAAATTTTGATTTCGAAATTTTATCGCTTTTATTAATTGTATTAATAAATCCTTGATTGACAGTAATTGCTCCTTCTAAAGAGATATTTCTTATTTTATGTTTATTGTTTTCAAGAAATTGAAGAAATAATTTAGTGCCTACATTCCCATCCTCATCTTCCAACTTAATAAAAGTGTAATCTCTGTTCATAAACTCATTCACATTTTCAAGCTCAGTCTTAGTATCAAAATGATATATCTTAACACTTTTATTTTCCGGCAGTTCTTTGAAGAATTTGGTGCGAACTATTAACTCCTTAAATTGGCTGCCAATAATTAAAATTTTCTTTTTAAGGGTTCCCACATCACCATGCAAAACATCATATAAATCATGGCGTTTAGCTTCTAATGCAATATATGAATGGGGCGTGAAAACAATTTTATCTAAGGTTGTTTCTTCGTTAATTACGCCATGTAAATGAAAGATATTTGGTTCGTTGTTACCAATTGTATCAAAAGGATATGAAAATATTTTCAGTTTCCTTCTTTGGGTTTGTTGTTGTGTAACGTCAAGTACATTATCGAAATTAAGGGTAAAAATATTATGCCATTTAGGTATAAATAAAGCACTAAATAACTTGAAGTCGAACTTAGTTTCATCTACTATAAACAGACGTTTAAACTCATCTAATAATTTAGGGTATAAACCAATTTGGGCTTCCCAAATTTCAGCAGCGCTTGAATAATCAGGGTTATAAGGGATATTAAATTTAACTTTAGTTATTTTAGCAAAATCATCTCCGATAGGTATTGTTGAATTTGCTTTATTTGGGACACCATAACTAAACCCAGCCCCTAAAACTAATACAAAATTCCCTTCTCTGAGGTCGTCAAAAAAAGCAATGTCTTCGGTTAAATCTATAAGTCTTATTTCTTTTAAATTACCCATTTACTATTTTATCACAAATATAATTTATTTTTTATATCAGAATGATTAATAAATTTTAATAAGCTTTGAAGACTCAATAAATAGTGTTATTTATGATAGAGGTAGAAATTTCTTCATGAAAATTTCAAATTATAACTACGAAGTCATTATGCGCTGTGCAGCGATGGATGAGCCTACCGAAATGAGTAAGGCAAAGCAACAACAAAACGCTCTAAAAGCAAATTGTTGATTTTGTGTCCTTTAGTGTTTTTGCGTTTTAGTGGCCAATATTTATTTTTAAGTCTTCAGATAGAAATAAAACCGGCTTCCAATCCCAATTTCGCTTTCAACGCCTATTTCACCACCTTGTGCTTCTATAAATTCTTTTCCAATAGCTAGCCCCAGGCCAGTCCCCAGATTGCTGCTGCCGGGTACCTGAAAGTACTTGTCAAAGAGCCTGTCAAGGTATCGCGATTCAATACCCTTTCCATTGTCTTTTATAGAAAAAAGAACCCTGTCGTTTTCTTTTTTAAGTTCAATTAATATCCTGCTTTTTTCAGGTGAATACCTGATGGCGTTAGACAAAATATTTATGAGTACCCATGCCGTTTTTTCATTATCAGCCTTTACTTTAGGAAGATTTTCATCTGTTTTTATATCGAATTTTATCTGATGTTGTTCTGCCTGCACTTTTATGGCGTTGAGTGAATAATTTAAAATTTCAACAGGATCGCATTGTAAAATAGACAGTTGAATATTCCCTGTTTCAACCTGTGTGAGCTTTAAAAGCTCACTTATTATTTTTAATATACGGTTACTGTCTTCATCAATACTATGAAAAAGCTGCCTTTGTTCTTCGGTGATTTTTCCTGTTTTCTTGTTTTCCAGTAAATGTAAACTCATTTTGATTGATGAGACAGGTGTTTTAAGTTCATGCGAAACAGTGGCAATAAAATTTGTCTTTGCAAAGTCAAGTTCTTTAAATGGTGTAATGTTTTTTAAAATAATAACATCGCCAATATGTTGTTTGATGGTTTCGCCGGTTGGTGTTATTGAAATTTTTATATATTCTTTTTCAAAATAGCTTTCTTTATCATTAGTAAATATTTTTATTGGCTCTTTGTCGGCAGACTCACTAGAATTATCTTGCAATAGTCCCTGAATCAACATGCGGATTAAATCATTGGAGAGGGCAACATCTTTAGCTGATTTTCCGACAATATCGTTGGCCACAAGTCCGGAGATTTTCAAAGCTTCATCGTTAACAAAAAGGACCTTCATTGAATCATCCAATCCAATGACAGGGTCGGGCATGTTATTTATCAAGGCATCAATACGTTTTTTTTCAAAGAGCAATTTGGATATATTGAGGCTTTCATATTCCAATAACTTTTCGGCCATTGTGTTGAAGGACTTCGCCAATTCTCCAAATTCATCGCGGCTTTTAAAATACACTCTCTGGGAATAATTTTTAGCTGCAATTTCCTTGATGCTTTTAGTGAGCTCTTTAATAGGATTGCCAATATTATTAGGAAGATTAAATAACAATAACAAAGAGATTATAAAACAAAAGGCACCGGTAATTGCCATCCACATTGTAGCTGATTTTGCGTTATTTTTTGCAATATCGCTTTTGTTTTGTATGGCTTGCATATTCAGCATCATAATTTGCGAAATGTCTATACGGATAGTTTTATAAAGTGCATTGTCGTATGGATTTGATTTCAGTTGGCTGAAATGCTCTGTTAATTCTTGTGTTGCTTCCTTTTCACCTGTCTCAGTAACATTATGTTTTTGTTTTTCCAAATTATCATTGAATTTTGCCATCACATGAGGTTGTGTCATATCTTCATCTAGAGCAAGCAACATGTTTTTGGAATAATCCAATGTGTTGTAATTTGAGTTTAAAATATTATCGGTATCATTTTTTAATGAATTAATATTGACCGTTCCTATAACCGTTAAAGCCAATATCATCAAAAAAAGAAGGCCAATGCCCAGCAGTAATTTTGTTTTAATTTTAATCATGATAGAATAATTAAGTCCGTTTTACTGGATGATAATTTTTTCAGAAGTTGGTTGAACAGACTGGTCGCTAAAATTATTTTTAATAAGCTCAAATTAGGTTTACCGATACTAATTGTAGTAATATCTCTTTTTTCGGCCTCTTCTATTATTGCTTTGGCAATGTTATTATGAGATACTTTTACAATTTCAGCCCCTAATTGGCGGGCTAATTTAAAGTTATTATGCAGATATCTGAGTTTGTTTAATGCTATTTTATCAGAATCTTCTGCCGGTGTCTGAACATAAATTACAAACCATTTGCTGTTATAATAACTTGCAAGTCGGGCTGTCTTGCGGATTACATTTTTAGCCATTTCTTCGTTGCTGCTAATACAAGCTAAAAATCGTTCATGTCTAATCATAGCTTTTCCCGGGACATCAGTATCGACTTTTCTTTCTACCTGGGAAGCTACAGCCTTTAAGGCAAGTTCACGAAGTTGCAGAATATTTTCAGGGGTAAAAAAGTTTGTTAAAGCGATTTTTACTTTATCGGGAGAATAAATTTTCCCTTCCTTGAGCCTTGTAATTAACTCATCAGCAGTAAGGTCTATGTTTACAACTTCATCGGCAAGAGATAAAAGGCTGTCGGGGATACGTTCTTTTACTTCTATTCCGGTAATCTGTCTGATGTCTTTATTCAAGCTTTCAAGATGCTGTATGTTAACAGCAGTTATGACATTTATTCCAGAATTCAAGATGTCTAAAACATCCTGCCAGCGTTTTTCATTTTTGCTGCCCTCAACATTAGAATGTGCCAATTCATCTACAATAACCACTTCGGGGCGAAGATTTAAAATGGCTTGCGTGTCCATCTCTTCCAACTCTTTCCCTTTATAAAAAATTTTCTTTCGTGGAATGATAGGAAGCCCCTCTGAAAACTTATAAGTTTCAGCTCTGTTATGTGTTTCTACGTATCCTATTTTAACATCAATACCACTATTCAGCAGCGCTCTGCCCTCTTTAAGCATACGAATAGTCTTGCCAACACCGGCTATCATACCGATATAAATTTTAAATTTCCCTTTTCTCGACTTTTGAATAAGGTCAAGAAAACGCTGAACATTATGCTCTTTTTCTTTCATATAATTATTTCAAATTGTCTAATGCAACGTTGAGTTCAAGAACATTTACTGTTGATGTCCCAAATAAATCCATAAAAGGTTTTTGAATAAACCCAGTTACAAAATTAGTCAATTTTTGTTCAGAAATGTTCCGGATTTTGGCAATTCGTTTTACCTGAATAAGTGCAGAATTCGGTGAAATATGTGGGTCTAAGCCACTACCTGATGCTGTAACCATGTCGGAAGGAATTTCTTTCTTTTTAATTGCAGGATTGTGAACGATGAACGTATCAATCCTGTCCTGAACGATTTTCAGATAATCAGGATTGGAAGGGCCTTTGTTACTTCCGCCTGAACCTGCTGCATTGTAATCAACAGCCGATGGACGCGACCAGAAATATTTATCTTTAGTAAATTTTTGCGCAATGTTTTGGTAATATTTTTTACCATTGGCTTCTATTACAAATCCTTTCCCATGGTTAGGTGCAAGCTGTGCTATTCCAAGCATCACAAGCGTGTAAATTCCCATGAAGAAAACCATGCAAATAATAGTTAGTTTTATAGCCGGAAGAAGATTATTTTTC
>Ga0118677_10004480_pt1 | contig 25388 bp, 17 predicted proteins | sample AliMusrvi5mmetaG_FD_86154 | JGI IMG/M metagenome (GOLD analysis project Ga0118677, IMG submission 86154)
GTAGTAATTGTGTTATCTACAGTGTATTTGTAATAAATTGTATTTGGAATGGAAGCATAAACACCAGCAGCATCGCGAAGGGCTCTCATGTTTAAAGCAGCTTGATCTATCTTTGATTTCAATTCTCCCCAACGTTCCAAATCATATTTGCGGATATTTTCACCACAGAATTCGAATGCACGTTCCTGTTTGAGATTATCCAATGTCAATGGCAAATCGTACGAAGAAGCCACATTCAAGGGCTGATTAAAAGCACGACGCCGAACTAGGTTGAATTTTTCAGCACCTTCATTTCCGTTAAGGAATAAATCTGCTTCAGCAAACATCAGAAGAACATCGGCATAACGCAATACAATAGGTGATACCCCATCGTCGGTACCTGATACCGGAGTTTTCACCCATTCAGCACGCCATTTAGCAATATTAAATCCTGTTACACCCGATGAAAGATTTTGTTCCATAACACCTAATGTTGCATTTTTCTTCACATTATATGGAGTAACTGTGATATCACGCCGAGTATCATTTGAATTGTAATCATAAAAGAAGCTCGGTATTATCTTAAACTGACCACCAACAGCCACCGTATTGTTTTTACCATCTGCATCGCGTGGCAAACCTAAATTGTAAACCATACGTCCACGTAATCCCATATTATATGGCAATTGCCAGATAGTTTCACGTCCGTGGGTTGTAACATCCTGACATTGTTGATAGAAGATATTTTTAAAGCTTGGATCAAGGATGTAATTCCCATCAGTTATAATAGCCCGACAAGCTTCGCGGGCAATAGTATAAAGTTCTTTTTGTCTATCAGCAGTAACTGTAACAATAACTTGGGCATCACCAGTTCCAAGTGGACGTTGAGAATAACCTGCTGCTGACAAACAAATACGTGCCAAAAGCCCTCTTGCAGCATCTTTACTTATCCTCTGTGTTGTATTTGTAAATGGGGTATTTGGACCATTTAAAATTGTCGAGGCTTCCTGCAAATCTTTAATTATCTGATTGTAAATCGTATCTCTATTTGTTTTAGGCATATAAATAGTGGTTGTAGTTACCGGTGTGAAACGACCTGGAACATCACCCCACCATTTAATCAAATCGTAATAGAAATATGCACGAAGAGTTAATGCTTCACCCAAATAATGTCCCATATCATTTCCGGCAGCTGGTTTCCCATACGTTCGAATTCCGGCAATAGCGAGATTTGCTCTTTCAATGGCCTGGTAAATTCTACTCCAGGGATTGGCTGCATCATTGTTGCTGTAACCATCGGGCATTGTTGAAATCGGACTATACAGCGCAATATAATCATCTGATTTTGCAATTGTCAATGCTGCACCAGATGACCAGCCTGAACGATATTCAATATCTGTATTTACTCCTAGTTGCAACCATAAGCGGTTACGATAAGAGTTGTTTTCACCGAATATTTCATAAATAGCCGCAATTGCTTTTTTTGTAGAATCGGGCTGAGTAAAAACTGCATCGTCACTTAACAATGAGTTGCTTGAAACCGTCAAATAATCATTACATGATGAAAACGCAATGATAAAAGCTCCAACAATTAAATTTAATATTATTTTTTTCATTATAGTATGATTTATTAGAAGGTTATGTTAACGCCAATATTGTATGAACGACTTTTGGGATAAGCTGAATAATCAACTCCGGGTGTTGCCGGTGTTGAACGGCGTGAATCTACTTCAGGATCATATCCGCTATATTTTGTCAAACAAAACAAGTTATAACCTGATGCATAGAATCTAAGTTTTTGCACATAAAATGCTTTGGTCAATTTTGAGGGTAATGTATACCCTATAGTTAAATTATTCAACCTTAAAAATGACCCATCTTCAACTGCCCATGAAGTAATTGCATATCTTCCCGTTGGGGCAGCCCATATCGTAGCATTTGTATTCATCGATGTCAAAAGGTCAGGATTAGTGGTAATCTGAGTTCCGGTTTTCCAGTCGATTTGTGTGTACGAATTAGCCACTAAAGCCAGCATATTACGATCTTTGTAGTATAACGAAGTCAATTCAATTTTGCTTGCATTATAAATACTGTTTCCGTAAACCCAATTAAAGTTTGATGTGAAATCAAATCCTTTATAAGTGGCGTTAATTGTGAATGAACCATAATGTTTAGGGTTTGTATTACCAATTAACTGACGATCGGCATCGGTAATCTTTCCATCGCCGTTCACATCTTTAAGCTTCATTCCTCCGGGTCCGTAACTTAAACCATCGATGGAGCTATTGTCTGCAAATATATTGCCGTCCTTATCTTTATAAACTTTTGTTACACCATCGGCAAGCGTTACTGTTGTATTGTATTTTGTGGTATTCATTACCCATTTTGTTCCATTGTAAGTGAAGTCATCAGCAGCGTACATTCCATCATTCACATAACCGTAAATCAATCCAACCGGATTACCTGATGAGACAATATAGCTGTTTGATCCTTCAGTCATACTGGTCCATGCTTCGTTAAACGGATAGCTGGTTAAACCTCCCAAGTTGTCAACATTGTTTACATTTGTGCTGATATTAAATCCAACAGAAAGAGTGAAGTCCTTTTTTTGAACAAGTATCGCATTTAAATTCAACTCTGCACCTTTATTCGAAGTTTGTCCAACATTTTGCCATTGATTAGCATACCCTACACCTCCAATTGTCATCAACATCAACACGTCGTTGGTTGTATTCGAATAAAGTTCAAGAGAACCACTTAATCTGTTTTTAAAGAATCCAAAATCCAAACCGGCACCACGTGTCGTGGTAGTTTCCCACCGTAAATCTTTGTTAGCCAGCGTTGTACCTGCTGAGAAAAATGCTGTCTGCATCGAAACAGGCAGGTAATTATTAAACGAATTTGAATATGTTCTGAGGAAAGCTGAATTATCGATACGATTATTACCGGACTGGCCAAGACTACCTCTTAATTTCAGGTTCGATAACCAATCCTGCGAATCTTTCATAAACGATTCTTCAGAAATTCTCCATCCTACTGAAGCAGATGGAAAATATCCCCATTGATTTTTCCCGGAAAATTTACTTGAACCATCAGCTCTAAACGTCAATGCCAGCAAATACCTGTCTTTGAAATCATAGTTTATACGACCAAAAAATGATAACATTCGTTCATCGGGAGCATAAAAATGATTTGGAAATTTCACTGTTCCATTTTGAATGCTATCCCAAGCTATATGCGAAGAATAATTAACAGGTAATGCCTCCACATTTTCCGAATTTGTATCGGTTGACTTGTTATAACTTTCTTCGCCTAACAATACCGAAATATTTTGTTCAGGTAGGAAGTTCTTTTTATTATAGTTCAAGGTATTCGTATTTTGTAAAACTGTGGTGTTTATTGTGCTCATAGTCACAGCTGGTGCTGAAACATCAGGTGATCCTGCAATCTTACGTTTTGTGGCACCTCCATTTGTAACATAGTAAGATGATAAGCCCCAGAATTTGTTATCAGTTTTATTGGTACTGGTGTATCCGATATTGGTTTTGAAGATTAAATCTTTAGTTATATTGAATGTCAACCCACCATTAGTATTAAAATCCCTGGTATTCTGATACCTGTCATTATCTTGTGCTTGTTGAATCGGGGAATAAAGACTCACTGTTGAACCTGCATCCACGTTATCATCCTGAGCAACAAGATTTTTCAACGGAATAGGATGATACAGAACTGCATTTTTTACACGCGAATCGGAAGTGGATTTTTCAAGTCCTGTTTGGTCATTTGCACCTGAACCGTTTACAACTGTTGCTGCGTAACGTGCTGATAAATCAATTTTAATCCAATCAACCGGTTTAATATTGGCTTTAGCGCTAATGTTATCACGGTGAAAGTCAGATAACACCATAATTGCTTTATCATCAATATGGCTATAATTTATATTGAAAGCAATGATTTTATTTCCACCTGAAAGTGAAAGATTGTGATTCTGTGTTGAACCCATTCTGCCAAAAGTTTGTTTTTGCCAGTTTGTAGCGTTCATATCATTGTATAAATTTATATCGTTATAACTTCCAAAATAAGTTTCATAATCACCTGGAATTGCATTATTCCAAGTAGCTCTTTCATATTGTTTCCGTGCAAACTGATAAGGAGTTAATACATCCAATATTTTTGACACTTCTTTAATGCCAAAATATCCGTTATAATTAAGTGTCAATTTCCCTTGAGCGCCGGATTTTGTAGTAATAATCAACACACCGTTAGCACCACGTGAACCATAAATAGCTGTTGACGATGCATCTTTCAATACGGTACATTCAATAATTTCGGAAGGAGCAATATCTTTAATATCATCTTTAGCAAAACCATCTACAATATAAAGTGGTGAATTACTCTGCGTAATTGACCCGCCACCACGAACACGAATTTTTATTTCGGCATCGGGCGAACCTTCAGTGGTTGTTACCTGTACACCCGGCATTTTACCGGTAAGTGCTTCGGCCACTGTGGACACCGGAATATCTTTCAATTCTTTTTCTCCAACAGTGGACAACGACCCAGTTAAATCTCTTTTCCGTTGAGTGCCGTAACCAATTACCACAACTTCATCCAGCGATTTGTCAACCGGCTGAAGCGTGATATTCATTTCGGCAGATTTAATAGCCACTTGTTGGCTTTCCATACCAATGTAGGATGCCACTAAAAATTTTCCATCCACAGGAATATTTAGTTTGTACTTTCCATCAATATCGGTAATGGTGGCTGACTTTGTACCTTTTACAGTTACTGATGCCCCGATAATGGTTTCGCCCGAAGCATCTCTGACAACTCCGGTTACCGTTTTAATCTGTGCGCTTACAAAACTTGTCATAAAAAATACAAGTAGAAAAGCCGATACAAAACGTTTAAAATACATTCTTTCCTGAAATTTTGTTTCTTTCATTTTTATTGTATTAGATTGTTTGAATGAATATATGATTTCACGAAGCAAAAATAGTGTTTCCCTTTGTAAACAATGTTCAAAAATTGACGTATATCAGTGGAATTTTTGACTGAATTGAATTAATTCTACAGAATTTAAAACCTGAATTATTTACATTTATTGGTTTTGTCTGGCTGTGTCTTAATACAATTTAAGCTCTGAATCAGCCAGTTTAAATTACAAATCAATTTCAAGAGTATTATTTTTATATCAAATTTACTGTTTTTAGTCCGGTTTACAAAATATTTATTATCTTTGCGATTCCGATTTCTTAACAAAGAAATCGGAATTTCTTTTATTAAGAGTCCTTTCAAGCCGAAGAAATACCATTTTAAATACAACTAAAATTTTACTCACGAACATTATGCAAGAAATCAAATTTTACAGTGGAGAAAACATTCCGTTGGAACTCCACAAAGTACGCATTGTACAAAAATTAAACTTAGTACCAATCGAACGTCGTCTGGAAGCACTTTACGAAGGTGGTTTCAATACTTTCCGTCTGAGTACCAAAGATGTTTTTCTCGACATGCTTACCGACTCCGGTACAAATGCCATGAGCGACAATCAGCTGGCTGCAATGATGCAGGGCGATGACGCTTATGCCGGTTCGCAAAGCTTCTATCGTCTGGAAAAAGCGGTACAAGATGTGCTCGGTAAGAAATATTTATTACCAGTTCATCAGGGACGTGCTGCTGAAAGTATTATCTCCATAGCTTATGTAAAAAAGGGAAGTCTTGTTCCAATGAACTATCACTTCACCACCGCTATGGCTCATATTACTCAAAATGGTGGTAAAATTGTGGAATTGCTCTACGATGAAGCGTATGTGGTAAATTCCGACCATCCTTTTAAAGGAAATATGAATATCGAAAAACTGGAAGAAGTGATTATTGAGCATGGCGCCGCCAACATTCCATTTATTCGTATGGAAGCTTCTACCAATCTTATTGGCGGACAACCATTTTCTGTTCAAAATTTACGCGATGTTCGCGCAATAGCCAATAAACACGGTATTCGTATCGTGCTCGATTGTAGTTTATTGGGCGAAAATGCTTATCTGGTATTGCAACGCGAAGAAGAATTTAAAAATTCTGACATGAAAACCGTTATCCATACCATGACTGGTTTGGCTGACTTGTGTTATTTCTCTGCACGAAAAATATCTTCTTCACGCGGTGGTGGTATGTGTACCGACCGTCTTGAAATTTTCAAAGAGTTGGAAGCATTGGTACCACTTTACGAAGGATTTTTGACCTATGGTGGTATTTCAATTCGCGAAATTGAGGCAATGGCTGTAGGTTTATATGAAACGTTGGACGAAACTATGATTTGCCAAAGCCCATCATTCATTAAATATTTAGTAGAAGCCTTGGATAAAAAAGGAATTCCGGTAATTAAACCTGCCGGTGTACTTGGTGCTCACGTTGATGCAATGCAGGTTTGTGCTCATATTCCACAAACAGAATATCCAGCCGGTGCATTGGCTGCTGCTTTATTTTTGATTTCCGGTATTCGTGGTATGGAACGGGGTTCAATCTCCAATCAACGTGACGAAAATGGCAATGAAACTTATGCCGACATGGAATTACTTCGTTTGGCCGTACCACGCCGTGTATTTACGCTATCGCAAATAAAATATGTGGAAGACCGCTTAAACTGGTTGTACGATAATCGCAAACTGATTGGTGGTTTACGTTTTGTGTACGAACCACCGGTATTACGTTTCTTTATGGGCGGACTTGAACCTACAAGCGACTGGCCTCAAAAACTGATGGCAAAGTTCAAAGCTGATTTTGGAGAAAGCCTGTAAATTCAGTTGACAGTCAACAGTTATCAAAAAGCCACCGAAAGAGAAATTCATTTGGTGGCTTTTTTCGTATGTATTTTGAAGCAATAAACTGACAATTAAGCTTAGGTTTTCCAATATGCAGTGCTATGAACTGTTTTCAGATATTCCTGTTCTGTCTGTCCTGGAGTTGGAATTAGTTCTGCTTTTTTCAGACAATTCAGCGCATCTAAGTCCATGATGCTCGAATAGCCCGAACGGCAAATAATCTTCTTTGCACCAAGCAGAACTGCAACTAATTCAGCATCGGGCAAATGTGAGACCAACCGAATATTCGCAAATTGTTTTTCTGATTTTTCAGCTTGCGGTTGTCCACGAACAATCAAGACTTTTTCAGATCTGCCTTTAAATCTCAATATCAGGCTGTTTTCAAAAATAGTCCGTTGTGGTTCAACTCCCGAAACTACAGCCACAACTTCAAAAATTGTATTCGGTTCTGTTTTTTCCATACCCTGAAAACGTGAAAGTGTTCCGATGAACTTAGCATTACGCGGCAAGGGATATTTATGAGCTAAATCACCGGATAAACCGCCATTTTCAGCACGGTCGGGTATCCAGCATTCGTCGTAACGACGGATAAAAGTTTTATGAATGCGATGAACAAGCGGTTCGAGAAACTTCAGATCTTCAGGCATTTTCACCATCAACTGATGTGTCATATATATCGAATGAACATGACGATTACACATCCCGAAGCGATTATCGGAAATAATCTGATCGAAATGTTCAGAATGGAGAAATTCACGCAGCCAGAGATGTTCATTGATAATGCCTTTTACGATATTCGGAAAATTGAAAATCATAGCCGAAACCTGCGATTTTCCGGAAGAATAATAAATGGAGTACGATGGAAATTCAATGAATCGCAGCATGGGAAACTCTTCCTGGAGAAAAACCAGCGGAAAACCATCGGCTACAACCACCACTTCATGACCTTCAGCAATAAGCTTTCGGATAACAGACACACAGCGAGTAGCATGACCTAATCCCCAGTTGAGTGGTGCAATTAATATTTTCATCCTGCCACCGAAACATCAAATCCTCTCGCTCTGACTTTTTCAGCAATAACATTCAGTTCCTCAATGCTCACTTTTTGCAAGTTTTGAGTGGGTGCTTCACGGTCGAGTGAGTACATCATTACTTGCTGAGGACGAATTTGTTCCAAAGCTGATAGCCAGGCTTCCACTTCTTCATCGCTGGTATTATCAATCTTTTCGCCATTTAGCTCACCGCGCAAAAACATAGTTTGTATAATCAACCGACCTTCAAATTTTTTCAATTGTTCAACAAACCATGCCACATTGATATGTTTTCCGATGGGTTGATCCATCATTTTCATGGTGCGGTCAATAGCCGAATCAAATTTCAAAATGTTGTTATCAACTTTATTCAAAGCTGCAAAAATATGCGGTTTGTGAACACGGGTAGAATTAGACAATACACTTACTTTTGCTGTTGGGCAATAGGTATTTCGTAAAGCTATTGTATCATCAATAATAGCTTCAAACTCAGCGTGAAGTGTGGGCTCGCCGTTTCCGGCAAAGGTAATCACATCGGGAATTTGCCCAACGGCTACCATTTCCTGAAGTTTGGCTTCCAGCGTTTCGCGCACCTGCTCGCGGGTTGGTATGGGCGATTCCTGCATGTTGGTATTGAATCCACACTCGCAATAAATACAATTGAATGAGCATATTTTGGCATCGACAGGCAGCAGATTTACCCCCAGCGAAAGCCCCAGGCGACGGCTGTGAATTGGTCCGAAAATTATATCGTGGAAAAGAAACATCTATTCAAGCTATATTAAAGTCTAAAAAACCATGTAAACGAAGGTATTGGGATATTTGCCATTACATAATAAGATCTAACTGACAATATTTCTGTTAAAGATAGTTGAAAAGCATTATTTGAATTTGACTGAAAACGTAACCCCGGCATCAACATTAAATGTGGGAAGAAGTTAGAAAAACCATATAAAAAATCATAATTTCCAAACATCCCATCATAAATAAAACTTATTTTATGGCTTAATTTAACAACACCTGCAATCGAAACTTCAGGTACAAATAAAACCGGAATACTGAAAATTTCGCCAATCTCCAATTTTGAGTTTAGATAAAAATATCCTGTAGATATTGTAACGTTATTTTCATTATCACCAAATGTTGCATTTACATATGGCATCCCAATAACTCCCTGAAATTTATTCAAATAGCTTGTTGTTCCAAGTAATGTCCCGATTGAAAAATTCAATTTATCAGAATTTGTTTTTAATGAATATCTTAACGTTATCATTAAAGGTACACCTATCCAGGAACTTAAAACACCAAATCTAAAATTGTCAGAAAGTGCAAAATTGAATTCAGGACCCAATAAGTTCAATGCACCATATTGAGTGCCTTTTTTCATCGGCAAAGCACTAGTTGTAAATGAATAACGTAATGCAAAAGGATTTTCATCCTTCCGAACATTAGCTAAATTAGATTTAGTTGTTGATTGATTTGCAATTTGTGTAATTTTTGTTTTGATAGAGTCTTTTGATTGAATTTGAGTCGAATCACTCTTGGTCTCTGAGGCTATTTCAGCTCTTAACTCCCCGAAACAAAAAAGAATAACGAATAAAATAACTATTCCGTTTGCTTTCATAATTTTGGCATTATGTGATTTATAAATTGTTTTCTACAATTTTATGATTATCCTCTCTCCCAAGGTCTTGGAAAGTTGTTTTTTCACATCGTCCAATTGTCTCATTTCCTGCATAATCTGATCCATAAGCGCATTGTTTTTACTGTCGTTGGCAGCTTTCAGCGCAAGGAGTTTTTGTTTTATCATGTCCAGAATCAGAGTGTTTTTGAATTCAAAAACCACCCTTGGAACCAGATCTATCAGTCGTTCAGCATCGGTTTCCACCTTTTTTAATTTTGAATGAACCTTGCTGAGCGTGTATTTTTCGGTAACTAAATCGGCAGTCAGAATACTAATGCGGGAGTCGGGATGATACAGAAAAAAACGCTCTGCTGCAAATCCTTCTTGTTTATGTTGCAGTTTATACTCTTCCAATATCAACGTATGCACTTCATTATAAAACAGCAGATTATCACGCTCCAGTTCTTCCAGAATAAAATCGCCCACTGTAACCGGAATTTGCTCCTCTTTGTCGGCAAAACAGAAAACAACTTCACCGTACTTCACCAAAATTTGCAGGATATTGCGTTCTTGATCTTCAAATTTCGACGAGGAAGTGATGCGGGTAACTAAATTATCTGATTCGTCAAATTGAGGGACTTCTGTAGTTTCGTTTTGTCGGCGGATAGCATTTTTTTCCTGTTCCGAATTTTTGAGTTTATTGATTTCGTAATAAAGCATTTGCTCGTCCACGTTCAGGAGCGAGCTGCAATCTTTTACATATTCACTCCGAATGGCCGAATTGGGGATAATCGAAATACTCCGAACAATATCCAACACCAGTCCGGCACGTTTCACAGGGTCATTTCCGGCATCAGCCAACAACAAATTAGTTTTAAAACGTATAAAATCGGAAGCATTACGCTCCACGTATTCGATAAAGTCTGACGCATTTGTTTTACGGGCGAAAGAGTCGGGGTCATCACCATCAGGCAAAAGCAAAACCTTGATGTTCAGTCCTTCTTCCAATAATAAATCGATACCCCGGATGGACGCTTTAATACCGGCAGCATCACCGTCGTAAATTACGGTTACATTTTCGGTAAAGCGGTGAATAAGGCGAATTTGTCCCGGAGTAAGCGATGTTCCCGACGAAGCCACTACGTTTTCGATACCGCTTTGGTGCATCGAGATCACATCGGTGTAACCTTCCACCAGAAAGCAGCGGTCTTGTTTGACGATGGCTTGTTTGGCAAAAAAGATTCCGTAAAGTTCGTTGCTCTTGTGGTAAATTTCCGATTCGGGCGAGTTCACGTACTTCGCCATTTTGTCGTCCTTTTTCAGGATTCGACCACCAAAAGCCACTACCTTGCCCGACAGCGAATGAACAGGAAACATGACACGACCACGAAAACGGTCGGTGGTTTGTCCGCTTTCGTTTTCAAGCGTCAGACCTGTTTTTACTAGGTATTCTTTATTGTAACCGGCTTTCAGAGCGGCTTGTGTAAATGCATCGCGCTGCTCCAGACTGTAACCGAGTTGGAATTTCTGTATTATATCGTCACGGAAACCACGTTCGCGGAAGTAACCCAGTCCGATGGATTTGCCGTCGATATGATTGTGAAGCGTAGAAGTGAAATGTTTTTGAGCAAATTCGTTGACCAGAAACATCGATTCGCGGTCGTTGCGCACTGCCATTTCCTCGGGTGAGAGTTCGCGTTCCTGCACCTCGATGTGGTACTTCCGAGCCAGATATTTTAGTGCATCGGTATAGTTGAGCTGTTCGTGCTCCATGATGAAATGCACCGAGTTACCACCTTTGCCGCAACCGAAACATTTGAAAATTCCCTTGGCCGGCGAAACCGTAAACGAAGGCGTTTTCTCGCCGTGGAACGGACACAGACCGAGCAGATTCACCCCGCGCTTGCGCAACGTAACGAAATCGCCCACCACATCCTGTATCTGTGCGGCGTCGGTTATTCGGTCAATGGTGGGTTGGTCAATCATTCTAAGTTTTTTTGAGAACGCAAATTACGCAAATCGCGCAAATTTTCACAAAGAAATTGGAATACAAAACTACAGATTTTATTCGGGAAATCTACTAAGAGGATATTTAAATTTGGCGGGTAAATTAGACGAGTAACAGATGCTTGGGTTTCACGATTTTCAATCGCGGTTTCTTTAAAAATGCGATTAATAATTGTAAGACCCTTTCTAATAGATGCAATTCCTTTAATCCGAAAATTGTGAAGCGGTCTACTTTCCGATTATTTCTTCCAAAAAAAATCTTATCTTTGCAATCTATTGTTAGTCAATAGGCGAACTTGTTTTATGTTAAAGCAGCAGTTACAACAAAAGTTACAACAGAAATTATCGCCTGCACAAATTCAGGTTATAAAAATGCTCGAAGTGCCTACTTTGGAGCTCGAAGAGCGCATCCGCCAGGAATTGGAAGAAAATCCAGCACTTGAAGAAGGTTCCGAAGCCGACAAAGAATCTGAAGAAATAGATAATTTGAACATTGATGATGGTGGCAATAATGATGATTTTGACATTGATGAGTACGTTGTTGACGATGATATCCCCGACTATAAATTGAAAGCCAACAATACTTCCAAAGATGATAAATACGAGGATATTCCGTTTTCGGTGGGAATGACTTTTCATGAGTTTTTGATTGATCAGGTTGGATTGCTTCAACTTACAGAAAAAGAACGTCTGCTCACAGAATACGTGATTGGCAATATCGACGACGAAGGCTATCTGCGCCGCATGCCCGAAGCCATGGTCGATGACATTATTTTTCAGGTCGGCGTGCAAACCACCGACGAAGAAATGTACCGTATTATTAGCCTTGTTCGGCAACTAGACCCAGCTGGTGTGGGTGCCTCTAACCTGCAGGAATGCCTGATGCTTCAACTCAAGCGCAAGGAAATGTCTGATTCTGTAAAACTGGCAGTCAGCTTGATAAAAGATTATTTTGAAGAGTTTTCGAAAAAACATTACGATAAAATTCAGCGTGGATTGGAAATGGATGATGCCATGCTGAAAAAAGTGATGAACGAAATCATTCACCTCAATCCGAAACCCGGAAATGCCTGGGGTGGCAATATTTTGGAAAAATCGATGGCAACCATTGTCCCCGATTTTATTTTGGAAAATGATGAAAACCTATTGACAGTGTCGCTCAATAATAGCAATATTCCTGAACTGCGGGTGAACAGTACTTACAACGAAATGTTTCAGGATTATACCGGAAACAAACAGAACCAAAGTCGCGAAATGAAAGACGCAGTGATGTTCGTAAAACAAAAGATCGATTCCGCTCGTTGGTTTATTGATGCCATCAAACAGCGCCATCAAACCTTGCTTAATACCATGATGGCAATAGTGGATTTTCAGCGCGATTTCTTTATCGAAGGTGATGATACTTATTTGAAACCAATGATTCTGAAAGACATTGCCGACCGAACCGGATACGATATCTCAACCATTTCGCGTGTGAGCAACAGCAAATATATTCAAACTGAATTCGGTATTTTTTCGGTAAAATACTTTTTCTCGGAATCAATGACAAATGACTCTGGTGAAGAAGTGTCGACACGCGAGATAAAGAAAATCCTTCAGGATTGTATTGACAACGAGGACAAACGGAAACCGTGGAACGACGATGCTTTGGCCGAAGTCCTGAAAACGAAAGGTTATATCATTGCCCGTCGTACAGTTGCCAAATACCGCGAACAACTGAATATCCCGGTGGCAAGAATGCGGAAAGAGATATAATAATAGTTGGCAGTTATCAGTCAGGAGTAGGTAGTTTTTTTAAAAAAAGTATATACAAATTGAGAAAATAGTAACAGAATAGATGAAGACATTTTATAACATAATTTCGTTGATCTTCCAACCATTGTTGATGCCAACATACGGAATAATACTGTTGATGAACATGGATATTTTCACCGAATTTCCTCTCCGTTGGCGATGGATAGGCATTCTCGGGACATTCCTATTTACAGCAGTACTTCCTGCAATTCCAATCTATTTATTGATGAAAAAAGGCGAAGTTCATGACCTATTTATTTCAAACAAAGAAGAACGCACCATGCCTTATCTTTTTTCGTTTATGGCCTATGTATTTTGGGCATTATTTATGTGGCGTACCATGCAATACCCCATGTTTATTGTAGCTATGGGTATTGGGTCTGCACTTTCCATTTTTATCATCGTATTTATCAACTTGAGATGGAAAATAAGTGCCCACTTAGCAGGGATAGGAGGTTTAACCGGTTCTGTATTTGGCGTATGTTACCGCACTGCTATTAATCCGGTTTGGCTGTTTGTTATTATTCTGGCTATTTCAGCATTGGTAGCACTTTCACGCATCGAACTCAAAGTACATACTCCAGGACAGACTCTTGCCGGTTTTGCGGTTGGTTTTGTCATGGTTTTTACGCCTTGTTTTTTCTTTTAGATCAACCTCAACTTTTCCTAAGTTTTGAACTTTGGAAAAGTAATTTTATAAATAACTCACCTAACAAACCAAAAAGAATGATAACAATAGACCAACTGAAAGATGTGTTGGAACGCGAGTCCGCGTTGAGGAGGTATCTTTGACGTCGATACGAAATTAATCCAAATAGAAGAAGAAGAATTGCGCACGCAAGTTCCCGGCTTTTGGGATGATGCCAAGGCTGCCGAAGCCCAAATGCGCAAAGTAAAAGAACTTAAAAACTGGGTAACAGGCTACAACGAAGTTAAAACAGCAGCCGATGAACTTCAGTTGGCTTTCGATTTTTACAAAGAAGAGGCGGTTAGCGAAGAAGATGTAGACGAGGCGTATCGTCAAGCCATCGGGCTGATTGAAACCATCGAAATGAAAAATATGCTTTCGCACGAGGAAGATAAACTGGGAGCAGTAATCAAAATTGTGGGTGGAGCCGGTGGAACTGAGGCACAAGACTGGGCACAAATGCTGTTCCGCATGTACCAGCGCTGGTGCGAACGTCAGGGTTATAAATGTGAAATTACCAACCTTCAGGAAGGAGACGAAGCCGGAATCAAATCCGTGACCATGCAAATTGAAGGCGAAATGGCTTACGGTTATCTGAAAAGCGAAAACGGTGTACACCGTCTGGTACGTGTGTCACCTTTCAATGCTCAGGGTAAGCGCATGACTTCGTTTTGCTCGGTTTATGTTGTTCCATTAGTTGACGACACCATCGAGATTGAAGTTAATCCCGGCATGCTTTCATGGGATACTTTCCGTTCGTCGGGAGCCGGTGGTCAGAACGTAAACAAGGTGGAAACCGGTGTACGTCTGCACTATAAGTTTATCAACCCGGTAACCAATCAGCCCGATGAAATTGTGATTGAAAATACTGAAAGCCGCTCGCAGTTTGGCAATAAAGACAATGCGATCCGCTTGCTGAAATCGCAACTGTACGAATTGGAACTGGAAAAACGCCGTGCCGCAACAGCAATAGTTGAAGCCGGTAAAAAGAAAATTGAGTGGGGATCGCAAATCCGCAGTTACGTGTTCGACGACCGCCGCGTGAAAGACCACCGCACCAATTACCAGACTTCAAACGTAAATGGAGTAATGGACGGAGACATCGATGCTTTTATCAAAGCATATTTGATGGAGTTTCCGGATTAAAAATCTCTGAATAGCAATTTTAAACCAGCGTATTTTTGACTATTTATTAGGCAGAAATACGCTATTTTAATATTTTCACCGTTTTATAATTTATTGAACAACAAAACACATTTCAATGAAACGTATATTCCTGTTTTTACTTATGATAATGGCAATGGAATTAGTTTTCAGTGCCGATTATAGCAAAATTGACAGCCAATCCGCCACCGTACCGGCATCTCTAAAAACGGCATCAGAAATATCGGCTTATCTCACCAAAAACCTGTCAACTCCCACCGAAAAAGTCCGCGCCATTTACTTCTGGATTTCGCACAATATTAAATACGATATATCACAACTGGCAAATGCCGGAATTTCTTATAGGTCAGGCGAACGGAATCTGTTGAATGAAGTACTTCAAAAGCGTCAGGGTGTTTGCCAACATTATGCAGAACTGTTTAATGCTTGCTGTAAGGCGGCAGGTATTCAGTCGTATATAATTCCGGGATATACCAAAATAGATGGTAAAATTGCAACTCTTCCCCATGCATGGAATGCAGTGTTTATCGATGGAAAGTATTATGAAATTGATGCAACCTGGGCAGCCGGTTATGTCGATAATGGTAAGTTCAATATTAAATTTAATGATATTTATTTCCTGATCTCACCTGCCGAATTCATCAAAACACACATGCCTTTTGATCTCATTTGGCAATTTTTGGATAATCCTATTTCAAACAAAGAGTTTCAGACAAACGATTTTACCAAACTAAAAACCCACTCAAATTTCAATTTTTCCGATTCCATTAAAGCCATTACCGAGCTTGATTCGCTTAATATCCTGATAAGTGAGAATAAAAGAATCCGGAACAGTGGGCTGACAAACGAGCTTGTCAGAAATTATGTGGCACAAAACCAACAAAATATTGTTCAAATCAAATACAATCAGGCTGTCGGAGAGTTTAATAAAGCTGTAGAAGCTTATAACATATACGTGATGAATAAAAATAAACAGTTCAATGGTACAACGATGGAGGATGCTAAAATTCTGGAGTTACTCTTAGCAGCAAGAAATCATGCCGAATCGACAGAAAACCATATACGCTTTCTGAATGCAGACAATTCTACAATTATGAAAAACATAACCGATTTGCAAATTGCCATTGAAAAGTTGAAAAAGAATATCGATAAGGAAGATGCATTTGTAAAAAAATACATTTCCACCTGGAAACCGTTGAGGATGTTTTTGTTTGTTCGTTAAGACAATAATTATAGTTAATAATAATTTTATGTTATAAAATCAGGATTGAATAATCAGATAGGAATGGATCTGGTGTATTTAAATCATTTGCATTTACAAAAAGATTTAATTGGCACAACAGTAAACCCGACAAACGTATCAGGTTTGAAAATGTATAGGTGTTTTTTTCAACTAAAGTGGATTCCTAAGCGTTAATAGTTTAAGATTTGCAAACAACAATATGTTTGATTCTAATACAAAAAGCTATGCGACTTATCCTAACAAATGATTCCGGATACAGCAACGAAATTGCATCTATGTATATTGAAGCGTTTTCAACCGGCATATCACAGCAACATATCGATTTAGCTGAGTTGACCTTATATATCAATTTAATGCTGAAAGAAGGAGGTGCCTTGCTTGCCATTGAAAACAATACAGTTTGTGGAACTATTTTATCATGTCCGTTGGGACTTGATAAGTTGTTGCCGGATGATATTCGCCATAATTTCAACATACATAAATGTATTTATCTGGCTGAAATGATGGTACTTGAAAAAAAGCGCGGACAAGGCATTGGAAAAAAAATGATGTCAAAATTTCTTGAAACAGTAGATAAATCAAAGTTTACCGACGCATTTATCCGGGTTTGGGAAGAGAATATTCCAGCATTGAATTTATATAAAAAAATGGGATTTGAACCAATCAGTTCAATAACTCAAACCAAAATCAAAGCCAACGGAACAGACACTTTTGTAATTAAAAAGATATACTTACACAAAAAATTGTATTGAATTATACAACCTAAACCCAACAAATATAACGGATATCTGAAGTGACGGTTTGGAGAAAAAAATGATTAAGAATCTTCTGGTGAATTATTCGCGGACTTCTGAACGATTCAATCTTTAAAAAAAAATGGCACTGACAAAAGCCTTAAGAAAAAATAAATACAATAGTTTTTGAGAATTAATTTCTACTTTTGCAAACAAAAAAACACACAGATTATGAATCCAATTAAAAACCTACGAATTGCAATATGCAACGATCATGCAGGCTACGAGTTGAAAACAAAAATTGTAGAATATCTTGAGGGAGAAGGTGCCCTCGAAGTAAAGGACTTTGGATCATATTCAACAGAAAGTTGTGATTATGCTGATTTTGCCCATCCAATGGCTTCAGCCATAAAAAGAGGAGAATTCGATTATGGAGTTTCTATTTGCGGTAGCGGAAACGGAATCAGTATGACTCTAAATAAACACTTAGGAATTCGTGCAGCATTATGCTGGAAACCTGAAATTGCTGCTTTAGCCCGCCAACACAATGATGCTAACATACTTTCACTTCCTGCCCGTTTTATTACCGAATCGGAAGCATTAGATATAATTGATGTGTTTTTTGTGACTGATTTTGAAGGTGGAAGACACCAAAAGCGAATTGATAAAATGAATAATATTCATTAACCTCATAGAGTGCGCAGCACCATTGAGAGTTTTAAATAATTTATCTATACAACTTTCCCAAAGTTTTAAACTTTGGGAAAGTTAGTTTTTAAACAACAATATGCAACGAACAGAAATATCAACTTACGGAGAATTCGGGTTAATCAAGCACCTGACTGAAAAGTTCAAGATTGGAAATGCCTCTACGCTGAAAGGTGTGGGCGATGATGCGGCGGTGCTTGAGTACGACAACAAAAAAGTACTTGTAACAACCGATCTTTTACTGGAAGGTATTCATTTCGACCTGGTATATGTACCGTTGATGCACCTTGGTTATAAAGCTGCCGTAGTAAACTTTTCCGATATTTATGCCATGAACGGCACACCAAAACAGATGACTGTTTCATTAGGTATTTCAAAACGTTTTTCGGTGGAAGATCTGGATCAGTTTTATGCCGGAATTGAATTGGCCTGTAAGAAATACGGTGTTGATTTGATTGGCGGTGATACTTCGGCTTCGCTTACCGGATTGGCTATCAGTGTTACCTGCATTGGTGAAGGCGAAGAAGGTAAAATTACCTACCGGAACGGGGCAGGACAAACCGATTTGATTTGCGTTACCGGCGATCTTGGTTCAGCATATATGGGATTACAACTGTTAGAGCGCGAAAAGATAGTATTTGCAGCCAATGATGAAGCTCAGCCCGATTTTGAAGGTAAAGATTATATTCTCCAACGTCAGTTGAAACCGGAAGCCCGCAAAGACATTGTGGAACTTCTAAAGGAAAAAGAAATTGTTCCTACAGCCATGATGGATATTTCGGACGGTTTATCGTCCGAATTAATGCATATTTGTTCGCAGAGCAATGTCGGTTGCCGTGTATATGAGGATAAGATTCCGATAAATTATCAAGCTGTGGTAATGGCTGAAGAACTGAATATGAATATTGTAACAGCTGCGTTGAATGGTGGCGAAGATTACGAATTGCTGTTTACAGTTTCGCTGGAAGATTACGATAAAATTGTAAATGTAGAAGGTGTTGCAATTGTTGGACACATGACCAAACCTGAACTTGGATTGAATTTGGTTGGTCGTGAAGGCGAAGAAATTCAGCTGCAGGCTCAGGGTTGGAACTCGTTGAGTAACTAGTTTACAGATGGAAATATTTTGATTCCCAATTAAAAAGAATAAGGTCTTCACGAAAATTGAAGACCTTATTCTTTTTAATACTATTCCCGACAATCTCTATAGGTTTTCTGAAATCGGATCAATAGAGATATTCGAAACTATCTTATTACGCACTCCAGTATGAAACCGACTTACTTTTTTATTGATAATCAGTGTGGAAGGAATGTATTCCAGTTCTTTTTTATCGGAAGTGGAAAGCAAGTTCCATGCTTGATAACTAATTAGCATAAAGCTATGTTTTGAAAGAACGTAAGAGCTAATTCTAGTTGATTTAGTGACTTTCACCTGATTTGGAAATTGTTTTCGCAGCTCATGAATACCATCACGAATAACCTGACTGGAGGAAGCAAGCTTATTAATATCCAGAATATTAATCGTAACTTCGTTATTATTCTTTATCAGACGACGTGCATACCGTAACAGAAAATCGTCCGATTCGTTTTGAAGTAAAACCAACGTACTGGTGATACTTGTGAAGCCTCGATTAACGAATACACCTACACTACAATTACTGTTTTCAATAAAATAGCGGGTTTTATCCTTTATCAATGTTCCCGGATAGAAGAATGCTTGTTTTTGGGAAACTTTATTTATGAATTTATTTAACCAGGTTATATTGCCAAATATCTTGGTTTCTTTGAAAAATGGAATACCAGACAAAGAAACACCAGCCCCTACCAATAAAAAGTCGAAATTATTGTGATTTACATTTTTTACAATACCTGATTCAATATTATCGGTCACTTTGTATTCAGTATCAATGGGTATGCTTAAAAAGGCAGCCTCATCTTTAACTCCACGAAAACTTTCTACCGAAAATTGTTCGCCATAAATCGGGTTGGTATCCGTCCCCGGAGTAATGTGCAATACTGTCACAGCCAAGCTATTTTTTGTTCCATCTAGTACTGTTTTGGCTATATTAAGCAACATTTTGCCATTTTCCGGATTTCCTAACGCAATCATAGCTTTGAAAATACCTTGTGCTTGTTGAATAATATATTCCTCTTCTACATTTTTTTCAGGGAAAATCATGTTAATCAATGATAAGGCAGGAGTAGTCATAAACGTGGTAACCAATGCCATAATAACGAGCATTACGAAAATAGGAGGGGGAAGAATACCCATTTCGTAACCGATATTCAGCACGATAAGTTCCATCAAACCACGCGTATTCATCAACACACCTATTGAAAGACTATCCTTCCAGTTTTCGCCTAAAATACGCGCTGTAAAAGCGCCTCCAACAAATTTGCCGGCAACAGCCACCAATATAAACAATCCGCAAATAGCCCACAAATATGGTGTATTCAACAAGCCTATTTCAGTACGCAAACCTGTAAACACGAAAAATAACGGAAGAAGCAGCGTTACAGAAACATCTTCTATTTTCTCGATAATCACTTTACGGAAATTAGGCAATTGCGGCATAACTACGCCAGCCAGAAATGCGCCGAAAAGAGCATGAATACCAATAACTTGAGTTGTAAATGCAGAAAGAATCAATATCAATAACAAAAAGGCTACGATACTCTTATTTAACACTTCACTGTTGCTGTAAATTTCGCCAACACGTTTAAGGAAAGGTCGAACAATCAGCAACATAATTACTACATAGATAACAGCAAAAAGAATTGTATACAACGAGCTTACAAAACTTCCTGTCTTAGCAATGGCAATAACCGCTGCCAAAATACACCAGGCTGTAACATCATCGTTAGCTGCGCTGGCAATAGCGATTGTTCCCAAATGCGTTTTGGACAAACCTTTTTCCTGCACAATCCTCGCTAGCACAGGGAATGCAGTAATACTCATGGAAATTCCTATAAAAAGGGCAAACGAAAGGAAATCTGTATGTCCAGCAGCAAATTCTTCGTATACAAAGTATGCCAGCAGCATGCCTAAAAAATATGGAATAAGAATGCTGGCATGACTAATTACATAAGTTTCGCCTATTTTGTCTTTCAACGTATTCAAATTCAATTCCATACCAATGGTAAACATAAACAAAATAAGCCCAATCTGACTTAAAATATACAGGTTTCCTAAAGATTTGGCAGCAAATAGAAAGTGAAAAGCATCGGGATAGAAATAACCCAGTAAAGATGGTCCCAACACAATACCTGCCAAAATTTCACCAATGACAGTCGGTTGACCCATTTTAGCAAACGCTAAGCCAAAAATACGGGAAACTATAAGAATAGAAATAATTTGAAGTAATAACATTGCTGCCGGTTCGGCAATGTTGTTCAGAATTGAAAGTTTAAACAAATGAAAATTACCCAAAGACAAACTTTGTGCAGAATTTTGTAGTTGATTCGAGTTATGCCCTTGAAACATGCTCGCTTTATCGAACAAAATATAAGTGAAGATGGTGAATAGAGTCAACATCAGCACATAAAATGTCCATGTCTTTATATGTATTTTACTCATGTTAATTCATTTAAAATACGTGTATATATTACAGCTTGTTTTACTGGCAGAAATAAAACCTGTTTTTTCTACCTGACAGAGAACAAATCAAGTCCAGAAAACAAAGCTTTCAGAGCACAAAGATAGAGATTTTTTGTCATGTTAATTACTCACATTCCAAAAATTTTAAGGCATAAGTATTGTTGTACAACAGCATTTTTGTGTATGTCCGTATTATTGATTTACTTTGTATACTTAAAAAAAGTTTCGTTTGGGACTAACAAAATTAAAACAAGGTTGAAATAATGGAAATTGGTATAAGTTTTTGGATTGGTTTCGTAGCTTTTGTAATTGTAATGTTGTGTCTGGATCTTTTTGTTTTTCACAAAAAAGATACCGCTATCAAAGTAAAAGAAGCCCTTTTGTGGAGTGTTTTCTGGATTGGACTGGCTGTAGTTTTCAATATTGGAATTTACTTTCTGGTGGGAAAAGTAAAAGCACTTGAGTTCCTAACCGGCTATCTGATTGAGGAATCGCTCAGCATTGACAACTTGTTTGTGTTTATCATGATTTTCGGATTTTTTAAAATTGAATCGAAATATCAACACAAAATTCTTTTCTGGGGCATTATTGGTGCCATTATTATGAGGGCTTTATTTATTTTTGCCGGAGTGGCATTAATTCAACGTTTTGCCTGGGTAATGTATATTTTTGGTGCATTTCTGATTTACACCGGTATATCGTTGGTTTTTGAGAAAGAAGACAAGGAATATAACCCAAACAAAAATTTTTTTATTAGGGGGTTTAAAAAAGTGTTTCCTGTGACTGACGATATGTCTAAACCGAGTTTCTTTATCCGGAAAAATAAAATTCTTTATGCCACTCCTTTTTTCATTGCGTTGCTTGTTATTGAAGCTTCCGACCTGATTTTTGCTGTCGACTCCATACCGGCTGTACTTTCAGTTTCAAAAGACATTTTTATCGTTTACACTTCCAATATTTTTGCCATTTTGGGTTTAAGATCGCTTTATTTTGCACTGAGTGGCATTATGAATTATTTCCATTACCTGAAATATGCGCTATCTGGAATTCTGACTTTTATAGGTATTAAAATGTGTGTCAATGAATTCAGCAGTGAGTTTGGATATGCGTTTCATATTTCCAATTTTGTATCGTTGGGAGTGATTGTAGTTTTTCTAACAGCATCCATTGTTTTATCGGTAATTGTAAAGAAACGTGCAGAATATAAAGTTCTGAAATAGAATCGTTTTCGATACATAGTAACTTTTCTACTCTGCTGATTTGTAACTACTCAGCACCTATCACCCTTTATACTTGACTGCTAAGCCAAGATTTTTTTTGTTTCCTAAATCAGTATTCCGGATTTTATTTTTACTTTTGGGCTTTGGCAAAATAAGATAATTCTAAATTAAAATTTAGTATGAATAAAACTCTTCAATTTCCACTCAATTTCACTTTCAAAATAGGTACTTTAAGTAATGATTTTGTAGCTAAAGATGCAAACGATATAACGGTGGCTTACGTGCGTCAGAAAATGCTAAAATTTATTGAAGAAGTGCAAGTGTTCAGAGATGAAAGCCGCTCGGAACTAAATTATACGATTAAAGCAAATAAATGGCTTGATTTTTCAGCCTCGTATGCATTTACAGACAAAAATGGAAAAGATATTGGACGAGTTGCACGCAAAGGCTGGGCTTCGCTATGGAAGGCTAACTACGATATTTTTGATGAATCGCAGATGAAAGTGTTGTTTGTGCGCGAAGAAAACCCGTGGGCGAAAGTATTTGATTCGCTGCTAGGCGAAGTTCCTATTGTCAATCTCTTAACAGGTTTCTTTTTTCACCCAATGTATGCGGTTGCGCGCCCCGATGAAACTAAGATTGCCCGTTTGCGAAAAGTTTCATCGTTTTTTGGCCGTCGGTTTGTTATTGAAAAACTGGCCGAATTTGAAAAAGGTGAAGAAGAGCGAATCTTGCTGGGATTAATGATGATGATTCTGTTGGAGAGACGGAGAGGATGATTAAGGTAGAATGTAGCTCGAAAAAAATAAAATGCGATTTTAAGCACGACACAAGTTGGTAAATTTAAATTCTACCAAATCATTAAAGCCATTATAGTTTTTATGGCTTCCTTATTATAAAAAAATCATGTTTGACTTTTTGAACTAAACGTTAAAATAAATATTCTTTGTATTTCAAGGATTAAAATTTAATATTATGTCCAGATATATTAAAAAGAAAAAGGAACATATAGGTTTATCGCCTTATGCACTTGTTTTTAGGGGTCAAAAGAAGACCGAAAAAAGCGTGTTGTATGGTATGAGTTTCGACATGGAGGGTGTAAGCGAGTTCGAAGTAAAAACTCCTGAACAACTAAAGTCACTAAAAAGAAAGGATAAAATCAATTGGTTGAATATCTATGGACTTGACAATGTGGACGTAATGGAAAATATGTCGAGCGAGTTCAAATTGGAAAATAATATTTTGTCAGACGTAATGAATCCGGCAACGCCTCCCAAAGTACAAGAACTAGACAACGGTATATTTATAACCATTAAAATGCTTCAATACGATGAGCATAATGAAAATCTGTTAGTCGAAAACCTGAGTTTAATTATTGGTAATCATACACTTATTTCGTTTCAGGAACAGTCTATTCACGCATTTGAACCTATACGCGAACGAATTCGTAAGCACAAGAATAAAATCCGTATTTCCGGCCACGATTATCTGGCTTTTGCTTTGCTTGATGTGGTTGTAGATAATTACATTTATATCATTGGTTTACTTGGTGATAAGATAGAAAGTTTAGAAGAAGAAATGACCAGAGACCCGAAAAAAGAAATACTCGAAAGTATAAATAACTACAAACGGGAGTTGAATTTTTTACGGAAACATATTAAACCGGCACGCGAAATGATTCTGAACCTCTGTAAAATGGAATCGGAGTTTATTCACGAAGAAAATCATATTCACTTTAAAGAATTGCAAAATAATATCAACGAAGCATCCGAATTATCAGATAGTTATCGTGAAATTTTATACGATCAACTGAATATTTACCATTCATCCATGAGCACCAAGCTGAACGACATTATGCGTGTACTTACAGTCATTTCAGTCATTTTCATCCCCATTACTTTTATTGTTGGCGTTTACGGAACAAATTTTGAGTACCTACCCGAATTACATTGGCGTTATGGTTATTTTGTGATGTGGGGTATCATGCTGGCTACTATTTTCGGAATGCTTTCGTATTTCAAAAGGAAAAAATGGTTTTAAAATTAGATTTTCGTTGTTCAAATCATATTTTAAAGTTGAAAGAACTGAACGAATCTAGAGTTAATTTGTTTATAAAAAAGATTCCATAATAAGTGGCTCACTTGATATATAAGTAATCAATATTATTTATTGATATGTTATCAGAAAGCAATATTCAGATAATCAGACTTTTAAATTGTAACTACTTAGTTTGTTTCTACTAGCGTAATTAGTATTTTTTGTAATTTGTAATTAAATGGAGGATATAAAAAAAACGGCTAAAAAAAGTTCTGTAGAAAATCAGATTTTGGTTATATTCGGCTCAAATGGTGACCTTGCTAAACGCAAACTATTACCTGCCATTTTTCAACTTTTTCTTGATAATTTATTGCCGGAGCGTTTTGTGGTAGTTGGTGCCGGAAGTCAGGAAAAGTCAGAGGAAGAAAATCGGGATGATGTGCGTCTTTCAATGCTCGAGTTTGCCACGGCTAGTGCCACTGACAATCCGGACAAACTGGAAACCTTTCTGGAATCTGTTTATTATCAAAAAGTTCATAATCAGACCGAAGAAGATTTCAGTTTGTTGAAGAACTATCTTGATAATCTTTCGGCTACGCTCAATATTCAAAAAAATGTCATTTATTATTTCTCCATTCCGCCTTTCCTTTACGAGGTAGTGGCGGCTCACATGATAAAATTCGGCCTTAACTCCGAAATCGATGGCTGGAAACGAATAATCGTTGAGAAACCATTCGGAT